>ERZ1643246.2053-NODE-2053-length-20255-cov-6.845000_pt1 | contig 20255 bp, 17 predicted proteins | sample MGYA00579265_ERZ1643246 | MGnify/ENA primary metagenome ERZ1643246 (study PRJEB29033, sample SAMEA4952261) | chicken gut metagenome | biome: Broiler Chicken; feature: Gastrointestinal Tract; material: Caecum | place: Ireland | collected 2018 | study: Broiler...
GATTGCCTCTTCCCTGTACGTCAGGGGCTAAAAATCGGTATTAACCGACAGCCCCCTGTTTTTCTTTCTGTATTCGGAAGGGCTGAGGTCCTTATATCTGCGGAAAATTTCCGCATAATAGCTGGAGCCCTGATATCCGCTGGAAAGGGCCACCTCCGTAATGCTGCGGGAGGTATCCAGAAGGAGCGGAATACTGCTCTCCAGCCGGTAACTGTTCAGAAATTCCAGCGGTGTCTGATTGACAAACTGCTTAAACAGGCTGCAGCATTTGTTTCTGCTCACATTCCCGGCTTCGGCAATTTCCTGAAGAGAGAGCTTTTTTCTGTAATTCTGATATATATAGGACATCATATTTCTCTGGGAACGGATATTCTCATCCTCCGTCTGACTGTCCCTCTCTGCTGCATTCTGCAGCTCATAAAGAGCCGCCCACATCCGCAGAAGATCACTGATGACATAAAGCTCTTTTTCCGGAATATTCTTCCTGTAATTCTGACAAATCCGCTGAAAGAGATCCATGATTTTCTGGTGTCCGGGCTGCGAAGCATACAGACGGATATAGGAAAAGGATGGATTCTGAGTGATTGGACAGATATATTTTCTGACAATTTCCCGACTTCCTGTAAGCAGCTGAGTACGGAATAAAACCGCCTGATATGTACAGTCCTGCTGATGGTACGGGGAAGAATAATGCATCTGCCGGGAGTTGATCAGCACCGCCTCTCCTTCCTTCAGAATGATCTTTTCGCCGTTGATATAATAATACATACAGCCGCACTCCGGCCGGATATATTCCAGTTCATCATGCCAGTGGCACAAGGGTGTCATATTATAGAAAAGGGACAGTTTTCCCGTGGCCACATAGAGGGGCAGTCTTGGATCCTGATACGGTATAATCTCTGAATTATCCTTCATTCGCTGCGTTTTCAGCATACTTATCCACACTCTTTTCCTTATGAAAGCGGCTCTTTCCCCGGCATCCCGGCCTTCCTGGGAAATCTTCCCGGCGTCTGTTTTTTCTTCTTCACCATCACAAATGACCGTTCCAGATCCGTATCCGGCAGCTGGAATTTTACCACCTGCGCGGGGCTTCCTCCCAGCAGTTTTACCGCCGTTTCTGCCGCCGAAACCTCCTCGTCTATCTTCCCGGATTTGTATGCCACAAAGCTACCATTCACCTTCACAAAAGGCAGACAATACTCCGAAAGGGTGGAAAGATTGGCCACCGCCCGGGATACCACCAGGCCAAACTGCTCCCGGTATTCCTTCTGTCTGGCGAAATCCTCTGCCCGTCCGTGGATGGTTTTCACATCCGAAAGGCCCAGTTCCTCCACCACCTGATTGAGAAATTTGATTCTTTTATTGAGGGAATCCAGCAGTACCAGACGGATATTGGGAAAAGCGATTTTCAGCGGAATTCCGGGAAATCCTGCCCCGCATCCCACGTCAATCACCGTGTCCGTATGAGTATAATTCCATACTTTCACAGACGCCAGACTGTCCAGAAAATGCCGGAGAATCACCTCCTCATACTCTGTGATAGCCGTCAGATTCATCACCTGATTCCACTCCACAAGCAGTTCATAATACCGCAGAAACTGCCGGATCTGGCCGTCAGACAGCTTTATATTCAGGGCCGCCAGCCCCTTTTCAAACGAACTGATATCATATTTTTCCATCGGGAATCTCCCTTCTTTTTCACTGATTTTCCCGCTGCCTCTGATCTCCTGCAGCTCCCTTTTAGTTCTCATTTTCCGGATTCTTTTTCTGAGCTTCCCCCGCTCTTCCCTGCAGATAAACCAGCAGCACGGAGATATCCGCCGGAGATACCCCGGAGATCCGGGAGGCCTGTCCGATATTGGCCGGCTGATACAGCTTCAGCTTCTGCACCGCCTCGATCCGCAGACTTTTGATCGCATCGTAATCGATATCTTCGGGTATCATCTTTTTCTCCAGCTTCTTAAACTGCTCCACCTGCTTCATCTGCCGCCGGATATAACCGTCGTACTTGATGTTGATGTTCACCTGTTCCCGCACATCCTCCCGGAGTCCGGGCCTCTTCTCATCGATGGCTGCCAGCAGTTCATAGTTCAGCTCCGGCCGGCGGATCAGCTCTGCCAGGGAAGATCCTGAAGTCAGCGGCGTGCTGCCCTGAGCGGCGAGAAATTCATTGACCTTCTCTCCCGCTCCCACATGGGTGTGCTCCACCCGGCGGATTTCCTCCTCAATCAGCCGCTTTTTCTCCAGAACCTTCTGATAGTCTTCTTCGCTGACCAGTCCCACCTGATAGCCTTTCTCCCGCAGTCTCAGATCCGCGTTGTCCTGCCGCAGAAGCAGCCGGTATTCTGCCCTGCTGGTCATCATCCGATAGGGTTCATGGTTTTCCTTCGTCACCAGATCATCGATGAGTACGCCGATATAAGCCTCGGAGCGATCCAGAACCAGCAGTTCCTTCCCCTGAATCTTTCTGGCCGCGTTGATGCCGGCAATCAGGCCCTGGGCCGCCGCCTCCTCATAACCGGAACTGCCGTTGAACTGGCCGCCGCTGAAACAGTTTTTGATCTTCTTAAACTCCAGCGCCGCCGTCAGCTGGCGGGGATTGATACAGTCGTATTCGATGGCATAGGCATTGCGCACGATCTTCGCGTGCTCCAGTCCCGGCACGGACCGGTACATGGCATACTGCACATCCTCCGGAAGAGAACTGGACATTCCTCCCACATACATTTCATTGGTATCCAGCCCTTCCGGCTCAATAAATACCTGATGGCGGGGCTTATCCGCAAACCGCACCACCTTGTCCTCAATGGAGGGGCAGTAGCGGGGACCGGTACCCTTGATCGTACCGGAAAACAGCGGGGACCTGTCCAGATTTTCCCGGATGATCTTATGGGTCTCCTCGTTGGTGTAAGTGAGCCAGCAGGAAACCTGGTCGATCTGCACATCCCCGGGATCTGTGGAAAAGGAAAAGGGCACCACCCGCTCATCGCCCTTCTGCTCCTCCATTTTGGAAAAATCAATGCTTCTTTTGTCGATTCTGGCAGGCGTTCCCGTCTTGAACCGGAACATTTCCACACCGTTTTTCTTCAGGGAATCCGTCAGATGGGTGGCCGCCTGCAGGCCGTTGGGGCCGGTTTCATAGCTCACATCGCCGTAGATGCAGCGGGCCTTCAGATACGTTCCCGTACAGAGAACCACCGCCTTACAGCGGTATTCGGCGCCGGAAAAGGTACGCACGCCCCTGGCCTGACCATTCTCCACAATCAGCTCTGTCACCTCCGCCTGACGGATGGTGAGGTGAGCCGTATTTTCCAGAACCCGCCGCATGGTATTGCTGTAGTTTTTCTTATCCGCCTGCGCCCGCAGGGAATGTACCGCCGGTCCTTTGGAGCGGTTCAGCATCTTCGACTGGATAAAAGTCCTGTCGATCACCTTTCCCATCTCTCCTCCCAGCGCGTCGATTTCCCGCACCAGATGGCCCTTGGAAGTTCCTCCGATATTGGGGTTGCAGGGCATCATCGCGATACTGTCCACGCTGACGGTGAACATGATGGTTTCCATCCCCAGTCTGGCACAGGCCAGCGCCGCCTCACAGCCGGCGTGTCCCGCCCCGATCACGGCCACATCATAGGTTTCCGTCAATACACTCATTTTTACACTCCTCTCCATGGCTTTTCCGCTCTACTTACCCGTACAGAATTTACTGAAAATCTCGTTGACAAGATCCTCTCCCACCGACTCTCCCAGGATGGTTCCCAGCGCCTCATAGGCGTCCATCAGATCAATGGAAAAGAAATCCTCCGGCATGCCTGCCGCAATGCTGTCTTCCACCATTTTCAGACTGTCCCGGGCCTTCTCCAGCGCGTCTTTATGGCGGGCGTTGGTAATATAAATCTGATCGTTGAACTGCAGATCACCAGCAAAAAACATCTTCCGGATCTGCTCTTCCAGCTCCTCCACACCCTGCCGGTTTCCGGCAGATATGGAGAGCACCGGCCAGGTTCCCAGCTGCTTCAGCATTTCCCGGGTAACCACCTGAGGAAGATCATTTTTGTTGAGAAGAACAATGGTTTTCCGGTCCCTGATAATATCCAGAATCTCCCGGTCATTTTCGTCCAGCGGCACCGAGCCATCCACTACGTAAAGGATCAGATCCGCTTCCCTGGCATACTTTCTGGCCCGCTCCACGCCAATCTGTTCCACCACGTCAGAGGTCTCCCGGATCCCCGCCGTATCCATCATCCGAAGAGAAATGCCCTCCAGCATCACCTGTTCCTCCAGCACATCTCTTGTGGTTCCCGCCACATCCGTCACAATGGCCTTTTCCTCTCCCACCAGCATATTCATCAGGGAGGATTTTCCCGCATTGGGTTTTCCCACAATCACGGTACGGATCCCTTCCCGGATCATCTTTCCCTCGGAAAAGGATCGGATCAACCGCTCAATGCGCTCTTTCTCCAGGGCCGTCTTTTCCCCCAGCCGTTCAGGATATCCCTCCAGACTGATGTGTTCCGGATCGTCAAGGGCCGACTCGATGAAGGCAATTTCATACAGAATTTCTTCCCTTATTTTCCGGATGGAACGCATCACCGAGCCCTTCAGCTGACTTAAAGAATTGTCCAGTGCATATACGCTCTGGGCATTGATCACATCCATCACCGCTTCCGCCTGAGACAGATCGATCCTCCCGTTGAGAAACGCGCGCTTGGTAAATTCTCCCGGATCCGCCATCCGGGCTCCGGCGTGAAGCACTGCCTCCAGCACTCTGCGCACCGCCAGCAGACCCCCGTGACAGTTGATTTCCACCGTGTCCTCCCCCGTATAACTGCGGGGACCCCGCATCACCATCACCAGTACCTCGTCCGCCATCACATCCCTGTCATAGATGTATCCGTAATGAATGGTATGGCTGGGTACGTTCTCCAGCCGTTTTTTTCCTCCGGGAGACCGGTAAATCTTCCGGGCAGTCTCAATGGCCCCGGGCCCGCTGATTCTCACAATCCCGATTCCCGACGGACTCATGGCCGTGGAAATCGCCGCAATGGTATCCTCTGACATCATTCCATTTTCTCCTTATACACAGAAAGATGCTATTCCGGTTTTCGGAATACCATCTTTCCGCGCGTCATTTATGACTTTTTATAGACAACTACCACATGACGGTAAGGCTCTGTGCCCTCACTGTAGGTTTCCACATACCTGTTTCCCTGAAGAGCAGAATGAATAATTCTTCTCTCATAGGGATTCATGGGCTCCAGCACCACCGGTTTTCTGGTTCTTTTCACCTTGTAGGCGATGTTTCTTGCCAGATTTTCCAGAGTATCCTTTCTCCGGCTTCTGTAGTTTTCCGTATCCAGCTTCACTCTCACATAGTCCTGCTGTTCCTTGTTCACCACAAGGCTGGTGAGATACTGAAGGGAATCCAGCGTCTGTCCCCTTTTTCCAATGAGAATTCCCATATCCTCACCGGAAAAATCCACACTGAGACAGTCGTTGTCTTTTTCATATTCCATGGTGATATTCACCGGAAGTTCCATGGCATGGAAGACTTTGGAAAGAAATTCTTCCGCAGTTTTCTTCATGGCCGCAATCTGCTCATCGGTGCGGATCACCGGCTTTTTCTCTTCTTTTTTCACTTCCTGCGGTTTTGCACCGACGGTTTCCCTGTGGGGTTCCGCCGCTTTTTTCTGCGGCTTTACGGTTTCTGCCGCAGGCTCCTTCTGCTGGGGCTCTCTGTGAACTTCTTTCTTTGCTTCCTTTTTGGGAGCTTCTTTTCTGACTTCTTTCTTTTCCTCTCTGCGGGACTCTTTTCGCAGATCATCCTTTTTCAGTTCCTCAAGAATGTTGAATTCTTCCTCTTCTGCTTTCCTGCGGACCTTGATAATGGCAGGTTTGCTGCCAATTCCAAAGAATCCCGAGGTACCTTCGCGGACAACCTGAATTTCCAGGTTATCGCTGGAGGTTTCCAGCTCAAGACAAGCTTTCGTTATCGCTTCGTCAACGGTTTTCGCGGTAATCTCTCTGAATTCCATCGTCCTTGTCCCCCTATTTCTTTTTTCCGTTCTTTTCATCAAACTGTCTTACCATATTTGCCTTGGCCGCCAGGCTTCCCGGCTTGTAACTGGCGCTGGCATTCTTATAGTAATCCGTCGATTTTTTCACATTTGCAGCCTTATCTGCCGCAGAAGTTCCCGTATTGGGCCGCGGCTCCTGAATATTTCTCACATTCATTCTCGCCTGCTGGTTGATCTTCTGCGGATCCACGCCCTTCTTCTCCAGCTTTTTCTTTACCTTCTCCTGATTATGGCGAACCAGATCCTCCATATCAATCTTGTTCATGTAATTGTTGATAACAATCTGCTGTACGCACCGGATCACCGCGCCGACGATCCAGTAGATACCGATACCAACCGGGAACGAGAAACAGAAGATGGCCGACATAATCGGCATAAAAGTATTCATTCCCCGCATGGTGGCTTCCATACTGCTGGGCTGATCACTGCTGGTCTGGGGCTGAGGCATCAGCTTATAGTTCATCCACTGGGTAAACCATGCCAGAACAGGAATCATAATTGCGGCAAATACCATCAGATAGGATCCCGCTGCCCAGCTGCTCTGAATGATTGAAAGAGGCGTATCTGAAATATTCAGTGTCAGAAAATTATTCAGATGCGCCGCCTGTGTTGCTACACTGTCAAACAGCTCCGACAGATCTCCCAGCTGAGGCAGATTGGAAAATGCATCCAGCTGTGATGGCGTCAGCTTGTACAGAAAATCAATGGTGGTGTCCATATTGAAATTCGTATTGGCTGTAATGCCGTACATGTTAATTTTATTATCTGTAAGGAAATTGCTGATGATCTCTCCGTACTGAGGGATCTCCATAATTTTGGAAGCAAGACCGGAAAATACGTTCCGGACACCGGTAATATATCCCGGAATATGATAAATTACCTGGTACAAGGCGATCAGTACCGGCAGCTGCACAACCAGCTGCAGACAGCTTCCCGTGGGGGATACTCCGTACTTCTGATAAACGGCATTCACTTCCTCATTCTGCCGCATCATGGAGTCCTGATCTTTCTTTCCTTTATACTTTTTCTGAATCTTCTGAATCTCCGGCTGCATTACACTGTTCAGCTTTGAGAACTTCTGCTGCTTGATCTGCAGAGGTGTCATCAACAGGTAAATCACCAGAGTAAACAGAATAATGGCCAAACCGATATTGGGAAGACCAATGGCGCTTAAAACCGCATAAATTCCATTGATGATCCAGCCCAGTACACTGCTGACCCATCCGATCACAGGGATCGTAACTTTTGTCAATACGATATCCAAAACTCTGTTTCCTCCTTAATACTCTTATGGAACCGGGTCAAATCCGCCTTTCGAAAAAGGATTGCACCGCAGGATCCTCCACACGGCCAGAAGGCCGCCTTTAAAAGCCCCGTACTTCTGTATCGCCTCCAGCCCGTACTGAGAACAGGACGGAATATAAGGACACCGGGTTCTCTTTAAAGGAGATAAATACTTCTGATACAGTTTGATTCCTCTGATTAATATTTTCTTCATTTTAAACAAATCTGATGTAGTCTGCCCAGATGAAGGAATGCGCTCTCAATCTCACGAAACGTTCTCTCTTTTGCATTCACGCGGACCACAATCACAATATCATATCCACTATGAAATTCTTTTTCATGCAGCCGGAAACTTTCCCTCACCAGCCTGCACAGTCTGTGGCGGACCACACTGTTGCCCACCTTTTTGCTGACAGAGACACCGATTCTGTTTTTCCCCAGCTGATTCTCCCTCACATACATTACCAGATATTTATTCGCAAAAGATGTTCCCTTTTTATATACCAGCTGAAAATCCCTGTTCTTCTTCAGACTCTCCGAATATGCGTATTTCATAGCTTCCTTCCCATCATTCTTTTCTTAACTTAAAGAGAAGAAAAGACCACATGTCTGCGGTCTTTATGCTGATAATCTTTTTCTTCCTTTTAATCTTCTGGCAGCCAGTACTTTTCTGCCGCCCTTTGTACTCATTCTTGCCCGGAATCCGTGAACCTTTGCTCTGGATCTTTTCTTGGGCTGAAATGTCATCTTCATATCCAAGGCACCTCCTTCAAAACCATCCAGCAGATGGCTGTATTCTCTTTTTTCTTTCATGTATGTCAGAAAACATCATTCTCATTATATTAGCAAACCCCCGCCAAGTCAAGCAAATCCGCCCGTTTTTTCCAAAAAAATCAGTGCAAAATCATCCACCGCTTTCCACATAGTTTACGTAAGTTTTCCACATCTTGTGGATAACTTGTGGATAACTCCACTTTATAGTGTGTACAGTTGTGTGAAAAAAACCAAAAACTGCTATTTTTCAGCACTTTTCGCGGTGTATAACCCTTGTGGAGTTCTGCACATCTATCCACATTATCCAATTTTCTCCCAGGTTTTCTATACTTATCCACAATTTGTGATTGATAAAATCCACAATTTATTATAAGATATAGTAGAGATATTATCTGATTATCCGATTCGCAGGAGAGAAGGGACGCTTTTTTCTTCCTTGCACTACGCATTGCGGGAATTCGTGCAAACACGGATTCCTTATTCATGAACACCCGATGATCTGCCGGATCCGGCGGCCGATGTTCATGACTGGAGGTGGTTCGCCAGGCGCGCCACCTCTTGTATGTGCGAAGATATTGCGGCCATATGGCTGCAGGCTATTACCATACAAGAAACATAGGAGAGGATCATGAACATCATTTATGAAAAATGGGACGAAATCTTAGAGACCGTAAAAAAGGAGCACGAATTATCGGATGTTTCCTTTAAAACATGGCTGAAGCCGCTGAAAATTCACAAAATTGAAAATAACGTGGTTACAATTCTGGTTCCTTCCCAGCAGGTGGGCCTTGACTATATCAGCAAAAAGTATGCCCTTCCCCTGAAGGTTGCCGTCTCCGAGCTGTCGGGCACCGACTATGAGATTGCCTTTATTCTTCCGGAGGATATCCATGAAGATGAGACACCGGCCGCTTCTAATTTTAATGAAAACAAAGAGATGGCCAACCTGAATCCCAAATATACCTTTGACACCTTCGTGGTGGGAAGCAACAACAAGTTTGCCCACGCCGCCTCCCTGGCCGTGGCCGAATCCCCCGGTGAAATATATAATCCTCTGTTTCTGTACGGAGGTGTGGGACTGGGAAAAACCCATCTGATGCACTCCATTGCACATTTTATTCTGGAGAAAAACCCGTCCTGCCGGATTGTATATACCACCAGTGAAGAGTTTACCAACGAACTGATCGAAGCCATTCGAAACGGAAACAACACAGCCATGACTAAATTCCGTGAAAAATATCGGAATGTGGATGTGCTGCTGATCGACGATATTCAGTTTATTATAGGAAAGGAATCCACCCAGGAAGAATTCTTCCATACCTTCAATTCTCTGCACGCGGCGAAAAAACAGATCATTATTTCCAGTGATAAACCGCCCAAAGATATGGAAATTCTGGAAGACAGGATCCGTTCCCGTTTTGAGTGGGGACTTCTGGCTGATATCTCCTCCCCTGATTATGAGACAAGGGTGGCGATTCTGCGGAAAAAAGAGGAAATGGATGGTTATAATATAGATGACGCCATCATCGAATATATTGCCAAAAACATAAAATCCAATATCCGGGAGCTGGAAGGATCTCTCAATAAGATTATTGCCTACGCAAATCTGGAAAAGAGAGAGATCACCATGGAGCTGGCGGAAGAGGTGCTGAAGGATATCATCTCTCCCAATGAGAAGAAAATCATCACACCGGAATACATCATCAGTACCGTGGCGGAACATTTTGACGTCACTCCGGAAGAAATTGCCGGAAACAAACGAAACAGCAAGGTTGTTTATCCCCGTCAGATTGCCATGTATCTCTGCAGGGAACTGACGGATGTTCCTTTAAAATCCATCGGAAAATGCCTTGGCAACCGGGATCACACCACCATCATGCATGGCTGTGACAAAATTGAACAGGAGCTGAAATCTTCGGAAAATACCAGAAATACCGTGGAAATCCTTAAGAAAAAACTGCAGCCCGGCGGGTAAAGTCATCTTCCGGTCTGTGAACGCGGCTTCTAGCAGAGCCTGTTTATCCACAGTTTCCCTGTGAATTCTTTGTGTATAGTTTGTGGAAAACTTTAACCCTGATTCCTGTACACACCTTATTCACACGCATCTTCTAGGCTCTGCACATGGTTATCCCACCGGCTGATCCCTTTGTTTAACGGATTTATCCGGGTTTTACACATTTTCACAGCCCCTACGGCGATTACTACGGATTTGTTATTTATTTTAGATTCATGAGCCTTTCGGTTCAGGGAGGGAGTTATTCACATTATGAAATTAATCTGTTCCAAAAACGAATTACTGAAAAGCGTCAACATTGCACTGAAAGCAGTTCCTTCTAAGACAACCATGCCGATTCTGGAATGTATCCTGATCGACGCTTCCGCTTCCGAAATCAAATTTACCACCAACGATATGGAACTGGGTATCGAAACAAAAGTCACCGGTATGATTCTGGAGAAGGGAATCGTAGCGCTGGATGCCCGGCTTTTTTCTGAAATTATCCGAAAACTTCCGGATAACGACGTTACCATTGAAACGGATGATAAGCTGAATACCACAATCACCTGTGAAAAAGCAAAATTTTCCATTCCCGGAAGATCCGGTGAAGACTTTGCTTATCTGCCGGTGATAGAAAAAAATGAAGGAATCACACTTTCCCAGTTTACATTAAAAGAAGTGATTCGTCAGACAATCTTTTCTATTGCCGCCAATGAAAACAACAAACTGATGACAGGAGAACTTTTTGAAATCAAAGGGGATATTCTGAAGGTGGTTTCTCTGGACGGACATCGGATTGCCATTCGAAAAATCGAACTGAAAGAATCCTATCCGGATCGAAAAGTGGTGGTTCCCGGCAAAACACTCAGTGAAATCAGCAAGATTCTTTCGGGTGAAACCGAGGATCAGGTGGAAATTTTCTTTACGGAAAATCATATTGTATTTGAATTTGACGAGACGGTGGTGGTTTCCCGCCTGATTGAAGGAGAGTATTTCCGAATCGACCAGATGCTTTCCAGTGATTATGAGACGAAAGTACAGATAAACAAGAAAGAATTCCTGAATTGTATGGACAGAGCCACTCTTTTTGTAAAAGAAGGTGACAAAAAACCCATCATCATCAATATTCTGGATGGCAGCATGGAATTAAGCATCCACTCGCAGATCGGTTCCATGAAGGAAGATATTGATATCGCCAAGGAAGGAAAGGATATCATGATCGGATTCAATCCCAGATTTCTCATTGACGCGCTGCGGGTAATTGATGATGAGGAAATCTCTATTTATCTGGTGAATCCCAAGGCTCCCTGCTTTATCAAGGATGAACAGGAGTCCTACATCTACCTGATACTTCCGGTGAACTTCAGCGTGGCCCGCTAGGTTTTTCAATTACCGGCAAGTGTCGGGATGATTCTTCAGGAGGACAAAATGGAAGTTATCAAATTGAGAGATGAATATATCAAACTGGGCCAGGCCCTGAAGGCAGCCAATCTGGTGGAGGATGGCGTAGAAGCGAAATTTGCCATTCAGGACGGACTGGTGAAGGTAAACGGAGAAGTGGATACCCGCCGGGGAAGAAAACTTTATCCGGGAGACCTGGTAACCTTTGAAGGACAGGAAATTAAAATTGACAGATAATTGCAGGAGACGGTTACGGGCTTTCAATTATCATACAATAGAAAATCCTTTCGCCTTCGGCATATTTTCTATTGCAAATAAAGACGGTATGGTGACAGATGTATATCGAATCGATCGAATTAAAAAATTACAGAAATTATGAATATTTATACATAGAGTTGGATCCCGCAACCAACATTCTGTACGGGGACAACGCCCAGGGAAAGACCAATATTCTGGAGGCCGCGTATCTTTGCGGGACTACTAAATCCCATCGGGGAAGCCGGGACCGGGAGATCATCCGGTTCGGACAGGAGGAAGCCCATATTCGTATGATGGTACGGCGGGATGGAATTTCCAGAAAAATCGATGTGCATCTGAAAAAGAACAAATCCAAAGGAATCGCGGTGGACGGGATTCCCATAAAAAAAGCTTCCGAGCTTTTCGGAATCGTCAACCTGGTATTCTTCTCTCCGGAGGATCTGAATATTATCAAAAACGGACCGGGTGAACGGCGCCGTTTCCTGGATATGGAGCTGTGTCAGCTGGATAAAATTTATCTTCAGGATCTGACCGCATATCATCAGGTGCTGAATCAGAGGAACCGGCTGCTGAAGGATATTTCCTTTTCTCCCAGACTGGCAGATACTCTGGATGTGTGGGATATGCAGCTGGTTCACTACGGGAAAAAAATTATCGGGGCCAGAAAACGTTTTCTTGAAGAGCTTAACGGGATGATTCAGGAACTTCACGCCAGCCTGACGGGCGGACGTGAACGGATTTATCTGGATTATGAGCCAAATGTGGAGCAGGAGCTTTTTGAAGAACGTCTGGCAGCGGCCAGAGACCGGGATGTGAAGTTAAAACAGTCCTCAGTGGGACCTCACCGGGATGATTTCTGTGTAAAGGTCAATGACATTGATATCCGAAAGTACGGTTCTCAGGGGCAGCAGCGGACGGCGGCCCTGTCCCTGAAATTGTCGGAGCTGTCTCTGGTAAAAAAGATGATCGGGGAGAGTCCGGTGCTTCTCCTGGACGATGTACTTTCGGAACTGGATGGAAACCGGCAGAATTATCTGCTGCAGAGTATTCATCAGATCCAGACGCTGATCACCTGTACCGGTCTGGATGAATTTGTCAGCAACAGGTTTGAAATCAATAAAATTTTCCGGGTTATCGACGGAAATGTATTCAAAAACAGCGATGAAAAGTAACGTTTCGCGAACTTTTTATTGTCATGAATTAGGAGGAACAGAATGAGTACAGAATACGGAGCAGATCAGATCCAGATCCTGGAGGGATTGGAAGCGGTAAGAAAAAGGCCGGGTATGTATATCGGCAGTACTTCTTCCCGCGGCCTCCATCATCTGGTATATGAAATCGTGGACAATTCGGTGGACGAAGCACTGGCCGGAGTTTGCGACCATATTGATGTGACCATCAATGCAGATAATTCGGTAACCGTAATCGATAATGGCCGGGGAATTCCTGTTGGAATCAATCACAAGGCGGGAATTCCCGCCGTGGAAGTGGTATTTACGGTGCTTCACGCCGGAGGAAAGTTCGGCGGAGGAGGATATAAGGTATCCGGAGGACTTCACGGAGTGGGCGCCTCTGTGGTAAATGCGCTTTCCGAATGGCTGGAGGTTACCATCTATCATGAAGGAAAGGTATACCGGCAGCGGTATGAGAGAGGAAAGGCTATTTACAAGCTGAAAATCATCGGTGACTGCGAGCCGGATAAAACGGGAACCATGGTAACCTTCCTTCCGGACAAAGAAATTTTTGAGGAAACGGTTTTTGACTATGATATTTTGAAACAGCGGTTCCGGGAAATGGCATTTCTCACCAAAGGGCTGAAAATTTCTCTCCATGATCTGCGTCCGGAGACTCCGGTGACCAGAGAATTTCACTATGAAGGCGGAATTAAGGAATTTGTCACTTATCTGAACCGGAGTAAGACGGCCCTGTATCCGGAGATTATCTACTGTGAGGGAGAGAAAGACGGCGTGGCAGTGGAGGTTGCCATGCAGCACAATGATTCCTATACGGAAAATACTTATGGATTTGTAAATAATATCACCACCCCCGAGGGAGGAACCCATGTCATGGGCTTCCGGAATGCCCTGACAAAAACGTTTAACGATTATGCCAGAAAAAACAAGCTTCTGAAGGATACGGAGAAGCTGGCCGGAGAGGATATCCGTGAGGGCCTGACGGCCATCATCAGCGTCAAGATTGAGGAGCCTCAGTTTGAGGGACAGACCAAGCAGAAGCTGGGAAACAGTGAGGCCAGAAGCGCGGTGGACAGTGTGGTCAGCAGTCAGCTGGAGATTTTCCTGGAGCAGAATCCCACTGTGGCCAAGATTGTGGTGGAAAAATCCGTGCTGGCCCAGAGAGCCAGGGACGCGGCCAGAAAGGCCAGAGATCTCACCAGAAGAAAATCGGCCCTGGAGGGGATGTCGCTGCCCGGAAAGCTGGCGGACTGTACGGATAAGGATCCGAAAAACTGTGAGATCTACATTGTAGAGGGAGATTCCGCCGGCGGCTCCGCAAAGACAGCCAGAAGCCGGGCTACGCAGGCGATCCTGCCTCTGCGCGGAAAAATTCTGAATGTGGAGAAGGCCAGACTGGACAAGATTTACGGAAATGCGGAGATCAAGGCCATGATAACGGCCTTTGGCACAGGTATTCATGAGGATTTTGATATCACGAAGCTGAGATACCACAAGATTATCATCATGACGGATGCCGATGTGGACGGCGCCCATATCGCCACCCTCATGCTCACCTTCCTGTACCGGTTCATGCCGGAACTGATCCGTCAGGGATATGTGTATCTGGCTCAGCCGCCTCTTTATAAGATTGAGAAAAACAAGAAGGTGTGGTACGCCTATTCGGACGCGGAGCTGAACCGGATTCTCACGGAGATCGGCCGGGACGGCAACAATAAGATTCAGCGTTACAAAGGACTGGGAGAGATGGATGCGGATCAGCTGTGGGAAACCACGATGGATCCGGCCCGCCGGGTGCTTCTGCGGGTGACCATGGATGAGGAGGCGTCCTCCGAACTGGATCTGACGTTCACCACCCTGATGGGGGACAAGGTGGAGCCCAGAAGAGAATTTATCGAGGAAAATGCCCTGAACGTGAAAAATCTGGATATCTGACGTTATCCGGAACAGAAAAAAATCCGGAAGTGATTCCGGATATGGGAGGTAGAGATGGAAGATAATATTTTTGATAAAATCCATGACGTGGATTTGAAGAAGACCATGGAGGAATCGTATATCGATTATGCCATGAGCGTCATCGCGTCCCGGGCTCTTCCCGATGTGCGGGATGGCCTGAAGCCGGTGCAGCGGCGTGTTCTCTTTTCCATGATCGAACTGAACAACGGTCCGGATAAGCCTCACAGAAAATGTGCCCGTATCGTCGGAGATACCATGGGTAAATATCATCCACACGGAGACAGCTCCATCTACGGAGCTCTGGTAAATCTGGCCCAGGAATGGTCTACCCGTTATCCTCTGGTGGACGGACACGGAAACTTCGGATCTGTGGACGGCGACGGCGCGGCGGCCATGAGGTATACCGAGGCCAGACTCAGCAAGATCTCCATGGAGATGCTGGCGGACATTAACAAAAATACCGTGGATTTCGAACCGAACTTTGATGAGACCGAAAAGGAACCGGTGGTACTCCCGGCCAGATTTCCCAATCTGCTGGTAAACGGAACCTCCGGAATTGCCGTGGGTATGGCCACCAACATCCCGCCTCATAATCTGCGGGAAGTGATCGATGCGGTGGTGAAAATCATTGACAATATCATCGAGGAGGACCGGGAGACACAGATTGAGGAAATTCTCAAGATCGTAAAAGGTCCGGATTTCCCCACAGGAGCCACCATTCTGGGAACGAGAGGTATCGAGGAAGCATACCGTACCGGAAGGGGAAAGATCCGGGTGCGGGCGGTGAGCAACATCGAGACGCTTCCCAACGGAAAGAGCCGGATCACGGTGACAGAGCTTCCGTACATGGTTAATAAAGCCCGGCTTATTGAAAAAATCGCTGAGCTGGTGAAGGAAAAGAAGATAGACGGCATCACAGATCTGGCTGATCATTCCAGCCGGGAGGGCATGTGCATCTGCATCGACCTGAGAAGAGACGTGAATGCCAATGTAATTCTGAATCAGCTGTACAAACACACACAGCTGCAGGATACCTTCGGCGTGATCATGCTGGCGCTGGTGAACAATCAGCCCAAGGTCATGAATCTGATGGAAATCCTGAAATATTATCTGGCGCACCAGGAGGATGTGGTGACCAGAAGAACCCGGTACGATCTGAACAAAGCACAGGCTCACATCCTGGAAGGACTGCTGAAGGCTCTGGATAATATCGATGAGGTGATCCGGATTATCCGGGGATCCGAGAATACCCAGGTGGCCAAACAGCGCCTGATGGAACGGTTTGAACTTTCCGACGCTCAGGCCCAGGCCATCGTGGATATGCGTCTGCGCACACTGACAGGTCTGGAGCGGGAGAAGCTGGAAGGAGAATATAAGGAGCTGATGGAGCGGATCCGCAAGCTGCAGGCAATTCTGGCAGACCGGAATATGCTGCTTCGGGTGATCCGTCAGGAGATTCTGGAGATCGCCGAAAAATACGGTGACGAGAGAAGAACCGCCATTGGATTTGACGAATATGATATTTCCATGGAGGACATGATCCCCAACGAGAATACGGTGATCGCCATGACCAATCTGGGTTATATCAAGCGAATGACGGTGGACAATTTCCGCAGCCAGAACCGTGGCGGAAAAGGGATCAAGGGTATGCAGACGCTGGAGGATGATTACATCGAGGAGCTTCTGATGACCACCACCCATCATTTTCTGATGTTCTTCACCAACATGGGTAAGGTGTACCGCCTGAAAGCTTACGAGATACCGGAAGCGGGAAGAACGGCAAGGGGCACGGCTATCATTAATCTGCTGCAGCTGCAGCCGGGAGAAAAAATTACGGCGGTGATTCCCATTAATGAATACCGGAAAGGGGAATATCTTTTCATGGCCACCAAGAAAGGCCTGGTGAAGAAAACTCCCATCACCGATTACGAGAATGTGAGAAAGACCGGTCTGGCCGCTATTTCTCTGCGGGATGAGGATGAACTGATTGAGGTGAAGTTCACCGATAACCGGAAAGATATTATTCTGGTGACAAAATTCGGTCAGTGTATCCGTTTCCATGAAACGGATGTGAGAACCACCGGAAGAGTTTCCATGGGAGTAAGAGGCATTAACCTGGGAGACGATGATGAAGTGATCGGTATGCAGCTGAACACGCAGGGAGATTACCTGCTGATCGTTTCTGAAAAAGGTCTTGGAAAACGAACCTCCGTGGGTGAATTTACCGTTCAGAACCGGGGCGGAAAAGGTGTGAAATGCTATAAAATCACAGAAAAAACCGGAAATGTGGTGGGCGTGAAAGCCGTCAATGACGACAATGAGATCATGCTGATCACCACGGAAGGAATTATTATCCGGATTTCCTGCTCGGATATTTCCATCCTGGGAAGAATCACCTCCGGCGTCAAACTGATGGATCTGGATGACAATATTTCTGTAGCCAGCATCGCAAAAGTAAGAGAAAAGACGGAAAACGCGGAAGAAGAGGAAAACGAAGAGGACAGGGAGCGGTAAGCGGCAGTTTTTGACGCTTTTCCTGTCATGAAGCATACAGAATACAGGCAGTCCCAAGGCTGCCTGTTTCTGTCGGAAAAGATGAGTTTGCCGGCTGAAAGAAAACCGGATCAGGCGGCAAAGAGAAGGAGAGATACCAATGGGAGAAATCAGAACGATTCCGGTCAGCCGTCTGACGGAATCCATTAAGGAGATGTGCATACAGGCCAATTATTTTCTGTCAGAGGATATGGAGGAATGTTTTCAGAATGCGGTGAAGACAGAAACCTCCCAGCTGGGCTGCCGTGTGTTGGAGCAGCTTCAGGAAAATCTGAAAATTGCGGGAGAGGATCAGATACCCATCTGTCAGGATACGGGCATGGCCGTGGTATTTCTGGAAGTGGGACAGGATGTTCATTTTGAAGGAGGAGACGTGGAAGAAGCGGTCAATGAAGGCATCCGCCAGGGATATCAGGAGGGTTACCTGAGAAAATCTGTGGTGAAGGATCCGCTGATCCGGGAAAATACGGGGGATAATACGCCAGGTATCATCCATTATTCCATCGTTCGGGGAAATCAGGTAAAGATCACCGTGGCGCCCAAGGGATTTGGAAGCGAGAATATGAGCCGGATTTTCATGCTGAAGCCCGCGGAAGGAATCGAAGGGGTAAAGGAAGCGGTTCTTACCGCGGTTCGCGATGCCGGTCCCAATGCCTGTCCGCCTATGGTGGTGGGCGTGGGAATCGGAGGAACCTTTGAAAAATGCGCGCTGCTGGCAAAACAGGCGCTGACACGCAAGGTAACGGAACATTCGCCCATTCCTTATGTGAAGGAACTGGAGGAGGAACTTCTGGAAAAAATCAATGCGTCAGGGATCGGTCCCGGAGGACTTGGAGGAAAGATGACAGCCCTGGCTGTCAATATCAACACCTATCCCACCCATATAGCAGGGCTTCCTGTGGCGGTGAATATCTGCTGTCATGTGAATCGCCATGTGGTCCGCACCATTTCGTAAAAGCATAACAGGAAATACAGCTTTCTGTTTCTGAGAAATGTTTTGTGGAATTTTATGGTAATATTCAGGAGGTAGAAGATGGAAAGAAAAATTCATGCTCCGCTTATCAGTGAGGAGATCAGCGATCTGCGGGCCGGAGATTACGTTTATATTACAGGGACAGTTTACACTGCCAGAGATGCCGCGCATAAACGGATGGAAGAAGCGCTGAATCAGGGACAGCCCCTTCCTTTTGACGTGAAAGGAAATGTGATTTATTATATGGGACCTTCACCGGCCCGCAAAGGACGTCCCATCGGTTCCGCAGGCCCGACCACCGCCAGCCGTATGGACAAATATACCCCTCGGCTGCTGGATCTGGGTCTGAAAGGAATGATCGGAAAGGGAAAGAGAACTCAGGAAGTGGCAGATGCAGTGGTAAGAAATCAGGCGGTATATTTTGCCGCCGTGGGAGGAGCCGGCGCGCTGCTGTCAAAATGTATCCTGGAATCACAGGTGATAGCCTATGAGGATCTGGGAACAGAAGCCATACGCAGACTCCAGGTGAAAGATTTTCCCGCAGTGGTGGTTATTGATTCCCAGGGAAACAATTTATATGAGCAGGTTATGGGAAAAAGAGGAACAAAACAATGAAAAGAATCTTGATGATGGTATTCAGAAATATACTTCTGGTGCCATATGCGTGGATCCGGCTGTGTTATGTGGCCGCCCACACGGAAAAATACACAAAGGAAGAGCGGTATCGCCTTCTTCAGTATATTGACAGACATGCCAACTGGGGAGGAAGGATCCGGATCGACGTACATGGGGCGGAGAATATTCCTGAGAAAGACGGATTTATCTTTTTTCCGAATCATCAGGGGCTGTACGATGTGCTGGCTATTATAGAAGCCTGCCCCCGTCCGTTTTCTGTGGTGATGAAAAAAGAAGTGGCCAATATTCCCTTTCTCAAACAGGTATTTGCATGTATGGGAGCACAGGCGCTGGACAGATCGGACGTCCGCCAGGGGCTGAGGGTTATCGGCCAGGTGGCTGAGGAAGTGAAAAACGGAAACAATTATCTGATTTTTGCCGAGGGAACCAGAAGCAGAATGCAGAATCACCTTCTGGACTTCAAGGGAGGAAGTTTTAAAAGCGCGGTCAAAGCAAAATGTCCCATTGTTCCGATTGCGCTGATTGATTCCTATAAAGCATTTGATACAAATTCCATCAGAAAACTGACCGTACAGGTTCACTTTCTGAAACCCATTCCCTATGAAGAATATCAGGGAATGAAAACTGTGGAAATTGCGGAAATGGTAAAAGAAAGAATAGAAAAAACCATTGCTGAATATGAAACCCATCAGTAAGACAGGAGAGAGCTTCTATATATAGTGGAAAAAAGAAATGGAAAAACTATATATAGAAGCAAATTTCGCAAAGTTCAAAAAAATGAAAAATAGCAAAAAAATCGTTGACAAATATAGACTCGTTTAGTATAATAAATTTTGCTCATGAGTTCACTGTGTGAATTCGTGTGAGGAGAAGTACTCAAGTGGCTGAAGAGGCGCCCCTGCTAAGGGTGTAGACGGTTCACGCCGTGCGAGGGTTCAAATCCCTCCTTCTCCGTTCGGTTGAAAAAACCGAAAAAAAGTTATTGACAGAAACAGAAAGATGTGGTAATCTAATATGGCTGTCGCAAAAAGAACAAAAAACAACTGATAAAAAAGTTGAAAAAAGTTCTTGACAAGCTCAAAAAGATATGATAAAATATTTGAGCTGTCGCAAGACAGAGAACCATGATAACTGAACAGTGAAACACATTCCTCGAA
>ERZ1643246.2054-NODE-2054-length-20247-cov-6.244156_pt1 | contig 20247 bp, 18 predicted proteins | sample MGYA00579265_ERZ1643246 | MGnify/ENA primary metagenome ERZ1643246 (study PRJEB29033, sample SAMEA4952261) | chicken gut metagenome | biome: Broiler Chicken; feature: Gastrointestinal Tract; material: Caecum | place: Ireland | collected 2018 | study: Broiler...
CTGCTTTCTTTATCTTGCTTCTTAATTCCCGTTTCTTTTTACTGTCTGCTACGTCTGCCTGCAATTTCAGTTCTACTAATCCTTTCTCAATCTCCGCAATATTTTGAACATATTTCTCATATATACTGTTTGAGTATATAAGGTCATGTTCATCATTTAGAAAAATCTCTCTTACAGCAACAAGAAGTTTGGCAGACTGTAAAATCGTATTTTTCTTTCCGGCTAAACCCGCTGTACTCACAGCACCGCCAACACCAGCGCCAACACCTATTCCAAGAGCCGCACCGCCTCCGACTATAGCAATCGTTCCACCTGCCATTCCTGCACCCCCTATCGCAATCGCGCCACCCCCAAGATAAGCCAGGCAGGCACTTGTCAAAGCTGCTCCGCTAAGTCCGGCAAAGTTAGATCCCACCAATGCAACTGCAATTGCGGGGGCTAAAGCACCCGCTGTCGCTACTGCAATTATGGAAATAGTTGCAGTAATAGACAAAGAAGTTATAACTGTTTTCAGGATCTCATTTAATTCGCCTAATACTTTTTTATAGCACTTTCGAAGTCTCTGAATATATCCTTTTGTATAATAATTTCCTGTAAAGAACGTATCTAAATAATTATCGCCGACACCTTTTTTATACCCCCATATAATGTTTTGAAGATCTTTGTACCGTTTACTTGGTATATCGTTGCCGTTTTTATCTTTTTCAAGGCTCAACGGGTAATACGGTTCAAACAGCATTGCTTCTAGCAAAACCAATCGAAACCAGGTACCGCTTGGAGCATTTTCCTCAACTGCATGAATCAACTCCTGTTCAGAATACCAATGTAACTCTGCTTCCTTTACTTGAAGGAAACTGGAAAAGCCTCGTGTCATATATTTTTTCCACTCTTCAAGCCACTCTATTTTAAGCTGTTTTACCTTCTCGTTATTAGCTGGCAGCTTCGTACTCTGAATATCATTGAGAGTTTTATAATATTCAAGATTATACAATATTTCCGTTTGAGCAACTGTCAATCCAAATTTATCCATATCTGCCATATCTTTTCCAATCCTGCCGTATATCTCTTCATCCTCCTTCATATAAGTAAAACGTTTTATTTTTTCATACATCTGTTTAATCTTTTTGATATGCCGTTTTCGCAAACACCACGCCACATCTTGACCAATAGCCACAGCGAAACGACCAACCCCCACATAGTTGACTGATATCCAATATTTCTGACTAATGACCGCTTCACTGATATCAGCTGTAGAAAAAACACCTGTCGCAATGGTAAGCATTCTGGTAATGGTCGGATTATTCATCGGTTTAACTTTATCCCAGGCAATGTTCCTCATATCATCAAGAGAACATATATTGTTATCTCGAAGTTCTATTGCGAGATGACGAATAAAATAAAATGACCTTACAATACAATCATTTGCAATCACTGGAATTGCCTGTCGCCCAAGTTCTATACCTATACCAAGTTCACCACGTAAATCCATTTTCAGAACACTCTCCTTGATTATTGCGCCTGTTTCGTCACGTTTAGTAAACAAAGTCCCATTAAAAAGTTTTGATAAAAATACCTCCACAGAACAATTACCAATGATTATATTTCTAAAAACAGGAAGAACGGATAGCTCTTTGACCAATGCAAGAAGCGGTCCAGGAATTCCTGTTCCACCACTCTTTCCAACAGAACTACTTGATCCTGCCACGTCACTGATAAGATGAAAAAACCATAAAATGGTCCCATAAAATATTTTCATCGGAATATCATTACCGATGAATAGCTTACTGCTTTCCGGCACATCCACAACAAAAAAATTGCCTTTTACATCTGTCCCATATGACTTATATGTAAACTGCGTGAGAAGCGAAAATACTAATCCCACCACCGTGGGATGATGCGCGAAATCACGCAAATGATGCTGCAGACCCCCACCAAAATCAGATGTATTTCCATCACTTGGTATTGGAAATTTTTTCTCCAAAAAATTTACACAAGACTTCAAATCATCTTCTTCACACCCAAGCATTTTTGCGGTTTTCTTTACAAATTCATCTATCTTATCACTTGCAGAGGCCCTTCCCCGATCCAAATCGAAATCGCCACTCCACAGAATATCAAGTGCACCACAGAGAACGCCAGACGCAATAGATATCAGATAATCAAAATTATCTGTTTGACTTGACAATAATTCAACCTGACTATCCAAATCAAAAATTATCCTGTCAAGATTATAGTCGTTATTTTCTCTTACCTTTTCATCAGAACTAAAACATATTTGCAGCCGTTCCATATTACCCATCATTTACCCTCCCAATTCTATTATTCCTTTCAAAATGCTCGATCACACCAAAATCAATGGACCAAATTCAACCTTCTTCGGTTCTGCAAATCATTTTTAAGACACAGCATTTTTGTTGTTGAAAAGAATTTCTCCATTACTTATTTATGGGCCATCCACCTGCACGCTCCCATTTCCATATGGGAAAACTTTGCCTCGAAGGAGGACTCCTCCGGCGAGCAGGCGTAAATACCGAAGCGGATCTCCCCCGCGCCCTCCCACATATGGCAGATGCGCATCTGCTTGAAATGGACGCCGTCCTCGGAACACTCGATGCAGTAATCGGACTCTCTGCGGCTGAAGCGATACCACATGGATTTTACCGAAGCGGGGATATCTGTCGTCGCCCAGTCAGAGTAACCGTGATTGGTCGCCACACTCCCCAGCCGCTGGTACTCCTCGTTCTCATATTCGATGGACGCTTTCAGCCAGTTCTCACTGTCCAGATACATGACAATCCCGCACTGGTCAAATCTGCGTTTGCTGGCAAATTCCGTCTTTACCGTAAAAGAAAAATACTTCTCCTCCGTACTCATCTGCAGCACCGGGGCATTGTCATTCTGGAAGCCGTAATATGTCCTCTGCCAGAGATCCGTTCCCGGTTCCGTGACAATAGAAATCTCCTTCTCCCCAATCGTGTAGTCCTTCGGTTCTCTTGTCCATTTCAGTTTCTGTGTGTCAAATATTTCCATTGTGTTCCATCTCCTTTCCCCGTCTTGCGCGACGGGCTCTTACATTTCTACATTTCCTTTCTGTCCACAGCCGTCTGAAACATCCCCTCCAGATAGCAGTCGTCAAAGCTGTCCACCCGGAGAAACTCCGGCATATACTCCTGTGGAATATATTCAAGGCACTTTTTCCGTGTCTCCAATAGAATAGCATCTGTGACCAGATCTCCCGTCAGCACAATTTTCCCCGGATTCAGCAGAACAATAACTGCGCTCAGGGACTGCACCAGAAAAGGCAGACAGTCTTTCGGATTCAACAATTCCAGCTGCTCCTCACGGCTGACATCACTGGGCAGAAATCCCGTCATTCCGGCGAACCCGCTGCTGCCGCTGATGATCGTTCCCCTGTGGATCGTCGCCGTTCCCGGGAGCACATGGCTCGGGAAATAGGCCAGCGTAATCACTTCGTCATCCCTTCCGTTTCTCCGGTAATAGCCGTAAGCCTTAAAATGCATATCCGTCTCCATCGCAACCGGAATGGAAAATCCCTCCTCCAGCCTCCGCTTCAGGGGTTCCCCCTCCAGCTCCGGAATATCGCAGTGCCGGATCACGCCGCCCTCCGCAATGCCGGGCACCCCGACGATGATCTGCGCCGGAAGACCGTATCGCTGTGTCATCCGGAAAATGATATCCACCAACCGGGTGTAATCCAGCAGATCGCACGCCTCCTCTTCCCTGGCACATACGTCTCCCGCGGCGGACAACAGTGTACACACCGCGATCTTTTTCCCCTGTTCCACAAAAAAATACAGCGCGAGGTAACACTCATGATCCTCTCGGATCTGATAGAGCACGGAGCTTCTGCCCACATCCCCCGCCTTCTTCCTTCCTCCCTGCACAATCCCCGCTCTCTCCATGTCGTTGAGCAGCGTGTTGCAGGTAGCCGGACTCAGCCCCGTGGCGGCTGCCACTTCCTGCTTGGTATACTGTCGCAGACGCTCTCCTTCGGGCCGTTCCATCGTCTGGCTTGTCCGCACCGCTCCTCTGTCCTCAAGCAGGAAACGGTAAATGCTCTTTTTGTTGTCCCTGCGGATATCTGCAGAATTTTTCATCTCTATGGCTCCTCTTTTTCTCACGAAAATACCCAAAAGAAAGACACCCATTATTATAATAGTTATAATAATAGGTGTCAATATTGTTCTCTCCTCTTTCCGCATTCTCACAGACCTGCGGTACCGTCGCCAGCCCTCTGCAGGCTGCCGACTACCTCACACGGTAGACCCGCAGGCCAATCTCGTGAAATAAAGGCAAGATATTGTCTATGGCATCGCGGTCCATCTGCCGGACATCCTCAGGAAGTTCATCATAGGGAATCAGGTAGGGGGAAAGTTTCTTTTGCACATCCTTCTCCGCCCCGTATTTCCATCCATTGTCTGTCCGCTCCGCTATCCAACTCTCATGCTCCTTCCGCGCCAGCGCTTCTGTGAGTTCCGGTGGAAATTCCAGCACTTCCTGCCCGGCGTCTCCCTCCGGCGCCGCGTACATTCCAGCCGCCTGCAAATATCCAAAATACGCTCTCGCCTGCCGAATATTGGAATACTTCAGGTCGTCGCTGAGGCTCTCCCAGTCCGGATACTGCAGTTCCCGGTCGGGGTGGGAAGCGCGCTGCGCCTCGTTGTAACGTTCGTGGATACGTCTGGAAAGTTTTTCCACATTCTCGAGAAATGGCCGGGGCAGCTTTTCTCTGTCAGATCGGATATCTGAAAGAAGGATGTCCGACCGCGTCGTTGCAGACACCGTGACGCCTCCCGGAAAAATATTATCCAGAACCAGCAGCTGACGCAGCGTCCGCTCCTTTTTCGCGCAGAAATCTTCCGCCAATACCCCGCCATATGTAACATAGTGAACCTTCAGGCAGCCTGCATCCATCCGAATTTTACAGTCCGCCGCATGAACCTTTTTTTTATCCTCAATTCCGTAAGCCTGCCGGTTCCACTCCTGGAGCTCATCGCACAAAATCAGAAGATACCCTATCGGATGACGCTCCGCAGACAGGGGCGGAAGCGCAAACGGTGGTTTCTGCAGCACATGCTTGTAATAGTTGTGCAGGAGTATCGCCGAAGCGGCGTCCAGCACTGCCTCCCGGTAAATTTTAGCGGACGCGTCGTCGCCTTCCGCCATAAAACCGTAGTGCTGTAAAAGCGCCAGGGCGCTGTAATAGCCATGGTCCACATGACCATTGCTCTGCATATCCGCCACAAATCCCGCGAGTGTGTTTTCGAGAAGGCCTTCCCTGACATCCAGTGTATCTGCGATATGACGGCTCAGCATGGCCGTAAAATTCAATTTCTGCTCTTTGCAGGGCAGTTCTGTCAGGCATTCCTCCTTATGGTAACCAATATAGGGTTCAGCGTCCCGTTTTTCGTCCGCCAGAACGGTTCCGATAAATTTCCGCAGTTGATTATTGGTAATTTCCACCGGATATCCGATGTCGTGGAACAGCGCTGCCATGCCCCAACGGAAAAAGAATTCCTCCTGCACGCCGGAAAAGGAAAGCTCTCCCTTCTGTCCCAGAAACTGCGCTGTCGCTTTCCGAAAATTCTCACTGTTCTGGTAAATGCGGATTCCGAGAAGAAACACATTGACAGAATGCACGTAATGATCCCGCTGCTTGTCAATCAAAAGCGCCGCGTTTTCCTCATATCCGCGCAGGATATCCAGAAGGTCCACAAAATTATCATCGCCGCTCAGCGTATGTTTATAGCAGTCCAGAAAAGTCTCATATACCTCTCCCGCCGTCTGCTTCGTTCCCTTCGCCGCAAAAGCCTGCAATGCCTCCCTCATATAAATTCCGTAGCAATGGCCATTTTCCCGGTCCTCCCTCATCTCGAGAGAATCAAAAAACGGGCGTACCGATATTTCTGAATCTGAAATTATCCCGTCGAAATAGGTTTTTGCCCTCTTCAGAGACTCCGGATAGCCCAGCTCCTCATCCTTCGCAAACTCCACGGTCAGATAGCCGTCGTAGCCATTTTCCCGAACACGCTTCATAAGCGTCGGGAAAACCTCCGCCAGCATCCCGGTGCCGGAGGGCGCCCCCGTCATCTTCCGTCCATCTGCCGCGGTATCGGCAAAGCGCGCCGTCTCGGGCACTTCCATCATATCCTTCAGATGAATATGGGCGGTCTTCTGCGCAAATCTCTCATAATATTTGATCGGATCCTCATCCACCAGCACCATATTGCCGCTGTCATAGACCACTTCCTGGCCCGGAATGGCGTCCACCACTCTGGCCAGATCCTCCGCCCTGCACAGGTGCAGCCTCAGATCCGGCGTGTCCTCGATCACGCTGTGTATCCCTTTCTCTACAGCATAAGCTGTCACCGGGGTAAGATTCCCTATCAACGCTCTCTGAACTTCCTCAGCGGAAAATTGCTCTATTCCCTCGTGTACCTGGGGCACCAGCATCAGCACCTTCGTTTCGAGATAGATCGCCTGCTCCACGGCATTTTTTCCGCCCTCCACTATTTCCCGGCATTTCTCCTCGTCCGTCGAGGCAAACTGGTTGGAGTAGATCAGACTGCTTACCTTAAGCCCTCTTGCCTCAAGGTACTCCTTAACCGTCTCTTTCCCGATCATGTCGAGCTCCATGGAAGTCACGTCCACCGCCTCAAATCCGGCGTCCGCCGCCAGATCCAGCATCTCCCCGTAAAGTTCCAGGGCATCCTCCATATCCTGTTCCATCTTTATCTTGATGATAACCGGGATGAACATACTCATCGTCATCAAACTCAAACGCAGCATCACAGAGCCTCCTTTCTCAGATCCAGATAAAGCACCTCATCCTCTGTCAGAGGAAGTTCCATCGCCCGAATATTTTCCTGCATACGCTCCGGCTTTGTGGTGCTCACTACTGCAAAACAGTTCAGGGGCTGCCGGTAAATCCATGCCATGGCAATCTGGGGAACCGTGCAGTGATACTTCTCCGCCAGTTCCTCGCAGCGGCGCAGCCGCTCAAAATTCTCCGGAGAGGCATATCCCTTCATGGCGTTCGCATCCATGGCTTCTGATGCCTTTTGCGGTTCATCGCTCTTTACTTTTCCGGAAAACAGCCCTCTGCCCAGACTGGAATAAGCGACTACCGGCATCTGATTCTTCTCATACCAGTCCCTTGCCTCCTGATTTTTTGGCCCGGAGATCGTGACGCATCCGCCGCCCCAGGGATCCTGCACCTGATCCGCCAGACCGAAATTCGGGCTCGATACGGTAAAAGGAATCAGATTATGGCTGTATGCGTACTCGTTGGCCTCGGCAATCCGCTGATGGGTCCAGTTGGAGCCTCCGAATGCCCCGATTTTCCCCTCGGCATGCAGGCTGTTGAAGATCTCCACAATCTCTCCCACCGGCACCTCGGGATCGTCCCGGTGCAGAAGATAAATATCGATGTAATCCGTCCCGAGGTATCCCAGCGACTTTCTCAGATCCTTGCGGATATCCTTCTCGTTGACACGCTTTCTGCCAAAGGGACTGGGGTGCCCGCACTTGCTTAGGATCACGATCTTATCCCGCATTCCCCGATCCACAATCCACTTGCCCAGAGACTTCTCCGCCAGCATATAGTTTCTGGCAGTGTCAAAAGCGTTTACCCCGGTGGCGTAGATGGCATCCAACAGATCATTGGCATCCCCTCCCATCATGAAGGGCTGTCCGGCTGTCCCATAGAAAATCCGGGAGACCCCCTTCTCCACATAAGGAATTTTCACATACTCCATTTTTTCACATTCCTCCTTCTCCGCAAAATTGTATATAGAGTTATTATAACCTTTATCATTTTAAAAGGATAGAGTATATCGTACAGAAAACTTTGAAAATGTTCGGACAATTCCATCTCCCGGTAAATCTCCAAAAGCGTCGTCCATATTTTCCTGTACATCTTCCTCCCACCGTGTTATAATGCCTGTAAAGCATATACATTTCTGAAAGAAACTATTCTATTTTTCAAGAACCATCTCATTTCATTTCTGAAAATCTATGCTTTTGAACCATTCCATTTTATTTGCCAGAGCAGGATTTTCGGATGAAAAGAGAACAGCGAATCTCCTGCCTGTGCCGACACAGAAAGGAGAACCTATGAAACATGCAAAGCAGGAAGACAACGCCAGCCACGTCAACCGCAACTACAAAGACACATTGTTCCGCGCCCTGTTTGCGGAGAAAAAGCACCTGCTGTCTCTCTACAACGCGGTAAACGGGACGGACTATACCAATGAGGATGACCTGGAAGTCAATACACTGGATAATGTCATCTATATGAAGATGAAAAATGACATTTCCTTTTTGTTTGGCTTTTCCCTGAATCTTTATGAGCATCAGTCCTCCATGAATCCGAACATGCCCCTGCGGGACCTGTTCTATGTAGCGGACCTTTTACAGAAGATTGTGAAAGATAAGAATCTCTACAGCTCCAGCCGTGTGGGGATTCCGACTCCGAGATTTGTGATGTTCTATAACGGAACGGATGAGGAGGCGGCGCAGTTGGAGCTGAAACTGTCGGACTCCTTCCTTCAGCAGGTCGAAGACCCGGAGCTGGAACTGAAAGTCAAGGTTTATAACATCAACCCCGGCAAGAATCCGGAACTTCTGGAGCACTGCCAGCGTCTGAAGGAATACATGATCTTTGTGGAAAAAGTACGCATCTATGCCGCTCAGATGGACATCGCAGCCGCTGTGGAACGCGCCGTGGACGAGTGCATCAGCGAGGGCATACTTGCGGATTTTCTTTCAGAACACAGAGCGGAGGCGATCGCCATGAGTATCTATGAATATGATGAAGAAAAGCACATCAAAGCGGAGCGGCAGGAACATTATGAACGAGGAAAACAGGACGGCCTGGAAGAGGGACGCCGGGTGGGGCATTGCGAAGAAATGAAAAAGAGTCTTTCTATCCTCACACAGACCTGCCAGGAACTCGGCTTATCCCGGGAGGAATCCAAAATAAAACTACAGGAGAAATATGATCTCTCCCCGGAAGAAGCCGAAAGTATCGTCGCCCGGTATTGGGAACAGGATTCCTGACACTTCGGTAGCATCGAGGTGCAAGGGGCAACAGCCTCCCTTACCCGAAAATCACATCATACAGACAGTTCGCGAAAATCCTGTGGTGCTCCGGCGCCGGATGGTTCATCCCGTTGCAGAGCATCGTCGTCTTGTCCATCCCGCCAACCTTCAGCTTCTCCATCTCGACGGCGATGAGGAAGTCCTGCAATTTCTGCAGAAAAAAATCTCCCTCACTTTCTGAGAGAGATTTTCGGAATTTTTCAGTGACAGCAGCTTCCCGGCGCCCCGCATCCTGTGGAGGATCCGCAGCAGCTGTGTCCACCGGCTTCGTGATGATCGCAGCCGCAGGAGGCCGCATTGGTAATCTGGAGGCTTCCCATCATGAAGGCCTCCACGGCGTCGTCCGCCAGGCCTTCCACATTTGGGCAGACGGAGATCCCTGCCGTCTGCAGGCCCCGGATGGCACCCTCGCCGATATTCCGGCAGATGACAAGTTCCACGTCATAATCCTCCAGAAATGCAACAACGGCGTCATGTCCCTGCCCGTCGGGCTCCACCACCTGGGCGTCATAGATCTTTCCGTTTTCTGCCTGATACAGCTTGAAATGGGCCGCATGGCCGAAATGGGCCCCGATCTGACCGTTTTCCTGATTGTATGTCACTGCGATAACCATGTTTTTTCCTCCCATAAATCAGCCCCGGAGCTGCGGCTCTGCATCCGCATCCCTCCGGGGCAGTATTTCCCGTGCTTTCAGTTACAGGGCACCAGCACTTCCTTGCCGCCCATGTAAGGCTGCAGCGCCTTGGGAACATTGACAGAGCCGTCCGCGTTCAGGTTGTTCTCCAGGAAGGCGATCAGCATTCTCGGCGGAGCCACCACCGTATTGTTCAGGGTGTGGGCAAAATACTTCTTTCCATCCTTGCCCTTTACCCGGATCTTCAACCTTCTCGCCTGGGCGTCGCCCAGATTGGAACAGCTTCCCACCTCAAAGTACTTCTTCTGGCGGGGAGACCAGGCCTCCACGTCGCAGGATTTCACCTTCAGATCCGCCAGATCGCCGGAGCAGCACTCCAGGGTACGCACCGGGATATCCAGGCTGCGGAACAGATCCACCGTGTTCTGCCAGAGTTTGTCGTACCACATCTTGGACTCCTCAGGCTTGCAGACCACAATCATCTCCTGCTTCTCGAACTGATGAATTCGGTAAACGCCCCGCTCCTCGATGCCGTGAGCGCCCTTCTCCTTGCGGAAGCAGGGAGAATAGCTGGTCAGGGTGTAGGGCAGCTTCTCCTCGTCGTTCATGGTGTCGATGAACTTTCCGATCATGGAATGCTCGGAAGTTCCGATCAGATACAGATCCTCGCCCTCGATCTTGTACATCATGGCATCCATCTCGTCAAAACTCATAACGCCGGTTACCACGTTGGAGCGGATCATAAAGGGGGGAATGCAGTAGGTAAATCCCCGGTCGATCATGAAATCCCTCGCGTAGGCCAAAACCGCGGAGTGCAGTCTCGCGATGTCGCCCATCAGATAGTAAAACCCGTTGCCCGCCACCTTTCCGGCCGCGTCCAGATCAATGCCGTTAAACCGGGCCATAATATCCGTGTGGTAGGGAATCTCAAAATCGGGAACCACCGGCTCCCCGAACTTCTCGATCTCCACATTGCAGGAATCGTCCTTGCCGATGGGCACCGAAGGGTCAATGATATTGGGGATCGTCATCATGATCTTTGTGATCTTCTCCTGCAGATCCTTCTCCGTCGCCTCCAACTCTGCCAGACGGTCGGCATTGGCGCTCACCTGGGCCTTGATGGCCTCCGCCTCGTCCCGCTTGCCCTGGCCCATCAGCTTGCCGATCTCCTTGGACAGCTTGTTTCTGCTGGCTCTCAGCTCGTCCGCCTCCTGCTGGGCAGCCCTGGCCTTGGCATCCAGGTCGATGACCTCGTCCACCAGAGGCAGTTTCTGATCCTGAAATTTGTTCCGGATATTCTGCTTTACAACCTCCGGATTTTCTCTTAAAAATTTGATATCTATCATATCTCTTCTCTCCTAAATCACTCGCCTGTATCTTACGGACTTTCTATCCTTTGAACCGTCCGATTCTCAGAAAGCTCCCGGCAGGGGATATTTTGCCGTCAGCGCGTCCACGATGGCTCTTGCCTTGGAAACGCCGGCCTCGCCTTCCCTGATGACCGTCGCGATGGCCTCCGCCACCTGGTCAAAGTCCTCCGTTACCAGTCCGCGGCTGGTTGCCGCCGGTGTTCCGAGACGGATGCCGCTGGTCACGAAAGCGCTCTTGGGATCGTTGGGAATCGTGTTTTTGTTTGCTGTGATGTGAGCCTCATCCAGAAGCTTCTCCACTGCCTTTCCGGTCAGATCATAGGGTGTCAGATCCACCAGCATCAGATGATTGTCCGTTCCGCCGGACACGATCTTGATCTCACGGTCCATCAGTCCCTTTGCCAGCGCCTGGGCATTGTCAGCCACCCGCTGCATATACTCTTTGAACTCCGGCTTCAACGCCTCCGCGAAGCACACAGCCTTCGCTGCGATCACATGCATCAGCGGACCGCCCTGAATCCCCGGGAACACCGCCTTGTTGAAATTGTACTTTTCATTCGCCGCAGCGGTGGACATGATCATGCCGCCCCTCGGTCCCCGGAGGGTCTTATGGGTGGTGGTAGTCACAATGTCCGCGTAGGGCACCGGACTCTGATGCAGGCCGGCTGCCACCAGTCCGGCGATATGAGCCATATCCACCATCAGCACTGCCCCGCAGGCGTCAGCGATCTCACGGAATTTCTTGAAATCGATGGCTCTCGCATAGGCGCTGGCCCCTGCGATGATCATCTTTGGCTTGCACTCCATGGCGATCTGCATCACGTTGTCGTAGTCGATGAAGCCCTCATCGTTTACCCCGTAGGGCACAATGTGAAAATATCTTCCGGAAAAGTTTACGGGGCTTCCATGGGTCAGATGTCCGCCGTGATCCAGGTTCATACCCATAACCGTGTCTCCGGGCTCCAGCACCGCGAACTGAACCGCCATGTTGGCCTGAGCGCCGGAATGGGGCTGCACGTTGACGTACTCGCATCCGAAAAGTTCCCTGGCCCGCTCTCTGGCCAGATCTTCCGCCTTGTCCACGCACTTGCATCCGCCGTAATAGCGCTTGCCGGGATATCCCTCCGCGTACTTGTTGGTCAGAATGCTCCCCATGGCGGACATAACCGCCGGACTTACCCAGTTTTCGGAAGCGATCAGTTCGATGTGGCTGGACTGCCGCTCATACTCCTCGCAGATGATGTCCGCGATCTGCGGATCTGCCTGCCTGATATCCTCCAATGTGTACATAACTTCCTCCTTTGTCCTTTCTCTTTGTGAGGTGTGGCGCCGGCACAGGCCGGCGCTGTGAATAAACATCTATCTCAGGCGCGTGAAAATCACAAGCGCCGTCTGTACGATAAGAATCAGAGGAATCCCCAGGACAAAGGACAAATGCCTCGTCTTGTGGCGGAACAGATACATGCCTGCCCACACTCCCGGGCTGCCTCCCAGCGCCGCTGTGAGAAACAGGGTCTTCTCCGGAATGCGCCAGCGGCGGGTCTTCGCTCTGTGTTTATCGATTCCCATGAGGGCCAGTCCGAAAAGACTGGCCGCCGTAAGGTAAATCGCCAGAATCATCCTCTATTTTTTCCTCTTCCCCTTCTTTTTATTCCGGTCGCCTCCGGCGCTCTTTTCTCCGGTGCCCCTGTCCTCGACAGCTGCAGCCGCCTCCTTTTTCAACACGCGCACGCGCATCATGTACCACATGCCGGAAGCCAGGCAGATGGAAGAGTAGGTTCCCACGAGAATCCCCGCCATCAGCGGCAGCGCGAAGTCTCGAATAGTGGAGACTCCGAAAATCAGCAGGGAGATAACCATAACCACCGTTGTCAGGGACGTGTTGATGGTTCGGGACAGGGTCTGGGTAATGCTGTCATTTACCAGAGTCTTCAGGGCTCCCGGTGTCTCCTTGACCAATGCTTTTCGATTTTCCCGGATACGGTCAAAGGTCACGATCGTATCGTTGATGGAATATCCGATGATCGTCAGCATGCAGGCGATAAAGGTGCCTCCCACGGAAATCCGGGCCAGCACATACAATGTCAGCACGCAGAGCACGTCGTGTACCAGAGCGAGAATCGCGCTTCCGGCGAAACGGATGTCCTTGAAGCGGAACCAGATATAAAGGAGCATGAAAAAGGCCGCTATGACAACCGCTACCACGGACTGGGTCCGCATCTCGCTGCTGATGGCCGATCCGATGTTCTGGCTCTGAATGTCCTGGGTGGTCACACCGAAATGTTCCTCCAGAGCGGTCTCCAGCTCCTGCCGCTCCTCCAGTTCCAGGGAACGGGTCTTGATGATGACCTGATTGGTTCCGTCCACCTTCTGGGTCTGAATGTCATTGTCCCCGGTCACTTCAGAGACCACCGGCACAATCTGCTCGTCAATCTCATCGATGGTGTAATCCCTGTCAAAGGTTACCGTAGTGGAAGTGCCTCCCATAAATTCCAGGCTGTAATTCAACTCCCCGTCGCCTCTGGCCGCGAAAACTGCCATGCCGATAAATCCGGCCACGATGACCACGCCGGAGATCGTGAAGAAAATCTTCCGATGTCCCACGAAATCAAAGTGAGGAACCTTCCAGGGCTTGCCGTAAAGTTTTTCCTTCCGCATACCCACCGCATAGAAAGCATTCATGAAGATCCTCGTGATGACCAAAGCGGTAAACATGGACAGGATCACACCGAGCGCCAGCGTGATGGCAAATCCTTTGACCGTTCCGGAACCGAAGATTCCCAGGACTGCCGCTGCGATCAGCGTGGTAATATTTCCGTCCAGAATTGCGGACAGAGCCTTGTGAAATCCAGTATCAATGGCCGTAGCCACAGTTCCTCCGTCAGCGATCTCCTCCTGGATTCTGGCAAAGATGATGACGTTGGCGTCCACCGCCATACCGATGGAGAGGATGATGCCGGCGATACCGGGCAGCGTCAGGGTAATATCGTAAAGGCTCAAGATTGCCAGCATCAGCTCGGTGTAAAGGGCCAGCGCAAGGGCTGCCGCCACACCGGGAATCCGATAAACCGCGATCATGAATACCATGACAACGATCAGCCCCACAGCCGCCGCCAGGAAACTGGTATCCAGCGCGTCCTGTCCCAACTGGGCTCCCACGATCTCCGACTGCAGCTCCTCCAGCTGCAGATCCAGTCCGCCGATTCGGATGTAGGAAGCCAGCTGCTCCGCCTCCTCATAGGAACTCATACCGGAAATCACGCACTGTCCTTCCGTGATGGCCTCGTTGACGGTGGGCACGCTGACAAACTGACCGTCGTAGTAGATACCGATGGTCTGTCCCGCCTCTGCCGCAGCCGTTGTGGCTTCGGCGAAGGCCTCCGTGCCGGAATCATTCAGCTGCAGCTCCACCACAGGCTGCTGTGCCCCGGTGGAGGAGGTGGACTGGTAAGCCGCGCTGGCATCCTTGATGTCGGATCCGCTCAACACCACGGAACCGTTTTCCTCCAGAGTCTGAAGATCATAGTTGAGCTTATACTGTCCCGTTGTGGCGTCGTAGCTGTAGTTGGTATTTCCCGCGTCGTCCGTCTGACGGATGAAATACAGCGCGCCGGGCTTGCCCAGCTGCTCCAGGATCTCATTGGCGTCCGTCACACCGGGGATCTCCACCGTGATGCGGTCGTCTCCCACCGGATAAACGCTGGCCTCCGTGGTGGAGCTCTCCGCCCCCAGATCGTTCTCGATACGCTGCGAAAGCTTCGTTACCGTATCGTTCAATTCCTCCGTGGTGGGCGTATCCCCCACCACCTGATAGGTAATGCTGACACCTCCGTCCAGATCCAGGCCCAGCTTGATCTGATTTCCCTCTCCTCTGGCTGTGCCCACAATGATGGTGTAGGCAAAATATCCAAGGCCCACCAGACAGATCAGAAGCACTGCCAGCCAGGCGACTCCCTGTCCCTTTTTCATACGCTTCATGTTGTCATTCTCCTATTCCCCGGCTGTCGCCGCTTTTATCATAATCGCGCACTCAATCCGCTTTTTCTGGAGCGCGCATCCCACATCGTAAGCTTCGTGGATGTCGCCGTGGAAGTTGTAGGCATTTGCCGCGCAGCCCCCGCTGCAGTAGAATCTCGCAAAGCATTCCCGGCATTTCGGCTTGGCGTACACATTGCACTCCTTGAACTCGTCCCGGATATCCGTGCGCACAACACCGTCCCGTACATTTCCCATGAGGAAATCCGGATTTCCCACAAACTGATGGCAGGGATAGAGATCTCCCGTCGGCGTTACCGCCAGATACTCGGTGCCGGATCCGCATCCGGAAAGGCGCTTTGCCACGCAGGGACCGCCCTCCAGATCAATCATGAAATGGAAGAAATTAAAATCTTTCTCCGTTCCGTGGCGGCGCACCATCTCGGCCGCCAGCCTGTCGTACTCCGCAAAGAGCTTCGGCAGATCCTCCTCCCGCAATGCGTAGTCGTCGCTCTCCTGAGCCACCACCGGCTCCACCGAGATCTGCTTGAATCCCAGATCCGCCAGATGCAGCACATCCTCGGAGAAATCCAGGTTGTTGCGGGTAAAGGTTCCACGGACATAGTAGCGCTCCTGCCCGCGGCTGTCCGCCAGCTTCTGAAATTTCGGCACAATCAGATCATAGCTTCCGCCGCCGTTTCGGAAGGGACGCATCCGGTTGTGGACTTCCTTGCGCCCGTCAATGCTGAGCACCACATTGTCCATCTCCCGGTTGACAAAATCCATCACGTCATCATTCAAGAGCACGCCGTTGGTGGTCAGGGTAAAGCGGAAGTGCTTGTCGTGCTCCTTCTCCAGAGACCGCCCGTAGGCCACCAGATCCTTTACCACCTGGAAGTTTAAGAGCGGTTCGCCGCCGAAGAAATCCACCTCCAGATTGCGCCGGTTGCCGGAATTGGCCACCAGAAAATCCAACGCCTGTTTTCCCACCTCGTAGCTCATCAGCGCCCGCTCGCCGTGGTATTCCCCCTCCCCGGCAAAGCAGTAACGACAGGCCAGGTTGCAGTCGTGGGCGATGTGCAGACACAGCGCCTTGACCACCGTGGGCCGTCTCTTGAAGTTGTCGATATAGGGCTCGTAGTCGTCCTCGGAAAAAAGCTCCCCGGAAGCCTCCAGCTCGCCGATCTCCCCGTAGGCCTCCGCGGCCTCCTCCTTCGACACCCCATGTTTTGCCGCCATATCGGCGATCAGCTCATCCTTCTCCCTCTCCTTGTACTCTGCGATCATATCGTAGGTCAGCCCGTCCACCACATGGATGGCTCCGCTGTTCACATCCAGCACGATATTGTAACCGTTTAACTGATACTGATGAATCACGGTTTTCTTCCTCTCTTTATAATTTCTGTCTCATAACATCCAAAACAGAAGATGCTTTATAACGAACAAACGACCGGACGCATAGCGTACGGTCTTTTGCCTCATACCAAAAACATCTCTGTCCATGGCGTTCCTTTTCAATTAGTTCTTGTGCTCGCAGCTCTGGTTGCCCACCGTGCAGGAAGTCTTGCACGCGGACTGGCAGGAAGTCTGGCACTCGCCGCATCCGCCCTTCTTTACCGTGTTCTGCAGTCTCTTTGTATTCAATGTCTTTACGTGTTTCATATCGATCTTCCTTTCCGTTCCTTCATTTAATCTGCTATTTCTGAAAAATTATACCATACTCCTGCCCATTGCGCAACGTCTGAATCAGAATTCCTCATGCCCGGATTCCTCATCCCAGCATACCTCCCGCCATGCCGGAACCCGCGCAGATCGCCATGGTGGTAACCAGGTGCATCCAGTCCGGAAGTTCCCCTCCGCTGATGACCAGGGACACCGCCAGAAGAATCACAAAATAGACGGCTCCCAGCAGCATGCCCCAGAGAAATTTCCGCTCGCCTCTCATGCGGCCGGCCAGAAATCCCCCCAGCGCGCAGGAGACCACATACACCACGATCACGCCCACATTGGCCACCAGTTCCTCCTGTTCCAGCCGGCTGACAAGCACGGTAAGAATGACCAGCAGCAGGCCGGAGACCAGGTACATGGCCAGCAGAATCTTCAGCATCCAGATGGCCGTCGGCGGAGCCGTTTTTGTTGTTCGCTCTCTCATAAAAGGTTACCTCATCCTGATGATACTGGTACATTTTTATGCGAACGAACCGCGCAATATGCGAAATTTCCCGCAAATCCGGCCGGGACACCCGGCTCGGCGCTGTCCCGTCTCCCGCGGCCCTACCGGCTCTACTGTGCCGGGGCCTCCGTCACCACAGCGCTTCCGGCGCAGAACTCACAGGCCCTGCTGCAGACGTAAATTTTCTGGAGATAGCTTTTTCCGGCATCCTCGGTGGGACCGTAAGCGGCATAGAGGTCTTCGCGGCTGTTAAAGCCGTTGCCCTCCATCATGCTGTCGCAGTAATCGTCAAATCCTTCCTCATCCAGCTCGATGCCCTCCTTGTCGGCGACGGCCTCAAAGACCAGCTGCGTGATCAGATTTTCCCGCATGGACTCGGTAATCTGCTCTGTAAATTCCTCCACCGTCATTCCGTAATTGGTGTCGAGATAGTCCTCCAGGCTCGTCCCGTCGCTGCAGTAGGACGCCTCAAACTGATCCGTGTACTCCTGCACCCGCAGATCCAGAAGTTCCTGGGGCACATCCTCCACGGTGGCATTGTCCACCACCGCTTCCATAACCGCCGTGTTGATCTCATTCTGCCGGCTGTACTGGGCCGTCTGATTCACATAGGCCTCCACGGTGTCAAGGAACTCATCCACCGTGTCCGTCTGGAAATACTCAGACACATAGTCGTCCGTCAGAGTATCCCTGGTAACCGGCTTTCCGATATAGTTGACAGTAAACGTGAACACCACGGGCTGTCCCGCCAGATCTTTGGCGCTGTAGTTTTCCGGGAACGTCACATTGCAGTCCACCGTGTCGCCCACATGAGCCCCCACAAGCCCCGCAGAAAATCCCTCGATATAGCCGGAGCCGGAAGAGACGTCGCTGTTGGTCGCCACATCGATGGTCACATCCGAAGCGCTTCCGCCGTCGAAAGCCTCCCCGTCCTTCTTGCCCACGTAATCCACATTTACCAGGCTGTCCGCAGCCACCACGGTCTGGGAGGGATCCTCCACGCAGGGCGCCGCGCTGGCAATCAGGTTGTCCACCATGGCGTCCACATCGCTCTGATCCACTGTGTAGTCGCCGGTAATCTGCACTTCCAGATTCTGGTAATTCCCCAGTGTCACATAGTCGTTCACATCATACTCCACATCCTCGCTGGTCTTTGCCGCGCCGGTGTCCGCCGCGTTCTCCCCGCCGCAGCCTGCCATGGCAAACACCATCAGGCCGCACAGCGCAAGGGCCGCTGTCTTTTTCTTCATATTCCGCATTCCTCCTGTATTTTCTGATTTCCACAATTTTGTTCTTAAATTTTGTTCTTATCCCGCCTCTTCGATTTGTCCGCCGGCGTTTATCACGATCTTATCACAGTTCTCCAAAAAATAAAAGCAGCGCCTCTGATCTTGTTGCTTTTTCCGTCCGGAAATGATAGAATTGTCTAGATTACTTTTAGGAGGAGAAAAAAATGAGCACAGGTTGGATTGTTGTGATTGTGCTGACCGTAGTGCTGGCTGCAGCACTGGTCGCTTTATATTTTCTCGGCAAACGTGCGGAAAAGAAGAGAGCGGAGCAGGATGAGCAGATGGCGGCCACCGCTCAGACCGTATCCATGCTGATCATTGACAAGAAGAAACTGAGACTGAAGGACTCGGGACTGCCGGAAGCGGTTATCGCCCAGACTCCTTTCTACGCGAAACGCGCCAAGCTCCCCATCGTAAAGGCCAAGATCGGCCCCAGGATCATGACGCTGATCTGCGATGCGGAGATCTTCGATGAAATCCCGATTAAGCGGGAGGTAAAGGCTACCGTCAGCGGCCTCTACATTACCAAGGTTCGCGGTCTTCATGGAAAGACGACGGTACAGCAGGCCCCCAAGAAGGGCGTTCGGGCATGGCTGACCCGCAAGCTGAAAGATATGCAGGGACAGAGTTCCAAATAAATTTTGAACAGCAAAATTTGAGCGGCAAAAAAAGGATATTCCAAAGAGGCGCAGAACCGTCTTCCGGAATATCCCTTTTTTATGTATAGCGGATCTCCATGACAAGCCGGTGGCGCGCCATGGGCGTTCCGCCGGAGAAGAGTTCGTAATCCACCGCGATGTCCATTCCCTTTTTGTCCCGTTCAAGGACACATTCCTCCGTCAGCACCTCCATCGGAAGCGTTCCCACCGGCGTCTCGTAGACCGCCGGACGCCGCTCTCCCGGAACAAACTCCATCCTCTGTCTCCCGCTTCCCTTTCTGGACATGGTCAATCTCCCATCCCTGCAGGTAAGCAGCGTTCGATACCGGTCATCCTCCATCTCCTCCTCGTAGGAGATATACACAGTCTCATCCCGGATCAGCAGCGTGCCGGTATAGCGATAGCGGGAAACCTCCCGCCGGCCCTCCGCCTGCTGCTCCGCCGTCATCTCAATCTCCACACGCTGAAATTTTTCTCCCATCGCCCTGCGCCTCTTTTTCCTTTCTTCTTCTGCATTCTCCCATCGGTAAAAATCCGATATTTACCGTACTGTTCGTTCTGTCTCCCGCAAACCGGCAATCTGTTCCTTCTTTCGCCTGTACCGGCATATCATCCAGAAAATCACGAAAGCTGCCGCCACGCCCACCGCGAACCCGCTGGCGTCGATCAGCACGTCGGTGACCTGGGAGCCCCGTCCGGGGACAAAGAGCTGATGGAACTCATCGCTGGCAGCGTAGAGAACGCCGATGCCCTCCGCTGTAAGGGCCGCCCGTTTCCCCCGCAGGCCAAAGGAGAGAACCGTGCCGGTTACCAGCGTCCCCAAGACGGCATACTCCGTCAGATGCCCCGCCTTGCGCACCGGATGGTCGATCTTCTCCACAAAGGCTTCCTGCCGCTGTGTGCTCCAGTCCTCGTAGCCCGGCACGAAAAACTCTGCCAGAAAAGCCCCGACTCCCTGGCTGGTTTTGCCGGAATCATCCGCCGGCTGCGCGGAGAAGGAGAAAATCACAATCATCCACGACA
>ERZ1643246.2055-NODE-2055-length-20237-cov-6.922059_pt1 | contig 20237 bp, 23 predicted proteins | sample MGYA00579265_ERZ1643246 | MGnify/ENA primary metagenome ERZ1643246 (study PRJEB29033, sample SAMEA4952261) | chicken gut metagenome | biome: Broiler Chicken; feature: Gastrointestinal Tract; material: Caecum | place: Ireland | collected 2018 | study: Broiler...
GACGGCACATATTGATATAGAAGAGGAAGATTTCTGACAGGAGGATAAGATTATGGCAAGAAGAGGCGGATTTCCGGGCGGAGGCATGCCCGGCAACATGGGAAATCTCATGAAGCAGGCGCAGAAGATGCAGCGCCAGATGGAGGAAGCCCAGAAGGAACTGGAGGAGAAGGAAGTGACAGCCGCAGCCGGAGGCGGCGCGGTGGAAGTGACGGTTTCCGGCAAGAAGGAGATCACGAAGGTCAAGCTGTCCGAGGAAGTGGTGGATCCCGATGACATTGAGATGCTGGAGGATCTGATCATGGCGGCGACCAACGAGGCGCTCCGCCAGATGGAGGAGATGGCGCAGTCCTCCATGGCAAAGATTACCGGAGGACTGGGAGGAGGACTTCCCTTTTAAGGGAGGCATATCATGGAATACTACAGCAAACAGATCAGCCGTCTGATCTCCGAGCTCTCCACACTGCCGGGCATCGGGGCGAAATCCGCCCAGCGGCTGGCTTTCCATATTCTGCATATGCCCCAGGAGGAGGTGGAACGCCTCTCCGAGGCCATGGTGGACGCCCGCAAAAACGTCCATTACTGCAAGGAGTGCTTTACGCTGACGGACAGTGAACTCTGCCCCATCTGCAGCAATCCCCGGCGGAGCCACAAGCAGATTATGGTGGTGGAGGATACCAGAGACCTGGCGGCCTACGAGAAAACCGGAAAGTATGAAGGTGTGTACCATGTGCTCCACGGTGCCATCTCTCCGATGCAGGGCATCGGTCCCGGAGATATCAAGCTCAAGGAGCTGATGCAGAGGCTCGCCAAAGAGGATGTGGAGGAAGTGATTATCGCCACCAATTCGAGCCTGGAGGGGGAGACCACAGCCATGTATATCAGCAAGCTGATCAAACCCACCGGGATCAAGGTAACCAGGATCGCCAGCGGCGTGCCGGTGGGAGGCGATCTGGAGTACATCGATGAGGTGACGCTGCTGCGTGCCCTGGAGGGGCGTACAGAGCTTTAGCGGCGGAATATGTTTTCCCCTGGTAAAGAGAGGGGATTTTCAGAAAAGCAGGACAAAACGTTCTGCTTTTTTATTTGGCTCCATGTTTCAACATTTTTCGCGGGACGGGTGTGGTAGCATGGCTCTATGTAAGAGCATGGTTTTGCCTGTGGAAAGGTAAGACAGAGAAAGGCGCCTTTTGTCAGGGCGCCGCGGGAGGCGCGTATGATAGAGATTACCCGTGCGCCAGAGGAGAGCAGAGAAAATCTGCGGAAGATACCAAGGAATATCCGTCAGATCGGAAACACCACCGGTTACGGAAAGATCTATATGGAAGATATGGTTTACCAGTTTCTGTCCGAGGGAGGCATCGAGGAGGGGCAGCATCTGACGACCTACCTGCTTCTGGGGGAAGACTTTTATCAGAAGGAGGAGCAGTATCTGTTTATCCGCGGAGCCCTGGAACTGGAAAACATGACTTATAGCCGGGATTTCCCTGTTTTCTCGGAGGAGATATGGAACGATATTTATAAGGGGATGCGCAAATATTTTCAGGATGAAAAGATCCTGGGATGGGCCATCAACCGGAAAGGGGGAAGGCTGGACTACTGCGGAGAGATGGAGACGATCTGCCGCAGGCATTTTCATGGGGAAAATCAGATGGTTCTGTTCTTTGATACTGCCGATGACGATGAGATGATCTATCTCTACCATGGAGGCAGGTACATACGGAAGGAAGGATACCATATTTACTATGAAAAAAATACGAAATTTGCGGAGTATCTGACAGACTATCACAGGAGGAAGGAGCAGCTTGCCCTGCAGAGAAAACGGGAGATGAAACTTCGCCAACAGCGGGAGCTGGAGGAGAGCGAGGCGGCGGCAGCCGGTGGGACAGGATCTTTTGCGGATGCCGGGGAAGGATTTTCGGTATCTGACAGGGAGTCAGATTTTCAAAGGCGGCATTTGGGGGAGGAGATGCTGAGAAATCAGGCAAGCCTGGAACTGGAAAAGAAATTTTATGAAACCTCCGAGGAGGAGAGTCTGGACGGTATTACTTTCCGGCAGCGCAGGAAAGCCCGGCAGGAAAGAGAAAACGCGGGAGGACGCAATCGGCCGGCAGTGGCATTTGGCAGGACGGCAGGCTGGGAGGAGGACCCGGTATCCCGTTACCGGGATTTTCTGCGGGATAAGGAGCGTCGTCCCATGAAAGCGAAAACCAGGGCGCTGGTGTCAGCGGCCGCACTGGTGCTGGTCATTCTGGGAGCGTTTGTGATTCAGAACTATATGCAGATGGAGGATATGGAGGACGCGGTGGATGCCATCGCCCAGCAGCAGGCAAAAGAGGATGTGCTGGAGACCATCAGCGGCACAGCGGGGGATCTGGCGGGAAATGGGACAGACGCCTCGGGGCAGTCATCGGAAGGAGGAAATGCTGCCGGACAGTCCGGGGAAGACGCATCCCAGGGGACCGGCGCAGCCGACGTCTCCGCTCAGGGGGCAGACCTAAGTGCCGGGGGGACGGACGCCTCCGCCCAGAACGGCGCATCGGGAACGGATCAGGGAACCGGGACAGACGCGGCCGCCCAGACTGCTCAGACCAACGAGTATCTCGCCCAGGGATACTATATTGTGCAGGAGGGCGATAAACTGCTGGATATCAGCAGGAAGGTTTACGGAAACGACAATATGGTGGCGGCCATCTGTGAGGCCAATGGAATTACCAATATCGATCATATCCAGGTGGGCGACCGGCTGCAGCTTCCGAACCCATGAGGGGCGCTATATCTGGACGACAGCGCCCTCCTCGGCTTCCCTGGCGATGGAGTCGTAGTTGGAGACGGAGGCCAGCTGAGGATCTGCGTCCTCAAACTGTTTTACCTTGGTCAACAGGAATTTGTGGCGCATCTGAGCCGCTTTTACCTGATAAATGTAGTAATCGATCAGATCGGGATCGGTCATGTACTCCAGATTGGAGTAGGCATTGGCCAGTTCCGATCTTGTCTTGTACAGATCCTTTAAGAGCAGCGTGTACTGGGGATCCGGCTTTCGGGATTTTGAAAATAACTTGATCAATGCTGTGCGCCTCCCTTTGGAAAAAGATGTTCTTTTTAGTAATTATAAGCAATATGCCCAATTTTATACGGAGAAAAGGATGTCTTATCAGCAAAATCCCGTTGGGCAAGTTTGGTGTTGTGCAATACGACGAAGAAAAAAATTATTTTCGTTAAAAAGTAACGAAGTGAAAACTTTCCTGAAACTTCATGGACTTTTGGGAGTGGGGCCTTTATAATGTTCCCATGAAGCGAGGTGATGCGGATGATTGCAGAATACATGGCATCCGGGTTGCTGGCGGCGGGGGTTATGACGGATCTGCTCAGACGCAGAGTTCCGAACCAGCTGGTGCTGCTGGGACTGATTACCGGATGTTACCTGTGTATCTGTAGAGATGGCATTCAGATGGGAATTTCACTTTTTTTAAAAGATGCATTCTGGCCGACCCTTCTGCTGTTCCCGTTCTATCTTCTGGGGGCAATCGGAGCCGGAGATGTAAAGCTTATTTCAGCACTGTCAGCGATGACAGGAGGGTACCGAATCCGGGACCTGATTTTGATATCTTTTCTTATAGGAGCGATACTTGCTCTCATTCGACTTATCAAAGAGAGACAGCTTTTTTTCAGAAGCGGCAGAGTTCTTGCCCATCTTGTACATTGTATCTTGTCTCGTAAAATTTCCAAGTATGAACCATGTAAAGAATCGGAATTGTATGTGCCATTTACCGTCTGTATCTGGATTGCTTACTTTCTACTGAATTTCTGGAGGTGACAGTTTGAAAAAAGAAAACATTGTCGTCTGTGATGAGGACGAAGCCTATGTAGAGGCATTCTGCGCTTATCTCGCAGGTCAGCTCAAGGATCTGGAGATCTGTTCCTTTACAGAGAAGGAGGCCTTTCTGGCGGATGAGAAATCCTATGATCTCGGAATCCTGTCGAGAGAGTTCCTGGAAGTGTCGGAATTTGCCTGCAAGGACAATATGGCGGAGAAGATGTATCTCTGTGACGAGGATATTGCGCCGGAATACGAACATCTTCCCATGATTTACAAGTATCAGTCCATGGATATTGTGGTGGAGATGCTGCTGCGGCGCAGGCGGAAAAAGAGGCTGCTGCAGCCGGCGGGGAACGGAAAGGAGAGCGGGAAGATGATCGGTATCTTTTCGCCTATCTCCCATGAGCTTCAGCTTCCCTACGCGCTGGCAGTCTGTCAGATCTGCCGGGAGCAGGGGAGCGTGCTGTTTTTGGACCTGGAGGAGTTCAGCGTGCTGCCGGAATTCCTTGGTATTCAGAATACGGAGGAGTGCAGAACCATACTGGACCTTCTCTATCTTCTGGAGGGAGAGAATCGGAGTCAGGCAGATTTTAAGAGCCATGTCCGCCAGTATATGGGGATTGATTATATTCTGCCCTTCTCGGATCCGGAGGAGATGGGAAAGATTCTGCCGGAGCAGTGGCAGAGGCTGTTTGCAGCGGCGCTGGGAGCCGGCTATGACACCGTTGTGGTGTTGTTTGGCCGCGTCTGTCAGGGCTTCTGGGAATTGGGCGGTCTCTGTCAGGAATTTCTGGTGCTGAGTAAACCGGGAGATTACTATCAGAAGAGCCTGCACAGTTTTATGGCCCAGGCCAGGGGGCTGATCGGCGGGCGGTCTCTTCAGTTGATGCAGCTTCCCATGTCCGCTGCCGGGCTGACAGAGGGGACCTACCGTCTGGAGGAACTGATCCAGGGGAATCTGGGGCTGTATGTGCGCAGACAGGTGGATCAGCTGCAGATCGGGTACTCCCAACGGGATTCGCCGGGAGCGCCGCGCAATCGAAAGGAGAGGATGACGGCAGTCCGCAGGGGAAGCGCTTATGGAGCGGGATGAGGAGATGGTGCGCAGCCGCGTGCTGGAGCGGATGGATCTTACGAAGGAGTTGACAGATGAACAGATTCTGGAGGTTATCCGGGAAGAAATCTGCAGTTACGCCAACCATCATTCCATGGGTATTGCCAGGAGAATGCAGATGCAGAGGAACATTTTTCACTCTCTGCGTCGGCTGGACGTGCTTCAGGAGCTGCTGGAGGACGATACCGTGACGGAGATCATGGTCAATGGTCCAAAGAGTATCTACGTGGAGAGGGAGGGAAGGCTGTTTGCCACAGATCTGAAATTTGCCTCGGAGGAACGGCTTCAGAATGTGGTTCAGAAGATCGCCGCAGATCAGAATAAGGTCGTCAATCAGTCCTCGCCTATCGTGGACACCCGGCTGCGGGATGGTTCCAGAGTCAATATCGTCCTGCCGCCGGTGGCGGTGGACGGTGTGGCCATATCGATTCGGAAATTTGCCAGGAATCCGCTGACCATGGACCGGCTGGTGGAGACAGGAGCACTGTCTGAGGAGCTGCGGGATTTTCTGAAGATTATGGTGGAGGCCGGATACAATATTTTTATCTCCGGAGGAACCGGCTGCGGGAAGACCACGTTTCTGAACGCGCTGGCGGAATACATTCCGCCGGAAGAGCGGGTGGTAACCATCGAGGATTCCGCGGAGCTGCAGCTTCGCCAGGTAAAGCATCTGGTCCGGCTGGAGGCGAGAAATGCCAATCTGGAGGGGCGGCTGGAGATTTCCATACGGGATCTGGTGCGCACGTCCCTTCGGATGCGGCCGGACCGCATTATTGTGGGGGAATGTCGGGGGCCGGAAGCCCTGGAAGTGCTGCAGGCGTTTCACACCGGCCATGACGGGAGTTTTTCCACCGGTCATGCCAACAGCACGGAGGACATGCTCTCCCGCCTGGAGACCATGGTGTTGATGGGAAGTGATATCCCCCTCCTGGCAGTCCGCCAGCAGATTGCCTCAGGGATTGATCTGATGGTGCATCTGGGGAGACTGCGGGACAAAAGCCGCAGGGTACTGGAGGTGTCGGAGGTACTGGGGATGAAAGAAGGAGAAATTCGTATACAGAAACTCTATGTTTTCTGCGAGAGAGGAGAGGAAAGGGGGAGTATTACCGGCGGATGGGAGAGAAAAAACGAACTTTGCCGCAGAGGAAAACTGGAACAGCGGGGATTGTGTCTGCCCTCCAGGGAGTCCTGATCACGGCTGCCTGCAGCTGGATTTTTTACGATTCGTTCTGGGGTATGGCGTGGATGGCGCTCATCGTTCCTTTCTGGTGCTGGCTCATGGGGAAAAGAAACCGCAGGAAGCGGAGAGATCGGATGCAGCAGGAGTGTAAGGAGCTTTTGCAGATGCTGTCCGCCTCCCTGCAGGCAGGATATTCCGTGGAGCGGGCTTTCTCTGATGCGGAGCGGGAACTGGAGGCAATCTGTGACAGAGACAGCCTGTTGCTTGCGGAACTGCGGAAGATGAACCGACTGGTAAAGGTAAGCCGGCCGGTGGAGGACGTGTTTCTTGATCTGGCGGAAAAGACCGGCCTGGATGAGATGGTCAGTCTCGGATACATTTTTCGGCAGGCCAAGAGGACCGGGGGCGATTACGGAAGGATTATGCGGGATACGGCCCGGAAGCTGGAGGAGAAACTGCGGACAACCCAGGAGATTGCCGCCATGACGGCCCAGAAACAGCTGGAACTGAGGATTATGTGTCTGATGCCGGTACTGATTCTGGTGTACGTACGCTGTACATCTTTTGACTTTATCGCGCCGCTTTACCACAACCTGGCCGGCGTGCTGGTCATGACGGCCTGTATGATCTTTTACGGATCAATGATTCTGTTGGGAGATCGGCTGGTGCAGATTAACGTATAGGGAGGAGGAGGCATTTGCTGTTCTGCCTGTTGATGATGGGGATGACGGCGACGGTCTGTCACATGTTGAGACAAAGAAAGCGACCGCTGCCGCCGAAGGTAGTGAAAATTGTGGTTGCCGCACAGTGTCTCGGCCTGCTGCTGTGCCTTCTGGATCAGCTTGGGCGTCAGGACGGGCGCGTTGACAGACCGCAACTGGGAGAGGGTGGATATACGGAGGAATGGGAGGTGTCAGGAGATGACTACCGTGAGAGGGTTGCCCTGGAGATTTCGGAGCGAGAGCCCACCGGGGAGGAGGCGGACGCCCTGTTTTCAGAGGCCATAGAGGAGATCGACCGAAGTTTTCCCGGGGAAAACAAGAGCCTGGATTGTGTGACGGAGAAGGTAAATGTCCAAAGCGCCTATGCGGACGGTCTTGTGGAGGCGTCCTGGAGTTTTGAGCCTTCCGGGCTGGTTGGCTCCGACGGGACACTGCGGTGGGAGGAGATTACGGAGAATACGCTGGTACAGGCAGAGGCGCTGCTTACTCTTGGAGAGCGGGAAAACCGGTATTGTTTTACCTTTCAGATCTGTCTTCCGGAAAAAGATACGCCGGAAGGGTTTTCCTACTATGTAAACCGCGCGGTGCGGCAGGCACAGGAGATTTCCCTGTCGGAGGATTCGATAGTCCTTCCGGAGGAGACGCAGGGGATAGCCCTCTCCTGGAAACGCGTGTCGGATAGGCGCGGAGAACAGATTGCCCTGTTGGGAACGGCGGCCGGTGTGGCGCTTCTTCTGGCGGGACGGGAGGAAGAAAGGAGGAGGGAAAGAAAGCGGCAGCAGGAGAAGCGGAGAGATTACCCGGAGATTGTCAGCAGTCTGTCGCTGTTTCTGGGAGCAGGTTTCAGTCTGCGGGCCGCCCTGGGCCGCATGGGAGAGCAGTATCTCCTGAGAAAGAGAAAATATCCCGGTTATCGGAGAGAGGGACTGGAGGAGATCCTGATGACTTACCGGGAGATGGAGGACGGTATGGGAGAGTTGGAGGCTCTGCGCCGTTTCGGGGAGAGGAATCCCCTGCGGGAATACCGAAAGCTGGCCCTTCTGCTGGAACAGAATCTTCGCAAGGGAACCAGGGAACTTCTGGCGATGCTGGATCGGGAGGAGCTGCTTGCCTTTGAGCTGAGACAGAATCTGGCAAAAAAGGCCGGGGAGGAGGCTTCTACGAGACTGCTTTTGCCTATGATCGGACTGTTGGGGATTGTTATGGCAATTCTCCTGATACCGGCTATGATGACGATGAACGGATAACGCGAACCGGAAATCTCGCGTGGAAAGGAGAAGTAGAAAATGTCAATAGTGAAAAATTTTCTGATGGAAGAGGATGGCATCGGTGTGGTGGAAGTGATTCTGATCCTGGTGGTGCTGATCGGACTGGTTATCATTTTCAAGGAACAGCTCACGGATCTGGTGGAGGATATCTTCGACACCATAACAAAGGAAGCCGGGAAAGTGTGATGGGAGCGCGTTTCTTTGCAGATGTATCCGCAGAAAAAAATCCGGCCGGAAGTATCAGTGTCTTTTTCGCCATACTCCTGCCGCTGGTCTGCTCTCTGTTTTTCAGTATGCTGGAAGTAACCCGCATTCGGGGCCTGGATGTGAACAGCCGGCAGATGGCTCTTCAGATGCTGGAGAATACCTTTTCAGAATATCAGCCCCTTCTGTGGCAGCAGTATGGCATTCTTGCTCTGGATATGGGGTATGCATCCGGGGAGGGCGATATCGCGAAGGTGGCGGCTCGGATGATGGAGTTTGGCACCTGGTATGATCAGGCAGTGGGAGGAGATGGGCAGGAGCGCTTTCTGGCTCTGTCGCCAGGAGGATGTGAGATTACCGCCTATGAGCTTCTGACGGATCACGGGGCAGTGGCACTGATCCGGCAGGGAGCCCGGACTGCCGGGGAAGACACGGCGTTGGAGACTATTCGGCAGTGGATCGGTCAGGCCGATGATACCTCAGAGGGCCAGAGCAGTGATCTGGATATCGGAAAACTGGTGGATCAGGGGAAGACGGCGCTGGATCAGGTAAAAGCACAGCAGAAAGAGGCAGGGGAAGCCGTGGAGGAGACGGACGTTTTGGAACCGGTTCCCGCGGAAGAGGGGAAAATGCCTCAGGACAATCCTTTCGATCTGTTTCGGGAGTGGGAGGAAAAGGGGCTTCTCGCCCTTGTCATGGATCCGGAGCGCTCTCTGTCGGAGGCTGCTGTGGATCCCTCCGCCATGGTGTCCGGCCGTGATCTGGCCAAAGGGACGGCAAAGACGGCAGAAAATGCTACGTTGGTGGAGCGGGTGCTGTTTGGCCAGTATCTTTTGCAGCGATTTGCCACTTACCGTCAGAGCGATGGGGTGGAGGAAGGAACAGGCCTGCGTTATCAGGTGGAGCATGTGATCGGCGGAAAGGGGTCGGATCGGGAGAATCTGGAGGCGGTTGTCGCCAGGATTCTGCTGCTGAGAGAGGTGCAGAATGTCATAGCCATTGCCTCGGACAGCAAAAAGATGGGGCAGGCGTTGGAGGCGGCCACCGCGCTGGCGGGGTTTACCGGGAATCCGGCGATTATTCAGCTCGTGCAGGCAGCGGTTGTGGGCGTATGGGCCTTCGTGGAGAGTGTGCTGGATATCCGCCTGCTTTTAGAGGGAGGCAAAGTGCCTGTCGTAAAGAACGGGGCCCAGTGGACCAGTGATCTCTTTTGCCTGGGGCAGTATGTGTCGCCGAAAGTAAGGGCGAAGAATGGGGACGATGGGATGACCTACGAGGATTACCTTCGGGGGATGCTGGCGGTGCTGCCCTCGGAAGAGCTGGGACTTCGCGCCTGTGATGTGATGGAAAATACGCTTTGCGGCAGCGATACTTATGCGATGGCCCGTATGGACGAAATGATCGTATCTGTGGAGGCAGTCTGTGTCAGTCAGGGAGATCCTGTATTTTTTCGCCTGATTTCTCTGAAACCGCGGAATGTTCCATCCTACAGCTTTGCCCAGGAAGTCAGTCTGTCTTACTGAGCTCAGCCATCAGCAGTTTTATGGGGCAAACCGTCTCTGCGGGCAGGACGATAAGGAATATGTAAAAGAAAGGAGGTGTATGAGGGTGTCTCTTTTTCGAGGGATTTCCTGCTGGATGACAGGGAATCAAAATCTTCAAAAGCAATGCACAAATAAAATCATATCTGAAAAATCTTATATTTCTAAAATCTCTCTTCCTAAAAACCGGCGCGAACGGAGGAAACGCGCCAATCTCAAACCAACTCAAAAAGAGGCACCCTCATGCGCCTCCCTGTCCCTCGGGGCGAGTTACACCGTGGAGGCCGCCGTGGTACTTCCTCTGTTTCTGGGAGTGCTTGTTTTGCTGCTGTTCTTTTTTCGGGTCATGAGTGTGCAGTGGGGGATACAGCGGGCGCTGGAGGATACCGGTCGCCTGCTGGCAGTCACGGCGGAGAGCGGTTTGGACGAATCGTCGGAGAAGGAGAAGCAGAATCTGGCCGGGGCGGCAGCAGCAGGTGTTTTGCTGGGAGTCCGGGAGTATGATGTCCCGGTTTCCTATATTCGAGGTGGGATTTTGGGTATTGATCTCAGCGATTCTGTTCTGGAGGGAAATTATGTGGATCTGCGGGCCAGATATACAGTGGAATTTCCATTAAAATTCTTTGGAAATCTGCAGTGGCAGATTTCGCAGTCTGCGAGAAACCGTAAGTGGGTGGGATATGATCCGGCAGAAGACCGCTGGGATGGGAGATATGTCTATGTGACTGCCTATGGCAGTGTATTTCACACGACGGTAAGCTGTTCTTATCTGAATCCGTCTGTCCATGGTGTGGATATCTCAGAGGTGGACGCCAGGCGGAACCAGGATGGCAGCAGATATCAGGAGTGCCGGGAATGCGCCCATCGAACCGGCACAGGTTCCTGTGTCTACATTACTGACTACGGAACGGCCTATCACAGAACGCTGGAGTGCGGCGGGCTGAAGAGAACGGTTTATCGGGTGGCCTACGAGGATGCCAAAGGCTATGCGCCCTGCACAAAGTGTGCGGGTGGAAGCAGGGAGATGTGAGGATGAGTGAAAAACTGATGTTGACGTTTCTTCTGGCAATGCTTGGTATCTGTGCCTTTCAGGACTGGAGGAGACGGGAAGTTTCCGTGACAGTGCTGGTACTTTTCGGGAGTATCGGTCTTTTGTTCGGAGTCGCCGTTGCCCAAGAGCCTGTGGCAGGCCTTCTGTCCGGGATGTTTCCCGGAGGGATGCTGCTGGCGCTGGCCTGGGGAAGCAGAGGGCAGATTGGGATGGGAGACGGATGGCTGATTCTGGCTGCCGGATGTTATCTCGGATTCTGGAGCGTGCTGGGCGTTTTTCTCCTGGCCAGTATACTGGCGGGAGTGGCGGGGGCCATGATGCTTCTCTTTTTCGGAGGGAAGAAAAGTGACCGGCTGCCCTTTGCGCCCTTTGTGCTGGTCAGCTATGTTTTTATGCTTGCGATGGGCTGAGAGGGGGAGGAAGATGACGAAAAAAATTCGTATGTGTATGAACCGCAAACGGGAATATGCGGGAATATGGCTTTCGGCCAACTATACCGTGGAGGCTTCCTGGATTATGGCGATCTCCATGGGGATTCTGCTCTTCGCGATCCTCTGTGGATACGAGCTGTTTGAGGAGACCCTGGAGGATGTTACCAGGATGGGACAGGAGATATCCTGCGTGGAGTTATTCCGTGCGGCGGCTGGCGGAAGGGAAATCATAGATTGACGGAAGGGAAAAGGACATGGAGATACAGTACAGAAGAAATTTTCATGAAAGTTATATGATTATGGAGGCACCGGACGGGTCCGATTTCTACGAGGAGCGCATGATGCGCAGGAACGACATTCCCTATCTGCTGTCTTTCCGCCGGATGGAGGTCAACGGAAAGGCGCAGCTCTGGTACGATATTACAGGGATGGAGTCCCTCAGGGATCGGATGAGACGGCAGGGGGTCAGCGCGGAGGGGCTGAAGGAAGTCATGGAGTGTCTGAACGGGGTATGGTGGGAGATGCGCCGCTTTCTGCTTCGACAGGAGCATATCTATCTGAGTCCGGATACAATATTTTTCGGGGATGATGGGATGATTCGGCTCTGCTATTTTCCCGTAAACGCAGCGGATCCCTTCGGACAGATGAGAGAAGTGATGGAATTTATACTGACACTGGTGGAAGAAGATCAGGAGGAAACGGCGGAACTGTGTTACCGCCTCTATGATATCGCACTGCAGGAACATTACAGTTTTTCCCAGATGCTGGAGTGTGTCGGAGCGTTCTGTGGAAGGACAGGCCTGCAGGGCGAAGAAGCGACGTCAGAGACGGAGGAACATGTGCCGCGGATACCGGAAGAAACACCGGTGGGAGTGGAACAGCGGGCAGAGGAACAGACAGACCTTCGTGGAATGATGGGTGGAATGACGGAAGAATCGGATGCTGTGGGGACGTTTGAAAAGGAGTATATGGAGATTCCGCTGATGGAGGAGAGCCGGGGACATTGTCAGCATTCGGAAAGGCGGGAGAGTCTTATGGAGGTGGTAAAGCGCGCCCGGGAGGAAATTGTGTCTCTCAGGAAGGTGGCGGCTCAGATTATTGCCGGGGAACATCTGGATTTTGACAAGGAGGAGGAAGAGGATGCTGCTTTCGGTGGTGGATCGGGATCGTCTGTCTCTGGCAGGGAGGGGAATAGAAGAAAAAAGGGAGCGGGGGATTGATTTGTCCCGGCCGGATGGAGTAAAATCAACGGAGAGGCGATATGCGCCGCAGGAGAAAGGAGTTTTTGAAATGAGAGACGATAACTGTATTTTCTGTAAGATTATTGCGGGGGAGATTCCCTCCAGAACGATTTATGAGGATGACGATTTCAAAGTGATTCTTGATGCGGGCCCTGCAAGCAGAGGTCATGCGCTGATTCTTCCGAAGGAGCATGCGGCGGATCTGTTCGCTCTGCCTGACGAGACAGCGGCCAAGGTGCTGCCCCTGGCGAAGAAGGTGGCCGCCCATATGGTAGAGGTTCTCGGCTGCGACGGTATCAATGTGCTGCAGAATAACGGGGAGGCCGCCGGACAGACGGTGCATCATTTCCACGTCCATCTGATTCCGAGGTACGAAAATGAGCAGAATAAAAGCCTGCTCACCTGGGGGCAGGCAGATATCTCCGATGAGGAAATGGATGAGATCATGCAATCTCTTCGATGAGTTTCATGATCGCTGCCACAGCGTCTTTCTGTCCGCTCTGTTCCATGGCCTGAATGTAGGAAGCGCGGTTTTCGTTCACTGTCTGGATGGCGTTAAACAGCACTTCGGGGGTCAGGGTTTCCTCCTCGATGACGTAGGAAAAGCCCTGACGCTCGAAGGATCTGGCGTTTAGAATCTGATCGCCCCGGCTGGCTCTGGCGGATAGCGGAATCAGAATGTTCGGTTTGCGGAGGGCCAGAAGCTCGCAGATGGAGTTGGCTCCCGCCCGGGAGATGACCAGATCTGCCGCTGCGAACAGATCCGCCAGATTGTCGCTGATGTATTCATATTGGGCGTAGCCCTGCCGATCGGCAAGAGTGGGGTCCAGATTCCCTTTTCCACAGAGATGGATGATCTGGAATTTCTCCAACAGCCGATCCAGGGAATGGCGTACCGCGTTGTTGATGAAGACGGAGCCGATGCTGCCGCCGATGATCAGAAGGACCGGTTTATCCGCAGTAAAATGGCAGAAGTCCAGAGCGGCCAGGCGGCTGCCGGTCAAAAGTTCCCTTCGGATGGGAGAACCGGTCAGCACCGCCTTGCCCTCCGGGAGATATTTCATGGTCTCCGGGAAGTTGCAGCAGATTTTTGAGGCTGCCGGAAAGGCCAGCTTGTTGGCAAGTCCAGGGGTCAGGTCAGACTCATGGATGATGGCGGGAATCCCCAGAGTCTTGGCCGCGAAGATAACCGGGACAGAGACGAAGCCGCCTTTGGAGAAGACCAGATCGGGGCGGATCCTGTGCAGAAGTTTTCTGGCCTGAAAAAAGCCCTTCAGCACATGGAAGGGATCGGAAAAATTCTTGGGGTCAAAGTAGCGCCGCAGTTTTCCTGAGGAGATTCCGTAATAGGGGATATTCTGGGCTTTAATCAGTCCCTTCTCGATCCCCTCATAGGAACCTATGTAATAGATCTCAAATCCATCTTCCTTCAGCGATGGGAAAAGAGCGATATTCGGGGTTACATGCCCGGCTGTTCCGCCGCCGGTCATCACAATTTTCTTCATAATATAAGGATGCTCCTTTTTCTGTGATTATTTATATCATCTTTCTTTATCATCTTACCTTCCTTTATGGAAATGTCAAGAAACAATCCCGCAAAAACGGTCGCAATTTGCGATTAAAAGTCTGCTTGGAGACCTTTCCGAAAAAGTCGATTCCATCTATAATAGTCAGGTAAATATCAATGGCTTTTGCCGCATATGAGTCAGGAGGTGGCTATGGAACAGCAAGTGTTGACATCATACGCAGTCCTACTGACGATAAACGCAGCGGTTTTCCTGCTGTGTATGATACAGATGATAAAATTCGCGCGGTTTTATCGGAATTTTAACCGTGTGGTGAGTAACATACAATCCTACCTTCGGTGTGTCATGGATGAGGACACACAGGCGCAGGGAGAGCAAAGGGCGCAGGAAGAAATCGGGGGAGGAGAACATTTTTCCGGCAGTGACGCTGCAGACGGCAGCGGAATCGTGGAGCTGGATGATGAAATCCCGGATGTGGAGATCCTGCCCAGAAGGAAAAAGCGTGCCTCGTATGGCGGACAAGCTGCCGGTGGCGCTTACGCCGCCATGTCCACAGAGAAGAAAGAGGAAGTTTTAAACAGCGTACTTGGGGAACTTTTTTCCTGAGGAGACCTGTGATTTTTCAATTTCATAGAGAGAAGCGAAAGAGCCCTGGCGGGGGATTTCCCGGAGGGCTCTTGACAAACAGGCAGTGCACTGTTATAATGCCGTCGTAATAATTTTGTAACATTTGTAACAAAATCTGCATAATTTACATATAATTGTAATACCCTAAGGTATAGGCATTATATGGATATGGAGGAAGTTTTTTATGACAGTTGATTTAAAGAAGCGCGGAGCCCAGAGCATGGCGGTACTTCTGCTGTTGGCAGCAGTCGGATCCGTTGCCGTGGCCGAAGCGCAGCCCTTAAATCAGAAACTGGATCTGTCTGGGAGCAGAACGGCCGGTATCATCGGCATGCTCAATACCATGGAAGGGGACGCTTTAAGCGGCGTTTCCATCGAGGACGCGGATGTGATTCTCGTGGCGGCGACCCAGGAGGCCGTTGCGGAGGCGCAGGCCTGGCAGGCGGATCCGTGGAACATGCGTCTGATGGCGAATGTTTCCGAGTTTCTGTATGTGAGGGACGGGGCCGGCGATCAGTGTAACATCGTGGGTAAGATGTACCGGGGCGATGTGGCACAGATTGTGGGTCACGAAAACGGCTGGACACAGATTACTTCCGGCAATGTGACCGGATATGTGAAGGACGAGTTCTGTGTGACCGGCCAGGAAGCCAGCCAGCTGGCATCGGCAGTCTGTGAGACAAAGGCCACCGTGCAGACGGGAGGACTTCGGATTCGCCGGGAGCCCAGTGAGCAGGCGGAGGTTCTGACCGCAGCGGCGCAGGGACAGCAGCTCACGGTGGATACCGCGGCGACGCCGGCGGATGGTTGGGTTGCCGTCAAGAGCGGCGACACCACCGGATATGTCAGTGCCCAGTATGTGGAGGTGGCTGTGAATTATGGCACCGCCATTACTATCGAGGAGGAGCAGGCTCAGATTGCCGCTCAGAAAGCCGCGCAGGAACAGGCGGCCCGTGAACAGGCGGCCAAGGCGGCAGCGGCGCAGAAGAGCGCGAGCCGGCGGCAGAATGCGGCTGTGGCGGCCAGCTATGATGACGTGACCCTTCTGGCGGCACTGATTCAGTGTGAGGCAGGATCCGAGCCCTACGAGGGGAAACTTGCGGTGGGAGCTGTCGTGGTCAACCGCATGCGCAGCGGAAGATATCCCGGTACCGTACAGGGAGTGATTTATCAGAGCGGACAGTTTACTCCGGCAGCCAGCGGCAAGCTGGCGCAGGTGGCGGCCAGCGGCCCCAGCAGTTCCTGTATTCAGGCGGCTCAGGAGGCCCTGAGCGGTGTGGACAACACCGGAGGCGCCAAGTTCTTCCGCAGAGCGGGATCCCGCTCCGGCGTGGTTATCGGAAACCACGTATTCTATTGACAAGAGAAGAAGTGTGCCGGCAAGAGCGGCATCCGAATACGAGAAAGGCTGTATTTTCGGGAAGAACCCGGGAGTGCGGCCTTTAAGATTTCTTTAAGATTCTTTTCGTTGTGTTTTACAGGGGAATATAGTAAGATGAAAACAGAAATATCATTTTATCTATTTGCCGGTTTCTCTGAAGCCGAGGAGAGGGAGGAGAGTTTTTATGGTACGAATTATTGTATTGATCATCGTGCTGGTAATCGTTCTTTTGATTGTGGTCTCCAGTATCAAGATCGTTCCCCAGGCCCATGCCATGGTCGTGGAACGTCTTGGCGCGTATCTGACCACATGGCCCGTGGGGCTGCACTTCAAGATTCCGTTTCTGGATCGGGTGGCCAGAAATGTCAACCTGAAGGAACAGGTGGTAGATTTCCCGCCCCAGCCGGTTATTACCAAGGATAACGTGACGATGCAGATCGACACGGTTGTCTATTATCAGATCACGGATCCCAAGCTGTACTGCTACGGCGTGGAGAATCCGATCATGGCTATCGAGAATCTGACGGCCACCACGCTGCGAAATATCATCGGCGATCTGGAGCTGGATGAGACCCTGACTTCCCGTGAGACCATCAACACGCAGATGAGGGCGGCGCTGGATGTGGCTACGGATCCCTGGGGTATCAAGGTCAACCGTGTGGAGCTGAAGAATATTGTGCCACCGGCAGCGATCCGTGACGCCATGGAGAAGCAGATGAAGGCGGAGCGTGAACGGAGAGAGGCGATCCTGATCGCCGAGGGCGAGAAGAAGTCCACGATTCTGGTGGCGGAAGGAAAGAAGGAGTCCGCGATTCTGGACGCGGAGGCAGAGAAACAGGCCGCGATCCTGCGGGCGGAGGCCCAGAAGGAAGCCACCATCAAGGAGGCGGAAGGTCAGGCGGAGGCAATTCTGAAGGTGCAGCAGGCGAACGCGGACGGTCTGCGCTTCCTGAAGGAAGCTGCCGCGGACGACGCGGTTATCCAGCTGAAGAGTCTGGAGGCGTTCGCGAAAGCCGCGGACGGAAAGGCTACCAAGATCATTATCCCGTCGGAAATCCAGAGTCTCGCGGGGATGGTAAAATCTCTGACCGAGGTGGGAACAGACGAGTAGGACCAAGACGTTTGGCGGCGCGGCGGGGCAAGGGACCCGGCACGCAGGCAGAGCCGGCATGCGGATGAAATCGGACAGAGGAAAGACGAAATGGAACAGACGGGACTTTGCGTGTGCAGAGTCCCGTTTGACATTTGGGCTCGGCAGGAGTAATCTTTTAGGCGTCAGAGTGTTTAGGGGGCCGGTGTGAAAACGGGTAGCGGCGCAATCCTCTGACGATCGACAACAACAGAGATACAGGAGAAAAGAAGATGAATTTGGCAGGAAGAAGCTTTTTGAAACTGAAGGACTACAGCCCGGAGGAGATCCGGTATCTGATTGAGCTCTCCGTGCGGCTCAAGAAGGAGAAGAAGGAGGGGATTCCCCATGAAGTGCTCAAGGGGAAGAACATCGCTCTGATTTTTGAGAAGACCAGCACGAGAACCCGCTGTTCTTTCGAGGTGGCGGCCTATGATCTCGGTATGCATGTAACCTATCTGGATCCCTCCGGCTCCCAGATCGGCAAGAAGGAGAGTATCCGCGACACCGCCAGAGTGCTGGGCCGGATGTACGATGGCATCGAGTACCGGGGCTACGGTCAGGAGATCGTGGAGGAGCTGGCAAAGTACGCCGGTGTTCCGGTCTGGAACGGACTGACCAATGAGTTTCACCCCACACAGATGATCGCGGACATGCTTACCGTCCGGGAAAAATTCGGACGTCTGGAGGGCATACGCTTCGTGTATATGGGAGACGCCAGATACAATATGGGAAATTCTCTGATGGTTACCTGCGCGAAGCTGGGTATGGATTTTGTGGCCTGCACTAACAGGGAATATTTTCCGAATCAGGAGCTGGTGGATTACTGCCGCAAGGTGGCAGAGGAGACCGGCGGCAGCATCACGCTGACAGAGGATGTGGCGGAAGGCTGTAAGGACGCGGATGTGATCTACACGGATGTCTGGGTGTCCATGGGCGAGCCTGACGAGGTCTGGGAGAAACGGATCCATGATCTTCTGCCCTACCAGGTAAACGCGAAGGCATTTTCCTACGCGAAGGACTCCGCGATTTTCATGCACTGCCTGCCTGCCTTCCACGATCTCAACACCGGCATCGGAAGACAGATTCACGAGAAGTTCGGCCTCTCGGAGATGGAGGTTACCGACGAGGTTTTTGAGGGCCCCAGGTCCGTGGTATTCGACGAGGCGGAAAATCGCATGCACTCCATCAAGGCAGTGCTCTACGCGACGCTGCTGAAATAGGCGGAGGCTTGTGGTATGGAGGTAAGGGAGCGCTATTACCGAACGCTGGATTCCACCAACAACGAGGCAAAAAAGCAGGCCCAAACCCATTGCCCGGAGGGGACGGTCATCTCCGCCGGGCGCCAGACGGCGGGCAGAGGACGCCGGGGTCATGACTGGGAGACGCCCCAGGATGAAGCGGTGGCGACATCGATGATCCTCTATCCGGATATTCCGCCGGAACATCTGCCGGGGCTGACGCTTCTGGCGGCTGTGGCGGTGCGCAGGGCAATCAGCGGGCTCTATGGGCTGGAAGGGCAGATCAAGTGGCCGAACGATGTCGTCTTGAAAAATAAGAAGATCTGTGGTATTTTAACGGAAATGTCTGCAAAGGATGGGCGGGCCCGCTATGTGATTGTCGGGATAGGGGTCAATGTTCACAACCGGGTATTCCCGGAGGAACTGGCGGATAAAGCCACGTCCATCGACCTGGAACTGCCGGAGGGAAAAAGCGGCGACTGCGGCGCGCTGCGGCGGCGGATCTGGGAGGAGTTTGTCCCCTGCTATGAGACCTTCGTGCGGGAACAGAGTCTGGAATTTGTCCGGGAGGAGTATGAACGCTGGCTGGTAAACCGGGATCGGGAAGTGCGGGTGCTGGATCCGGCGGGGCCCTGGGAAGGGATTGCCAGGGGCATCGGACCCGGGGGCGAGCTTCTGGTGGAGACGAAGGAGGGCCTGCGGCCGGTGGACTCCGGGGAGGTCTCCGTGCGCGGACTGTACGGCTATGTCTGAGGACTGAGGAGGAAGAGATGTTTAGCGACGAGGTGGTGCTCTGCGGAGCCAGCGCTTACACAAAGAAATTTTATTTCAACGAAGATTTTGAGGCGCTGCCCCAGACCGTGAAGGATGAACTGAAAATACTGTGTGTGCTCTACACAGAGGATGTGGGCGGAACCCTGCAGATGGTATTCGACGAGGAGGGGCATCTTCATATGCGTACCTCCGCCGAGGAGGATGATCTTCTCTACGATGAGATCGGCAGTGTGCTGAAGATCAAAGAGATGCAGCGGGAACAGGAAGAACTGTTTGAATCCCTGGAGATGTTTTACAGGGTATTCTGTCTTGGGGAAGATGACGAGGAGGAATGAGCATGTTACTGACGATTGATGTAGGAAACACCAATATTACCCTGGGAGTTTTTGACGGGGAGGATCTGATCGGGACGTTCCGTATTACCACGGGGATCGACCGCACATCGGATGAATTTGGCGTCGTTATCGGCGATATCCTTCGATGCAATGGCATCAGTCCGGATCGAAAAATCCAGGATGTGATTATTGCCAGCGTTGTGCCGAATGTCATGCATTCCCTGACCAGCGGGGTCATCAAATATTTCCATATCACGCCGGTCATTGTGGGACCGGGCATCCGCACCGGGATCAAGATCGTGACGGAGAATCCCCGGCAGATCGGAGCGGACCGGATCGTGGACGCGGCCGGAGCCTTCGAGCTGTACGGCGGACCTGTGCTGGTGCTGGACTTCGGCACGGCCACAACCTACGATCTGATCGATGCCGACGGAGCTTTTATCTCCGGCGTCACGGCTCCGGGAATTCGGACGTCCGCCAAGGCACTCTGGGAGGATACGGCGAAGCTTCCCGAGATTGAGATTATGAAGCCGGCCAACATTCTGGCAAAGGAGACCATTTCCTCCATGCAGGCGGGACTGGTTTACGGTCAGATCGGTCAGACCGAGTATATCGTGAAACACATGATTGAGGAGTCGGGATACGGCGCGGT
>ERZ1643246.2056-NODE-2056-length-20233-cov-6.762365_pt1 | contig 20233 bp, 19 predicted proteins | sample MGYA00579265_ERZ1643246 | MGnify/ENA primary metagenome ERZ1643246 (study PRJEB29033, sample SAMEA4952261) | chicken gut metagenome | biome: Broiler Chicken; feature: Gastrointestinal Tract; material: Caecum | place: Ireland | collected 2018 | study: Broiler...
CCATCGCACATTCCTGTTACGATAACCGGCAGGTAGGGAAAAAGGATACCGTTTCCTTCGTGGTCACTCACATTGATGAAGAACACAATGTTGCCGTTGGGATTATTACCCGGATTATTAAGCAAAACCTTTAAACTTTTGTTGAGGGCTGTTTATTATGAAAAGAGATATTTTTGAGGATATGAAGTCCAGAACCGGGTGCCTCTATGTTTCTGATCTCCCGTTCTGCAAACGTCAAATATGGAAAGAATTAAAAAAGCTTCCATTGACAGACTATCCAAAAGTTCAATTAGAAGATTTTTGCAAGTATGTATTCGGTATCTCCTTTGTAACACTGCGAAAATATATTCATAAGTCTTAAACAAATCAAAGATGCTGTGCAACGGTCATCCGCACAGCATCTCTGATTGTTACTATTCTTTTTTCTCAGCAATTTGTTTCCACTTTTCATTTTATTATTCCTTTGAAAAGGATTGCTACTACTTAAACTGCAATTTCCCCTGTTTCAATCTAATCGAGTTATCTGCCAGTGCAGCAATCTCATTTGAATGTGTAACAATAATTACACATTTATTATACTTATGAGCACTTTCTAATAGCATAGAAGCTATTTCCTGCGCTTTTGTCTCATCAAGATTTCCGGTTGGTTCATCTGCTAATATTAAATCACCATCTGAAGCCAATGCTCTTGCGATTGCTACCCTTTGCTGCTGCCCGCCCGACAGTTTTTTTACATTCCTTCGTGCCTCATCTTTTGTCAAACCTACTTTTTCTAAAATAGGCAATGCCGGCAATTTTGAAACTAACTCCACGTTTTCTTCCGGTGTCATATAATCAATTAAGTTATAATTCTGAAAGATAAATGCCACATTCTCTTTCCTATGCTTCGCGAGACCTATCTTTTTAACATCTGTACCATTATACTTAATTACACCATTCGTTGGCAGATCTAATCCTCCGATCAAAGATAACAATGTACTTTTCCCACACCCCGACGGTCCAAGAATAGCATACATCTTTCCCCTTTCAAATCGTATAGAAATTCCCTTCAATATATCTTTTTGGGGTTCATACGCATATTTTACATTTAACAATTCCACTAAACTCATGCAAATCTTCCTCCATTTATTTCTGTTGAATTAATATGTTCATCGGCTTAAACCGCAATACGCTAACAGATGCAAGCAGCACAGAAATAGTAATGCAGATAATTCCAATAACACACGTTTGAATAATCTGTTCCGCGTTCAAGCGAATAATTAATTCCATTGACTGTTCAGCCAAATTCTTTTCAAACAGAGCCTGAACAATCCCTTTCAATGCATTAGAAAGTATTACTCCAAGTGTAAATGCAAAGACCGCAATGCAGATGACCTCTGTCCAGAACTGCAGAATAACACTCCCTTTTGTTTGTCCGGTAGCAAGTAATATTCCGATTTCCTGCTTTCGATTTCGAATCCAAATCGTTAAAATCAATGTAAGAATCAGAATACTCGCACTAATTCCTGCTATAAGTAAAACATTGACCATTTTCTGCAAATCTTCGAGTGGATTTTTAATCTGTTCATAATTAGAATTATCCATTGTTAAAGTAAATCCTCCTTCTTTTATTTCAGGAAGATTTTGTAGTCTATTATAAACATTCTGGATATTTACTGGATCTTCTACATACAAATCAACTGACGGGTAACCATCAATCTCTCTCCCGAAGTTCTCATTCATGGTTGTATAATCTACAAAGCCGCGATTAGCTTCAATATCCTCAGCAGACATAGCATCTCCAGTTTCTCCCTCTGCCCCTTCGTAAATTCCTATAACCTCCAGTTTTACGTTAGCATCTGAATCATAACAATATAACGTAATGCTATCTCCTACTTTCAAATTATTATACTCAGCTAGAATATCAGAAATCATTACAACATGCTTATCATCTGAAGTAATGTGTCTTCCGTCTATTAATTTATATCTTCCACTCTCAAAATACTGACTTCTTTGTGATGACAAAACAGCCGTAAAACTTGAAACATCTCCACGGCCCGACCAATTAAATGAAAATGAAGCCGGAAGAAATTTTATATTCTCTATCCCTGCACCCCAAAATCCTTGTGGATTCTCAGAAGCGCAGTCCACAACACCATCTACTTTTTTAATAGCATCCAAAGCTTGTTCCGTAATCCAAGGACCATTATAAGTTGTAACAAGGCTATTCCCTTCTTTACTTTCTGTCGTATTTTCTGCATTAGGATTAATCTCTACATGAATTTTTCCTTCTACTTCTCCTCTTACATTTGTAGTCGCATTCTGTGTCCCTCCCATTATTCCCAAAGACATTACTACAAAACTGCTGATACATGTCAATACGAGAAGTAATATTAAACTTTTTCCCTTCTTTCGAAAACAATATTTATATGCTCTTCTAAAAAAATTCATTTTTTCCCTTCTTTCTACTCCATATGGCTTAATAGCTCTTTAGGCTGCAATTTTAAAATCGGATATGATGCAATCATCACCGCCACAACTGCCCCAAGTAATTCGGCGACAAAAATTAATAATCCAGATTCTAATGACAACAATAGAGAGCTTTCTTCTATCTCTGCTTTTTTCTGAAGAATCTCTACATCCGTGATTACTTCTGATACATCAGAAAACAGTCTTTGTTCTAGAATTCCCTGTATACAAAGATACAATAAAAATGATAGGGCAAACCCGATAACAGCCAAAATGATAATCTCTAAAATAAATTGATAAATAATTTTTTTCTTTCCAACTCCGATTGAAAGATAAACTCCTGCTTCGCAAGTCCTATTTTTTATTGTTAACATTAAAATCAGCAACAATAAAATCATACCGACTAAAAATGAACCAACAAGCAGAGCTCTAATCAACTGGTTAAGTGATAATAGATCCTTAGAAATTTTTTCGTACTTAAAAACATTTTTTCTTATAGAATAATGATCCCAGTCTACTGCGTCCATTTTTCGTACTTCTTTAATAATTTCATCAATTTTTGCCGGATCTCTTACATAAAACGCAAGCTCCCCAAAATAAGTATTCTCAGGTACTTCTGACAATTCTGGTAAAATATCATTACTTCCATAAATCATATTCACCGTTAGCCCTGCTGTCGGCGCCCCAGCCGCATCAATTTTGTCTGTCGAATAGATTCCAACTATTTCTGCTTCCATGCTTTCTTTCTCTGATTCAGGAATTAAGTCAATATAGTTATCTCCATTTTGTCCGAAGTCTGCACTTTCCAGTTGAATCTTATCACCAATATCAAGTTGGTTTAATTCTGCCAGTTCCTGACTAATAAGAACTTTTTTCATATCTTCCTCTTTAAGATGCCGTCCTTTTACTAACTTATTTGTATCAAACTGAAAATCTGTATCAAGTATGGAATAATTTAAGGTAGTAACCTTTCCCATATTATTCGAGTCAGTATGTCCCATTCCTGGTATAAACTGAAGATTCTTACCTTTTGCATATCCATAGTTATATGCATTCCAATACTTTATTTGTGGATTTTCTAAAACTTTATCAATAACCTCTTTGGAAATCCCTGGACTTTGTTCTGCTGTTTCTGTAATCCCTTTGTCTGTCACCTCCATATTCTGTGTTTTTTTAATAAAAAACTCTCCACCAATCGATTCCCTAAGTTGTTTCATCGATTGATCAGATTTTTTCAAAATAAATTCGGAACATAGTAACAACAGCGAAATGAATACAAACAAAAAAAAGATTCCTGCTGCCTTCCCCTTTTTTCTCTTTAGATATAATAAACTGCGTTTAAAAGTATTCAAATTTTCACCTCTCTTTCTGAATCAGATGCTTTATAGTATAAAACTTTAAAATTAGATTTTTATTAGATTTCCTTTAGACTTCTATTAGATTTTCAATCAAATATATTTGAAATTCAACACCTCTTTCGGTATTCTCAATACTATATTTTATCCCATGCAAATTTAATATATTTTTTACAATATAGAGCCCCAAACCACTTCCTCCCGTATTTCTATTCATCGATTTTTCAACACGATAAAATGGTTCAAATATATTTTCCAAATCATGGGGATTTATATATACATTAGTATTTATAATACTTAAAATATTCTCCTTTTTAATACGTATAATTACTTCACTGTTTTGGGGAGAATATTCGATAGCGTTTCCAATAACGTTAGCAAGTACTTTACCAAAAAGATTCTTATTAGCAAGAATCGCAAATTGCTTCGGCATCAAATTGCAAATTTGGATTTTTTTCTGTTCCGCTAACACTTGTACCTCGGTAATTTTCTCTTCTATTACAAGACATAAGTCAAACTTTTCAAACTCATAAGAACTATCTTGATATTCCGTTTTAACACTTAACAAAATCTCGCGAACTAATTCTTCCATTCTATTTAATACATCCAGGCTATCTTTGAGATATGTATCTCTATCTCTATAATCTCCAATATTATAGAGCATACTTTCTAGCTGTCCCTTCAACACTGCAATCGGAGTTTTTAACTCATGTGAAGCCGCCATAAAAAAGTTCTTTTTTTCTTTTTCTAATCTTTTTACCTGTACAATTTCATTTTTTAGTTTTTCACTCGCAATTGCCAACTCTGAAAAAGTATTTTTTAAATTTTCCGCCATCTCATTGAGGCTTTCTGCTAATACCCCAATTTCATCTTTGCGCTTTAAAGAGCATGTCCAGCTCAACTCCAATCGTGCCATTTTTTTCGAAATACTACTCAAATAAATAATTGGCTTAACTAAAGAAGAATGCACAAATAAAGCGCAAATTAAGGAAAGAACAAATACTCCGCAAAGAATCCAAGGCACTTTCTTCATAAAAACTTCTTGAATCTCTGCTGAAGCTGATTCTATAGGAATTAAAATTAATAGTACTGAATCTTTCATATCTTCGAGTTGAAACTGGTATGTCAAACTTTCAGACTGCTTTTTTTCATCCAATTTTTCTTTATCACCAAATATTTTTTTATGTTCTCCATACCTCAATTCTGCTACCGCTTTGCTCTTAATACAAAAATCGTAAATGTCATCTTCAATCTCTGAATATTGCTTTTGTGAAAGATTCTTTACGAATTCTTCGGCATTACTCATAAATTGTTCTCCAACTCTACTCTGATATTCCCTTGGTATTGCAAACATTGTTACTCCATAAACAGAGATACTACATACACTCAACAGACTTATTACGCACACGAACACTTTTGCACTTAACTTACACTTAAACAAGGCGATACCCCATTCCTCTTACTGTCTCAATTTGTTCAATTCCTTTTTTACGCATATTCATGATATGAAAATTGACACTATTTGTACTCCCGCAAAAACTATAGTTCCAAATATATTCTATTAATTCTTCTTTTGAAAATACCCTTCTCGGGTGCTGCATAAATAAATGCATAATCGAATATTCAAGTGGCGTCAGATAAATATCTTCTCCATTACAATAAAATTTATATTTTTCACAATCTAATTTTAAAGTCTTGTAGCGTAAAATAGAAATATTGTCCTCATTCGGAATACGTCGAAGCAAAGCTTCTATTCGTTTTTGAACAATGATCAGAGAAAATGGTTTTGTGATATAATCATCTGCCTCCAAATCAAAACACTTAATTTGTGCTTCTTCTTCATCAAGTGCCGTAAGAATCATAATTGGAAGTCTGGAATTTTTTCGAATTCTCCTACAGACTTGATATCCGTCTAACTTAGGCATCATAAGATCTAGAATTACAAGACACGTGTCTTGATTTTTTTCTAGAGTTTCAATTCCCTCTTGTCCATCATACGCCTGAATAATTAAATACCCACATGATACCAACATCTCGTGTAAAATTTTTTGGATTCTATAATCATCTTCAATTATTAGTATCTTCTTCATTGATCTCTCCTGTTATGCATAAAGTTCCTCTATCAGTTTTACGATATCTCCATTTTCAATTTCTTCCGCTTTAATCTTAATTGAAGTAGTTTCTGAAGACTCTTTCGGGATTGTCTTCATATGTTCCATTGCCTGTTTTAATATAACTTCTTTTTCTTCCTGTGATATGTCACCAAACACATACACATTTTCAGGCCTAAGTTCTTCTGTGATGTTTCCCGTAATTGATATTCCATAATTCCCATAGGTTCCTAAATATTGGGTTTTCTCATATGTTTCATGCTCCACTCCTCTATCAAAGCCAAACTGTTCTTTTTCACTGTTTGTATCTTGAGTAATGTTCAGAAAATTATCTTCCCTTTGACCAACAGATACTTTTTCTGAAAGAAAAATAATATCTGGATCAAATACTTTTTTCAGATATTCATACTGTTCTTCTTTCGTAATAGCGCTATCATTAGAAAGGCAATAACAATTTTCATCCATATTGTCTTGGGTAGAAAATGCAATTGCCATATATCCGCTCTTACGGAATGCCTCTACTGCTTTTTTAAGTAATGTTTCATGATAATCTTCTCCTCCTAAACGAACAATAATTGAATTAGGCACATAGAACTCCGGAAAAGATTTTGTATAAAACTCTGTTGGCATCTCTTCTTTCTGATTTTCCCTTAATTCACATAATACTTTTTCCTTCATATAGCAATTTTTTTCTTTATTTATAATATGTGCAATCTTTGCTACAACATATGGAACAATAAAACTATTATAATGTCCGATATTATAATGTTTTACCTCTGGTAAATTACTGATATTTCCCACAGTAATATCGATGCGACGAATATCTTTATCATCCACCCATAATTCTCCTTCTGATAAACTATTGCTCAAGTCGCACTTCACTCCAATTACTTCTTTAAAAGATGCTGGATAAGTTACAGAATTTTGATTATTAGCCGCTGCCACAACTATTGTTCCCTTTTTATTCAGCTCAACTACCACTGGATGTAATACTTCCGCATCTTGTTGTTCCCTGCTCCCTACACTCAAAGATACTATGTCTACATTCTGTTGCAAGCACCATTCTAATGCAATTTTTAACTTTTGAATTTCAGCAGTACGGTTTTCTTCCAGTATCTTTACATTAGTAATCTCACAATACGGAGCATATTGCTTTATAATATAGGCACAAAGTCCTGCATGATTATCCTCCGTATCTCCAATAATAGCTTTTTTAGTAACAACATTAGATTGATCTACTACATAGTAGAAATCAATATATTCTAAAAACTTCTCGTTGATTCCACTGTCAATTATTACTATTTTAATCATACATAATCTCCTTTCATATAAAGCAAATGTGAGGTTACTTTTCAATAACCTCACATTCGTTCCTTTTTTACCGTATTATTAGTAATACAGTACTACTGCTCCATATGCTGAACCGTCCTGGCTCAGTGAAGCTGAAGGTCTAGTTGCACAGTGGCAAAGGCATCCACATGTACAAGATTTGAATGCCTCAACAGTATTTTTTCTACTGTTAACTTTTACAAGTTTCTTCATATGTAGCTCCCCCTTTCTTTAAAATATTTATAAAACACATTTCTGTGATTTATAGCAACAATTTTGCCAATCCGGAAATAGTCATTTTCTCCGGTGTTTCTTCCAAAACATTCTCCCAAGAAATATAAGACTCTTCCTCCAAAAAAGACACAACATAAAACAAATCCAATGCTCCCATACATTCTAAGAGGTTTTGTTTCTCATCAACTTCTATGTCTTGTGGTATTACTTTTCGGATTGCTCTCTTTACAATCTCTATTCCCTCTTGTAATTCCATAGTTCCTCCTTAAAGCACCTGATAATCTGCTTCTAACATTTCTTTCATTCCCTGAAATACTCTGTTTAAATTTGCGTTGCTCATACTGTCAAACAATTTATTATATTTTATTTTTCTAATTTCATTCTTTACCATTTCTTTATCAAGAACCATATATTCCATCTGTTTTTTCTCGCGATTATAGTTCATACTTGTGTTAGAAATAGTAAAAAAGTTATTTTCACAGCCAAAATTTTCTTTACAGAATAAATCTAACTGTTCAAAATACCTTGCATCCTCATTTTCACCTAGAAAATGTGAAATGATAAAATTTATATCAATGGGAACCGCCTTCGATAGAACTAATGGTATTTCTCCAAAAAAATTATGTGCATATCTATTAAATGGCATGATTCCCCCTGAGCACCCCAAAATTACCAAATCAGGCTTTTCTCTCTGTACTGTTTTATAAATACAGTGATTCATTGAAAGGATTTTTTCTTTCATTGAATGTTCTTCAAGCATAAAATCTGGATAATGCTCAAGGCCAAACAGGCTGCTCAATTCGCTTGAACCATACAGTATAACTTTATAACCTGCTTTTTCAAAATACTCTTTCATTGCTAACTGTATACGAAATTTTCCTGCATACTCTCCCAACGACATTACCGAAATCACAGGAGCATCAATTTCATGCAAAACCTCATTTGCTGACAAAGTTATATTGTTCTTGCCCAGGCAGTCCACAGATTTCTTCATCTTTGGATCAAGTATATTCCACACTGATTTTACTGCTTTGATTTTCTTTTTAGCCATCATTGCATATTGGACTACTTGAGAATATGCTTCTTTACTTCCCAATCCTCCTACCAGCAACAACTCATCGCTACAACGAACCCCTTCCTGCCAGCCACAAATAAATTCATATCGTTCATTTTCTTTTTTCAACATCTTACCTATGTGATCCGATGCCAAAAAAATCTTTTCATATTGTTGAATTTCCCCTATGTATCTTATCAGAAATTCCAAAGTCGGATTATACGGATAAATTGTTATTGTTCTCATTCCTATTCCTCCTCAAAATCATATTGGAATTCCTTTAGCATACAGATAACTCGAAGTTTATCCAATGCCATAGCTTTTGATTCCTTACAACTCTTAAGTTTCTTTTCTTTTGATAGTTCTCCATTTTCACACGCTCTTCCAGCACACTGGCTGCAAAGCCGAAATGCCCAACATTTCTTACACTGTTCTTCTGTTATTCTTCCGATGTTCAACAGTCTTTCACAAGCATCATAGTCAAACCCATCTTTAATGTTTCCTATTTGCATTACTGGTTCTTCCGGAACTCTTTCGCATGGATAGAATTCCCCTGTACAAGACACAAACAATCTACGTCCTCCCGGAATACAAGGTCCATTATGATGACCTTTCTTACCCAATAACCCTGAATCTTTCATTTGGTTATAAAATTCTTTATATGCCACTAAATTAGTCAGTTGGGAATGTGACAAAACTTCTGCGTTCACTTTTTTCAGCATATACATAAACAACAAGAATTGTTCATATCGATACTCTACAACAAATTTGGAGCTATATTTTTTAATGTTTCGTGCTCCATTTTCCTCAACTAAATTAAACATAGAGTTTGCATCTTTTACTATTTCATTGGTATTGTAATAGCTCTTTACACAAGAAAAATCGCAATTATAATTCAGTACTGTGTTAAATGAAATATCCTTTAAAAACTCCGGGAAATATTCTTTAATTCTCATCAAATTTTTCATGATGCAATCAAAACTTCCCAAACCACTATTTTTAAATACACGATTCTTGTCATGATCCTCTTGCGCTCCATCTAAGCTAATAACCACATTAAAGCCATTTTCATACAAATACTTCGCTCTTTCTAAAGTCAAAAGTGTGCCATTTGTTGTCATATTAAAACTAATTTTTCGGTCAAACACTTTACTTTTTATGTAGCGGACGCATTCTTTTATCATATCCATCTTTAAAAGTGGTTCGCCACCATAAAATCCTAATGATAATTTTTCAGACTGCCTGCTATGATCTACATAAAAGTCAATTGCCTTTTTAGCGGTTTCAAAGTCCATTTCCTTACTGGAATGTGTACGATTTTCATAACCGCCGCCGTATACACAATAGTGACAACGCAAATTACATTCCTGAGTCACCTGAAGAAGCAGATACTCCAGCTTATTATTTAAACTCTGCTTAAGAAGCTCATTATCTGGATGTTCAATCTTCTCTAATTTGCTTTCTAACAAAAAACCCTTTACCTGAAAACGTTGCAACGTTTCATTTGAAGGCTTGCCTGAATTCAGCTCATTATATACTTCTTCGGTAATTTGAAGCAATTTATTTGACTGCCTATCGTATACATAAAAACCTTTTGGTGTTTTCAATGTCTTATAATAAATATCCATTACTTACATCTCTCTTTCTAAGCCGTTTCTTCCCACTACTCTGCGTTTTCTTTTGAAATTCTCCCACGCCTTGTAAATAAGCAAAGGCATCTTTAGCATCTCCATCATATTTGACTTTTCCAGATTCTAATAAGATAACCCTATCAAAATTTTCTATCATATCATAATTATGTGTAATGCAAATTGTAAACGCATGTTTATTTTCTTTCAGCAACTCTTTAAAGAGTCCTTCTAATGCAACATCACAATTTGATGTTGCCTCGTCCAATATTAAAATTTCAGACTTTTTTGCAAGACTTCGCACCAGTGCGACCCTTTGTTTTTCTCCTCCCGAAAGAGAAGTTCCATTGAATCCAACAATTGTTTTCTCTTTATCTGGGAAATTCCACACATATGACAAAACATCTTTATACTCATTTTTCCACGCCTTGCTGCTATCCCCCCTAAACATATCAATATTATTTTCGATACTTGTATTAAATAAGAAAACATTTTGACCCATAACACTAAACATATTCCTATATTCTTTCAAAGAATAATTCTCTATATCCGTATCATCAAAACAGACGTTTCCTTTTTGTGGCTGATAATTTCTCAAGAGCAGCTGCATTAATGTACTTTTTCCACTTCCATTTAACCCTAGAATTGCTGTCTTCTCTCCTCTCCGCAATTCCAAGCTAAAATTATCTAAAATCGGTTGCTCCTCATAAGAAAATGTAATATTATTAAACAAAATCGTTTGTGGAACTTTTATCTTTTTTTCTCCTTTAGTCAATTTTTCTTCTTCCATACTCATAAAGTTCATTTGGCTTTTTACTGAAGGAAGAACATTGCCTAATACCATTTTCAGTCCTGATAAAACATCAATCGGTGCAAATAAATATCCTGCATATTGAATAAATGCAATGAAGGTTCCGAATGTCAAGGAGCCATTCCATATCTGAAGTGCCGCAAATATATAAATCACAATAAAAATTAGTTTTTCTGAAGTTTTTTTAAGAGATGTATCTAAAGCCGACAACATATAAATCTGCTTATCTGATTTTTCTCTTTCACCGGACAGGTTTTGAAATTCTCCTTCTATATGTTGATATAGATTCCAATTTTTAATTTCTTCAACTCCTGAATAATTATCACTTTGCCATCTTGAAATATTTTTTTGAATCTTTAATAATTCCTCCATCTTATCTTTTGTACGTCTTCCTACAATATTAGATATAAGGATTTTTACTGGAACAATAAGCAATACAATTATCGTCAATTTCCAGCTAAGCAAAAGCAAACCGACCAAATATCCGAATACTTTTATAAATTCTATTAAAATCCCAAATACATCGTTACTACATACTCGTGACATATTGTTTACATCTATATTCGCATCCGTCATAAGGGCCAATAGAGTATGCTTTTTCAGATATTGCATTTTTAATCGTAAACCATGTGCCAAGGATTCACACTTTAAACGATTTCGGAATGAAGCCGCCACGCCTGCCTGAATTTGCAGTTGCAAATATTCGAGTAAAAATGAGAAGATACCAACCGCTGCTGAAACAATTACAAGTTTTAATAAATATGAAAAGTTTTTTGAAATCAAACCATCATCAATAATCTTCTGTTCCAGCATTGGCGTAACTATGTACGCTCCCAGCAGTACAATACTCAACAACATATTAATTACTATATTCTTTTTATAGGCGGATAATAGTTTAACTATTACTTTTATCTCTTTCTTATTTTTCAATCATCATCACTTCCTGGTGTACTTATATCAATATTTCGCGCAATATATTTAAAAGCACGTAATCAGCAAACACTGATTCTACTTGTACTTTATTTTTTATTATTGCTCTTCTTAAAACCATGATGAGTATATAATTTCCCATGCACCAAAACAATTATTTTTGCATAGATTGACTTTTTTTATTCCCATTTGGAATGCCCATAGCTTTTTGTGGCAAATTTTAGAACAATAAAACCATGCAAATTATTTCATATCTTTACTTTTGCACCGACTATTATATCGAGACAGAAGACCATAAACATACCAAAGTCATGGTACTTCTAGTATAGTTCTCAATGAGAAATAAAATACTAACATTCCATCTTGATCATAGCGGTTCTGTAAATACCCATTTATGATAACCGAGCTGTCCAAACCAGCCTCATTACTGTCGCTGAAAAGGTTGTACGAATAGAAAACTTTGGTGTGGAAGCTTCGATCCCGGCCAGAGACCTTTCTTTTGATTGGCTGGGCAATGCCAATGAACGGTTCCATGTTAGAGAACATATCCTTGTCCGCATCCTATCTGTGAATGCAGAAGATCCAGAAAAATATTTCCGTTATTAAAGTAGATCTTAAAATCATCGAAGGAACTACTACCAAAGCCTATTTTCCTTTACAAAATCCATGACAAATATACTGGAACTATAAAAGATTTTTATAAAAGTACTGTTTTATCTGCCACAACAGCATCAATGCTATTACATGCTTCTGCTACGTTGATATAACTACCTCATCCATAAAGTAATCACCAAATATTCCCTTCGAATTTCCTTATTCTCAAGTTTCTCCTATATTGGTAGTCAATAGATATTTAGACTATTTTACTATAATTATGTGGGATAGGTTATGGCAAGCACTTGCAAAGTCCGTGTTCGATGGCTGAACAGACCATTCTTATCAATAAATACTGCCAGACCGGCATTGCAGATGCAAGCTGGCTCCGTAAAAACGACGTTGCAGTAACATCCTTGGAGTGAAAAACTCTAATTCATTAAAAATCACAAAATAATCGTGTCTCATAAATTTTTAAATAAAATATTATTTTAAAAGGCATAACAAAAGCCGGGGGCATAAAAATCCCAGCTTTTGTTATGCCTTTGAACTGTACTATTAAATTATTCGTCTAATACTATTTCATAAAACTTGTTTTTCCGCATCAATCGCTCTTAATGCACCATATTCTTTACTTGTATATTAGAAGGATAGACTTTGTAGCTTCCATTAATATATTCTGTTAATCCTAATGAAAGTGAATCAGTCAAAGAAACCCTTCCTAGATTAATTGATTCACCAACATGGGAAAGTCTTTGATCATTTTTAAGCTCTTGAAGTTGCGTAGCGTCTACTTGTAAAAAGTAAAGTATTTATCTCCGCCAATTATTATTGCCTGTTGTTCACGCATAGCTAAAAAGTCTAGATTGACTGACCTACGATGGTAGTCATAGTTGTAGAAATAATTATAGCTACCAATATGAGTATGAATGTTTTTTGCTAAAATAATTCCTTAGTAACTAATCCGCGATAAAACTTCATCAATTTTATTTTCCCAACTTCAAATTGTAATTACTGTAACCACTATTGAATAAAATCATTAATTTCAAAAGAATCAAAATAAAATTCCTTTATCTTACCATTTTCCATGTAAAACAAAGTAGGTACTCCTGCAATTATCAAATCCTCTGCACACATTGTATTACTATAATCGATCTCAGGAGTCATAATATTAGTATAAACATCATTTCCTATTATTCTGAAACTATATGTAATTTTTTTCCCATATATATTTTTTTGATTTTCATACTTCTCATAGGATTCTCCAGGGAAAAATACAATTTCTTCATTCTCATCTAAATATCCTACTTTTTTATTATATTTATCTTGTAATTCTTTCCAATTATACGAATTCACCTGATTTTGTGGTAAGCCATAGTCTATAAAATATACTTTATTCTCTTTTGCAAAATTTAATACTTTTTCTTTTACAAAATTGCAATCACTACAATCTTCCCGGTAGAAGTATACATAATAGTTTGTATCCGTCTGCTCAAACATTTCGCTAGTTTCTATCTTTTCTACATCATCATATGATCCCTTTGTTTCCGCATTTACAATAATACCACAATTGGTAAATAATAGGATTCCCAACACTATTAACGATATTATTGATTTACTTTTTTTTAATATTTTCATTTTCTTTCTCCTTTATTTCATTTCTATTATTGCGTTTGAAAAAATTTTTAGATTCATAAACATAGAACGCCGAAAAATAACTTTAGCCTTATCTATCTCAAAAATATTACATACTTCTTCTAAGAATATTGAAAATTCTTTTAACGAATCAAATATCCTCCACATAGGTCTCTTCTCAACGCAGTCAATATTTCTATTTTTTATCAGACCAATTATATTACTATCTATAATATTTTCCCCATCTAAATAAGTTTTCGCAGGATGGTAAGAGATCTGTAGTTGTTCCAATTTATTTCTCATTTCCATAATATTCTCAACACAACCAATTTTATCAAATACTATTGCTAGTAAGTCTGCAGTAGCTTGACTATTTCCACCGAAGACATCAAAGCCTTTATTGGGTATCCATATATAAGATGTATCCATATCAAGCGTACATTGAATACTTTTCTCCCAATTACATTCTATGTATTTTAAATTTTCACGGTTTCTCCCCACAGATATAACATTTCTTAAGGCTGCCGGATAGGAATTAATAGAGTAATAATTGTTAGTCCATGACGAAAATATTATTTTTCCTTGAGCTGTTAATTCATCTATAATCTTCTGATATTTATCTTTCAACATATTATTACCTGTTGAAATGCAAATAATAATATATTTTACATCTATATCCAAAAGCCATTTCAATGCTTCATATAATATAGTTGAGTTACCTTGATTATTTTTATTTAAAACTTTAACAATATAAAATTCTACATTATTTCGTGTGACTGTTCTATAGACCATACTTCCATGTCCATTTTCGTCATTATATTGATTTTTTTGTATCTTACAATGGTTGTCTTTAATTTTAAAAGTAACACCTCCAAAAATATTATTGTCCATTATAAAATTATTCACACCGCTATCAACAATTGCACACTTCATTGTATTCAACCACCTATATATAAAAACAGCACAACTTAATACACTAAATTATTTTTTTATACGTTATTAATGTATGGTATTTTTTACCACAGATCAGTAATCTCTTTATCAAGTTTTACTGTGCATCTATTTGGATTAGATGCCGTATTATTTTTCCAGTGAGCACAATCATAGCAACACTCTTCATTAAGTCCTGGGCATTTCTGACCTTCAATATCCATTGCATAAGTATCATTAATTTTTTTAATTTCCATAATAAATTTACCTCTCTTTTCTAAAAATCATATGTATTAAGTGTGCTGTTTTTACCCAAATTACTATAGTATACTCAAACGTTGTTTTAAATTTTCCATAGCACATGCAACACCCGATGGTAATAAATAATCTCCAGTAAGAGCATAATTCCAAAATTTACAACGATTACCAACACAATGTTCTAAATGTTTACAACCTATACATAACGTATTCGTTTTCATATTAATAGATTGATATTTATGTATTTGCTCCATATCGAATCCTGTCTTATTAATATTTCCAAGAATAAATTCTTCTTTTCCAACACAATATGTACATGGATAAATATCTCCATTAGGATACAAAGTAAAATACTTTTTTCCGAATCCACAAATCCCCATCTTCTTGCAATAAAAATTTGTTATTGGAAATCTAGCCTTTTTCTTCATTTTTTCATGATTCTTAAGCTTAACCATTTCTTTATACAAAATTTCTATTTTTTCTTCATTCCATCTCTCATCATAATAATCAAGAGCTGCTCCAACTATTTCGAATCCCATTTCTTCCAAAAACAAACTATTTTGATATAAATATTGTACTGTATTTGATGTTACAGTCATTCTTGCCATAGAATCCGGTCTTCTCATTAAAACAGCTTTTACATTGTCATAAATTTTTGAGAAAGTCCCTTCCCCATTATGTGTAACTCTATATCTATCATTAATTTCGGGCATACCATCTATACTAATCGATAAATTAAAATTCATATGCTCTGAAATAAATTCTAAATAATCCCCTTTTAAATAATACGCATTTGTAGTAATGCCATAATATTTCTTATTATTAGGAAAAGTAGCATTTATATTATCAATGGTATATTTTATCAATTCAAAATTCAAAAGTGGCTCGCCACCGTGAAATTCCACAATTATATCTTCATTTTCAGATAATTCATTTTTTATATGTAAAATCAAATTATCTACTGTTTCTTTTTGCAATATATCATTTTTTTTGTTTTCTCCTTCATAACAATATTTACATGAAAAATTGCAATTAGTTGTCACCCATAAATTAACAAACATATATTATTCCCTTCCCCAAACAATATCCTGAATACATTCTTTTCTTTCATTACAAAAATCATCAAATTTTTCTTGATCTATATCAAAAAAGTCTGCCAAACACTCAATGCAAAAAATATTTACATCACATTTCTTACATTTATCTGGAAGTCTATTAATCATGTTTCTGTAATGCATATTTTCTTCATACTTGATAACCTGTTCAATGTCTTCTATTTCTCCAATTTTATATCCATATTCTCGTAATGTAGCACAACCATAAATGCTTCCATCATAATCAACAAAAAAATTCCCTTTACCGGCTCCACAACCACTGGATTTAAAATTATTTTTATAATTGGTTCTAAATTCCTCCGACAATTTATTCTTTTTTTCTATATAATCGTCGTCCTGTAGTTCGAACATATTTTTATTTATTTCTCCACGTCCAATGGCAGAAAATGAACGTAAAACAGGGTGAGTCCCCATTTTTTTATTAAGTTCAAAAAATTGTTCAATATATTTATGTGTCAAATGTGTATCTACCATTGACAATGATATTTTAGTAAATCCACGTTCTTGTAATAAATGTACTGAATTAATAACTTTATCAAAGACTCCTCGACCTCTTATTGCTGCACAAGTTTCCTCATTAATTCCATCAATACTTATGTCTATTTGAGAAAAATTCTGCCCGATTTTTTTTACATTTTCTTCATTAATAAGAGTTCCATTAGTCATTAACATTGTGTGCCCTTTATAATTGTGCCCAAGCCATTCTAATATTTCATCAAAATCCTCTCTTACCATTGGCTCCCCTCCAGTAAATGCTAATGAGGTTGGATTAAGCTGTAATATTTTTTTTAATCTAAAAATAAGTTCTTTAGTTGATACTTTTTCTAGATTTGTCCCATACTTAGCACTATAACTGCAATGCTTACATACCAAATTACATCTATCAGTAATCGCTATAGTGAAGTTAAGCTCTCTATTCATACCTGCATGATTATTTTCTAGAAGAATACCTAAAACTCTTAGGTTATTTATTACATTGGAAACAATCTTTCGATCTTCCTCATCATACATTTTGCTGAGCAATATATTTTCTGTATAATTTCCATTTACCGCATCTCTAATAATTAAAAATAACTCCCTGCTTAGTTTGTACCATTTTCGGGTATATGAATTAACTAAAATTACCCTATCTTCTCTTTCTAAAATCACTACATCCTTATTAAACTTCATAAATCCTCCATGTCTACATCTCAATTATACGACTACATATTTTTAATATTTCTGGTCTATGTGTGATAATAATTGCTGTTCTATCTTTTAAATACGTTTTTAATGTTTCACAAACTTTTTTCTCACTGTTAGCATCCATCGCAGCAGTTGGCTCATCTAAAATAACCCACGGTTTATCTTCTAATGCCATGCGAACAAGTGAAATCTTTTGTGCTTCTCCTCCAGATATGTTCAGCCCTTTTTCATTAAGTTCATAATTCAAATTATTATCAAATATAGAAAAATCTACAGTAAATGATTTTAAAGTTTTGATTATCTTCTCATCTGGTATATCTCTTTTACTTGGATTCAATATATCTTTTAAACATCCACTTAAAATAATTACCGATTGTGGAACTACACTAATATTTTTATATAAATACTTTTCATCAAGATCACTCAATTTATACTCATCATTTATAGTAATGTTACCCTGTTCTATTGGAAGAATTTTCATTATTATTTTTACTAAAGTAGATTTACCGATTCCATTACTACCAACTATTCCCACTATTTCCCCCTCGTTAACCGTCAAGTTAAAATTATTATACAAACTAGTAGTATCCGAAAATGAAAATGTTAAATCTGAGATACTCAATTTTTCCAATTTCTTATTTGGAAATTCACTTATCGAATTCTTTTTTTTGCTACTCTCTATGATGTTTGTAATTCTTTCAAATAAAGGGATATAACTTTGTAACAAAAGATAATCTTGTACAATGCTATTAAGAGGTCCACTTACTCGTTGAATATATATCGACATTGCAAAGACTCCACCTACACCTATAGCATTTTTAGAAACCAAATAGGCTCCTATTGCAATTGTCATTAACAAAGCGATTGTATTTATCCCTAAACGAAAATTTTGTGCAATATATTGAGTTCTAAGCATTTCTATATTTCTACTTTTTACTGTTTTACTTTTCTCTGAGTATTTTTCCAAAATAAAGCCGATATACCCCATAATATTTAGATATGGAGCATTTCCAATACTCTCTTGTAATAATGTTGCCTCTTCTCCTCCAACTTCTCGACATAAATATGACTTATTTTTTATTTTTTTTCCAAACCATGGCTGAGTTATAACCAGCATGCTCATCAAACCTAAAACTAAAAACCCCATTGCAGAATAATACTTGAATATCATTCCTATCACTCCTATTAACGAAATCATATTCAGCATTAGTCCTGGCAATAGTGTAGTAAGAAATGATGCGATATTACTCAAATCATTATCTACACTTACATATAAATCACCACTCGAAGATCTTGGTTTTGCATCTATTTTCATAAGTAAGATTTTATTTAAAACTTTATTTTTCAATTCTAGATATAAACCTTGTTCAAATTTGCAATAAAAAATGCTTTCCATATAGTTAAAAAGGATCAACAGTCCCCCACACAAAAGCATGGCTATCCAATACGTCATTGCTAACCTCATGTTGCCCTTTTCTATTCCATCGTCAATAATTTTACTTATAAAACTAGGAAAAATCAGATTCATAATTGTTGCAATTAAAGATGGCAAAAAACACTTAATATGAATAAATAGTAATTTAGAACATTTAATATCTAATTCTTTCAAAAATCTTATAATCAACTCTACCACCTAACTCTTTAACAATTTTGCTATAAACAATAAAGCAAACCTACTATCAACCAGCTTTATCTTGATTATACTGTCCTATAAAATAGCCGTCTTATTTTTTGTTTAATTTAACCTTTTTTTTTACTTTTTGGATTTTCTCTAAATTAATTCATATTATTGTACAGATTGGTAGACTCCTCCGATTGTCCTGCCAATTTCTAATATTAAGATTGATATATTCAAAACCGCCAAATATTCCTTAAGTGCCCCTTTTGTTAGATAAAACAGAAGTCTAATGGAAGGGGTTATTTCTACGTCAAGAAAGAAAATATATTCCAATGAATTGCAACTGAAATCATGCAGCATTATTTGCAAGGAAATATCGGTATGAAATCATTGGCAGATAAATGCCATATAGCATCTAAAGCATACATACAGAAATGTGTTGCGGCATATCACGAACATGGGGAGGGAGGCAGGGTTTTGTAATACGCATGGAACTTATAGTGGAGATTTTAAAGTAACCGTTGTAGAATATAATCATAGGGCAGGTTCTTCTCAACAACAGACCGCTGCGCATTTCAATGTCCCTACTACATGCTCGGTAAACTGCTGGGAACGTATTTACTATAAGAAATGCAAACAGGTTCTGTACGAATAGTGGAGAAGCAGGGCAAGTAAAATGGGAATAAAACAGCCACATAAACCAAAGAAAATTATTGATATAAGCCAAGACCTTTTGGACGAAGTACAAAGACTTTGCATGGAAAATGAATACTAAAGAAATTGAACATCTTAGTTCAAGAGCGGGAAAGATCCGATAATAAGACAAAGTAGCTGTCATTACAGAACTAAGGCATAAATATTAACTGGCAGCATTTTTAGAGTATGTTAAGATGCCCTGGAGCACTTTCTACTATTATCTGAAGAAGAGAAGTACTCCTAATAATTACGCAGCAGTTAAAGAAGTTTTTTCGGCAACAGTACCAAACAAGAAATGGCTA
>ERZ1643246.2057-NODE-2057-length-20225-cov-20.630788_pt1 | contig 20225 bp, 29 predicted proteins | sample MGYA00579265_ERZ1643246 | MGnify/ENA primary metagenome ERZ1643246 (study PRJEB29033, sample SAMEA4952261) | chicken gut metagenome | biome: Broiler Chicken; feature: Gastrointestinal Tract; material: Caecum | place: Ireland | collected 2018 | study: Broiler...
GTCTGTATCTCCTCCACGTTCTCCATGAAAATACAGCGCGGCGCGCTCCGCTCCGACATCGCCCATTTAAGGATCACCCAGGAAAGACCGCGGATCTTTTTGTCGACAGGCTTTCCGCCCTTTGCGCGGGAAAAATGTTTACAGTCGGGAGATGCCCACAGGACGCCGACCGGGCGCCCGCCCGTGACCTGTTCCGGATTGATCGCGAACACGTCTTCCTGATAATGTTCCGTGTACGGGTGATTGACCTTGTGCATGGCGATCGCGTCCGCATCGTGGTTGATCGCTATATCTACGGGACAGCCGAGCGCGAACTCCATGCCGATGCTCGCCCCGCCGCCGCCCGCGAAATTATCGACGACAAGCTCCCTGAACAAATTATCCCTGTACACCATTCTCTTCCTCCTTCTTCCTCTCGTACTTCTCAGCCGAAAAGTATTTGCAGCCCTCGGGCTTGTCCTTGCAGCGGTCGGCGCACTTCTCTTTACAGAACGCGCAGCACAGCGCTTTATCCGCGCAGGCATTCGGGATCAGACATTGCATACATACCTCCGTATTGCACACCCGACACATCCTTTCAGCGAACAGGTTTCTTTTTCGCCCGAAACACACAGAACCAATTCCCCACTATCCGAAAAAAACATTTCAACAGAATTTTCAGCTATCCCTATATCGATGCAGGTGTTCAACGCTTTGAATGCTTTCCCGATAATCGTATAAGTTTTTCCTCTTTTATCCGTATAAATGACTCTCACGGATTGATTTGTCTTCATCAAATACAACATGTTGCGTACGTTCATTGTTGTCCCTCCTCAAAACGGTATATCGTCATCGTCTTCGAACGATTCGGGTGCTGGTCTCTTTTTCGGTGCGGGAGCGCTGTTGCCCCCGTCGCCGCTTTTCGGCGTGAGGAACTCCACCTCATCGGCGATCACGTCCACGCCCGTCCGCTTCTGCCCGTCCCTGTCCTCGTATTGCCTGATTTGGATGGTGCCGCTCACGGCGACCTTGTTCCCCTTCTTGCAATACCGCGCGACCGTCTCCGCAAGTCCGCGCCATGCCGTCACGTTGAAAAAGTCCGTCTGCTGTTCTCCGTCTCCCGTCCTGCGGCGGTTGACCGCCATGCTGAACCGACACACCGCTATCCCGCTGTTCGTCTCCGACAGCTCGGGATCGCGCGTCAGATTGCCAATCAAAAATACTTTGTTCATGATTTATCCCCTCCTGTCAAATGTAATACTCATCGTAAAGTGTATTGAGCTCATTGCGCAACTTCTTGCTCATTTTATAGTCTCCGTCGAGGAGCCTTTCAAGAACTTTCCTTGTCTCAAAATACGATTTATCGACCCACTCCGAGACAGGCGAGCTTGGCTGCTGAATCTGCGGAGGCGTAGCCCCCTGCCTGTAAGTGATAACGAAAACGTCGCTCCCGAGCCTTCCCTCCAACTCATTGATGTCAACGCTGCCGTCCTCCACAAAAATAAAGGTTTTAATCATCTGTGCTCCTCCCAAAAATAAACTCCTCGCTCTGCCAAAAGGTCCCGTACCGTCTTCATGGCGACCATACTTTTTTGCTTTTGCCCGCTCAGCGATCGCACAATCGCATCATCTGCATCCAACCATATCGTCGTGTCATCACTGAACCCGAAATGTTCCTTCCACTTCCGAACAAGCTCGTCCATACCCAGTCCGATCGTGACAAGCGTTTTCCCATCATCACCTTCGACTTCGGTTGGGGTGTTCAAGCCGATAGATTTCAGTTTCAGCCATTTCTCGGGATGCTCATGCCCCTTGCACCCAGTCTGAAAATCGAAATTTGAACATCTGCTCAGCGGAAGGAACTTTCTTCCCAATACAAGTTGCCCGCGCAAAAATTTGCGGATTTCCGCTACGGTATTGAGCGTTTTTCCGTTTACCGTAATGCATCCTTTCAGATCTCTTGCGTTTTCGATCGCCCCCTGAATATTCATGCTTAAGTGCTGTATCATTCCTTCCCTCCTATCAAAAGCTGCTGTTTTTCATATTTTTCAAAAACCGTTTGCTGTTCATCAGCCAGCATATACGGCAAAAACACTTCTTCCATGCTCGTCATCATACTGTCGATAAACGCCATTTGCGCATCTACCCAATCTTTGATTATACGCCACGCCGTTCTTTGCGCTTGCGCATCGTCCGCCCGCACTTTATCTCTTTGAAACGTCTTCTTCACACCCTCAACCCGAGCGGGCAGACGGATCGCACGAAATCCATAAGGTGTTTTAATTTCAAAACACAGTACAATCGGAAAGCCATCCTTATCGTACTCTTGCAAAATGCGTCTGGCACCATGCTTTACAAGAGCGCCTTGAACCTGTCCTATCGTTGTGTAGACGTCTATTTTCGTTGTATAATCTTTTATCGGCATATCTTTCCTCCGCAATAGTTTTTGATCTCCTCGATCGCCGCGTCCGCGCCGTGGCACACCGCCGCGCGGTAGCCCGCCCTGTTCAGGTATTCCACCCACGCCCGCTGCGCCTCCGTGGGACGCGCCTTTTTGTCCCTCTTCAGCTCGATCATCAGCCCGTGGAAGCCCGAACGCGCCACGGGGATAAACAGGTCGGGGAACCCCTTCGCCAGCCCCATGCGCTTCATCTGCGCCGCATACGCCGCGCTCCGTTTGCCCTCGTTCGGGATATGCACGACGGGGATGCGCATTAGCTCGCAGAACTGCACCACCGCCTCCTGTTCGCCGCTCTCAGTGCGCTGCATCGATCAGCCGCTCCAGCTCGGTCAGCCTCCTGCGCCGCTCCTCAAACGCCCTGCGCAGCGTTTCATAGGCGCTGACGACGGGCGCAGGCTCATCCTCCACCTCTACCTCATCGTGCAGCTTCTTCCAGGCTTCACTTCCGTACAGGCAGTTGCTTTCCCCGATTTTGAAATACAGCGGACAGCGGAACCGCCCGTACTTATAGCAGAAATCGTCGTGCTCTTCGCAGATCTCTTTCACCTCTTCTTCCGTCAGGTCCACGATCCTCTTCTTCATCTTCGTTCTCTCCTCAGAACGGGCATGTCCCGTCCGCTGCGATCTCTTCCAGGCGGATGTTCACCGTCTCCGCGCCGAATTTGAGCGCGAACCGCTCTTCGCCGCCCGTTCCCTCCGCGATCCGCCCGCCGATCTCCTCGCTCAACGCGTACAGGTCGCGGACGGTGTAGTTCCCCGTCAGGATCGTCGCCCTGCCATTGTACAGCCGCGCGTCGACGATCTCCTTTGCAAGGCGGAAGTCCTCCGCCGTCGGCGCTGCGCCCTTCGGCTGCCACAAAAAGTCATCCATCAGCAGCAGCGGCGTACGCTTCAGCCCGTTCATCCGCTTCTCGTATTCCGCGTCCTTCTTGTTGTACTTCAGCCATTCCGAAACCGTGCGCCAGTTCACGAACGTGCCGTGCAGCCCCATGCGTACCCGCTCCGCAAACGCGGCGACCGCCAGATGCGTCTTGCCAGCGCCCGTCCTGCCGCCGAGGTACAACATCGGGAACCTGCGCTGCCGCAGCCAGTCCTTGCACCGCAACAGCGCCGCACGCTGCCACTCGTGTCTGATCGTGTACCGCGTGAAGGTGCACTTCCGCAGGAGCGCGCTGTATTCGCTGTCTTTGATCTCCTGCTTCGCCCGCCGCGCTTCCATGCAGGTGCATTCCTCGGCGTATTCGTCGCCGTTCTCCGCAAGCCCGTAGATGAGCCCCTTGTTGCGGCACCGCGGGCAGTCGCCGCCCTCGAGCGTGCCGTACTTCTCATTTTCGCAAAGCACCGTGTATTCGCGGAATTCTTTGCCCGTCATCTCGAACACGGGCTTTCCGAAAATGACCTCTTCCGGCTCCATGCAGTTCGCCTTGTAGTACGCACGCATCTCCTCCGTCGCCGTACCGTTCAGGCACGCCCTAATGAGCCGACCCCGCTTTGTATCGGGAAACATCGTTTTCACCGCTTCTCTCCTCCTCTCCGTTTCGCCATTGCCGCGTCATACTCCGCGAGCCGCCTCTCCCGCTCAGGATCCTGCGGCTGCGGCGGCGGTTTTCGGAAATCGTCGTAGTACCCCTCCGCGATCTCGCCCGCATGGCGGATATAGAACGTCAGCGACTTCTGCTGTTGCAGGTACGCCGAACGCTCCACCTTTGCCGACAGCGCGTCCCAGTCGATGCCTGCCACCTTCCCCGCCGAATAGTTGTCCATCCCGCTCGCATTGATCTCCCAGCGGCGGATAAACCGATCCAGGGCGGTGGTGTCCTCGCGCGCACGCGCGTTACTCTTCTTTTCTCTACTCTTCTCTACTCTACTTTCTTCTACTTTACTTTGTTGAGAAATGTCCGCATTTTCGGGAGAAATGTCTGCATTTTCTTTCAAAATGCTTACATTTTTCAGAAAATCGGTAGCGTTAACCAAGAGGTACGCGCCTTCGACTTCAACACTCTTGCGGCGGGCGACTGCCTCGAAGTACCGTTTTTGTATCCCCTTGGAGGTTAAAACGCGGTACTTTTCATACAGTGTTTTATCGAATATACCTCTTTTGACCGAAGCCTCTACTATTTCAGAAACGGCACTTCCACCCAGCCCGATCCTCTTGGCGAACAAAAGTGCAACCTCGTTTGTCCATTCAACGTAGTAACCTTGCCCTCCGTAGATCTTCTGAAGCAGCTTAACGACTACGCCAAACCCTGTCAGCCCAAACTCGGCTTCGATCAGTTCAAACTTCTCATCCAAAGCAACGTCAAGCGGAAAGTAGTCGATCCCGCTCTTCATTCCCTTGCTGTTCCCTCCCGCTCCGTTTGTTCTGCGCGGCGGCCGCCAAAGCAGCCGCCTGCAGACACGTTTTTACAATACGAATACTTTGCCGGCGTACTCTTCGCCGCCGAATTCCGCACGGAGATAATCGCGTACGTCGTTCATTGCCGTGACCGCCCATGCGCCGCCGTCCGTCTCGTACAGCCTGTACGACGTCTCCGCCCCGTCCGAATGCAGGCGCAGCAGGAACAGCGATTCGGGCTGTTCGATCTCTGTAAACGTCCTGTACGGGCGCAGGCACCAGATCGGCTGCACGTTTACCGCGCCCAAGGCTGCGCCCGCCCGTGCCGTCACGACCTGCGTGATCCCGTTGTCCTCCGTCTTGACTTCGTTGCTGTTCGTGATCTGTTTCAGGCTCTCGAGCAGCAATTTCTGCTCCGCGGAAGGGACGAACTTGGAGCGCAACGCGACGACAAAATTCTCGAAATCGTATTGATCCCCAAACGAAAACCCGCGGAGGGAGATCCGCTCCGCATGCGCGATCTGTTTCCGCCTGCCGTACTTGTTCACGGGCGTCTCCGCGTCTACGGACACGGGGCTCGTCACGTTCAGATAAATCTTATCCGTGATCTCCCCGTTCTCCAGCCCCGCCTTTATGTACCCGACAAAGGCATCCAGCGTGTTCACGCGCATGCAATTCGGGTATGCCGTCAAATCATGCTCTATAATCTCGGAGCACGAAACCTCACCCGCTGCGTTGCAGCCGAACAGATAATTCCGCCCGCCGATCTCCTTCACCTGCACTGCCGACCCACGCAGGGCGAGCGCCTCTATCTCGCGGATCGCGCCCGCCAGATCGTTACTGTTGTTCATTTCCGACCTCCTTGAATAGTTTGATATTGAAATATTTCTGCTCGTGGACCTCGCCGAAAATGTCCTGCTGCCCGTCGGGGATCCCCGTCAGTTCGTAGGACTTCATCTCGCCGTCCACGGTCTGAAATACCATCTGTGTCTGCACCGACGACGTCGGGCGCAGCGTCTTTTTCACCGTCGTCTTCAGCGCGACCGTACGCCTGTCGTTCTGCGGCGTGATCTGTATTTCGATCGTCAGCTTCCGCGGCTTTTCATCCGTGTTCGGATGCACCACATTCTCCAGGATCTTCTGCAATTCGTAGTTGATCCGCTTGATCGACGCTCCGTCCGCAAAATCGAGTATGCTTTCTACCTGCTTCATGACCTATCACCTCCGTTACTCATCCTGTCCCGTCGGATCCTCGGCAGGGATCTCCTCGCCGAGCACGACGCCGTCCTCATCAGTCCGCAGTTCCGCCGCCTCCGCGCGCTCCTCTTCTGTCGGTTCCTCTTCCTCGATCTCGAAGAAACCGGCATCCGCATCCGAGTTTTCCTCGAACCGCAAAACTTTTCCGTCCCGCTCGACCGCTGTGTCCACATCCGTGCTCATCGGCGCGTATTTCAGGACCTGCCGCAGGCAGGACTTTTTCGCCATTGCCTCGAAATCCGTCTGCCACGGCGAATCATTGTATGACTTGGAATATTTCCTGCCGTACTTCTCCGCGTCCGCCACCGTCATAAAGTGTGCGCTCTTCCCGCCGTCTTTCAACAGGACCGTCGCATAGAACCCGAACGGCTTACCGCGGTCGCCCTTCAGATACGGCTTGTGCACGAGTACCGGGTCGAAACCGTAGGAAATGTCGAACGTGTCGTTCTCGTACACTGTCTGCGCATCGATATTCGCGATCTCGCCGCTCCGACGCGCAAGCAGCATCAGCCCTTTGTATCCCGTTATGAACTGGCATTCGTACACGCCCTTCTTGCGGTTCCTGAACGGGATAAGGTACGCCTCTCCGTTTACGTTCGGCTTCAGCCCGAGCTGCGCACACTGCATGACTGCACCATAAAACGACGTCATCGTGCACTCCGCAAGGTGCGGCGTGCTGTTCAGCGCATTCAGCGTAAGACGGAGAAACTGCTCCGGCGTAATCACCGAAGGAAGCACCTTTTGGATCTCCCCCTTCCGCAGTTCGAGCAGGTCTTTCAGCGTCTTCGGCTTTTCGCCACGCTGTTCCATCGCCGCCTGGCGTTCATTCTGCGCGGCAAGCGCGCCATTGGTTGCTGTTTGCTTCATAATTTACCTCCTGAGGTTTAATTTTTTTCACTGAATAAAAACGTCCGCATCGTGGTCGTTCGTAGATACTTTGCATACACCTCCGGCTCTTCCGCCTTCAGCGCCTTCGTATCCACCCGAGAACTCGCACGATTTTTCCACGTCACTTTGTACCCGTCGTATTCCCCGCAAGGTGCCTCGCCGAGTATGCTCTTGAACAGATTCTCTATCTCTGCTTTCTCTTCCGTCAGCGACTCGATCTCCCGCCGAACTGCCGCCAGACGCTCCAACTGCGCGCCGTATGGCATAAGGTCAACGGACGGATACTCTTCGTCTGCCTCCGGGTATTGCCGTTGCAATAATTCTGTACAGCGCGCGCTCCCGTCCACTGCGGGCGGTTGATGTCTCTGCACATGTTCGTTCCAGAACCGCTCTTCGATCTCGATCAGTGCCAGCAGATCCGCTATGCTTTCACTGCGCGTCACTTCGATGATCCTGAAATCCCTGCCGAAAATCAGCACCGCAATATACGCCTTCTCCGCGCCCGTGACCGCCATATAATGCAGGCACTGGCAACGCCAATACGCAGGATAGTCCGTGCCATCAAACGTATATCCGTCCCTGTTCAGCGTTGTCTTACATTCGAGGACCGCATTCTCCCCGACTACAAGCCTGTCTACGTCCGCAAGCATAAACGGATGCGCCTTCGAACGCAATATATATTCACACCGTTTGACTCGCTTCCCTGTCTGCTCGCAGAACCGTTTTGCGACATACTCCTCCAGCTCCACACCCTGCCGCATTGCCTCGGTTTCCGTTATCGGTTCAGCTTCTCCGAGCTTGTCCAGATACACAGAGTACGCCGTACTGTACGGGTTAAGCCCCGCGATCGCGCCCGCATCCGAGCCGCCGATCCCGCTCCGGCGATACACAAGCCACTCCTCTTTGGTTAAGTTTTTACGAGAGATCACTTTTTCGCAATTCATACCATCGCCTCTGAAAGTTGCCCCTCTTGTTTATCCCACTCGTCCGTTTCCGCTTGCAGGTCGCGCTCATGTTCGCAGAACGCCAGGTACCTGTCCTCTTCCGTTTCGTCGTATTCGTCGGGTCCGCGCCCCACCCACGGGGCTTGCAAACGGTCATTCGTGCCCAGCATACTTCTTACACACCTCCTTCCAGAACGCGCACCAGAACTCCGAGACGGCGGCGCGCACAGCGGGAGAGCTTACCACCCGCCGCGCTTCGTCCTCGAACTTCTCCATGCCTTCACAGTCCACCACCGCGCTCAGATACTGCGCCGCTTCTTCGATCTTGTCAGGCATTCCTCTCTTCCTCTCCCCGTTTGTTCAGCGAGATCAGACGGTCCAATAAATCCACGACCTGCGCCTCGTCCGGAAGTCTTGAAAGAGCCTCGTCCGCAGCTTCTCTGCTCGCTTTTATCGTTGACAGGATTTCTTCCATGGAACCGTGCACGCATGTGACACCGATTCCTTTATCCTTCCCGTACGGCGCTACCGCCCCGATGATAACAGTTGCCTTCTCGTCCACCAACACCCTGCCCGTTTCATTGTCCACGATCGTGACATGAAACGCGCCTTTTCTTTCCTTTGCCATTGTTCTACCTCCGTTTATTTTTCGTCCCTGCCTACACCAAGTCGCCCGAAAGCCGCTCTTCGTCCAGCAAGGCATATCGCTCTGTCTTGATCCCGTAATAGTCGAAATAGTCCTGCACATGGATCTTCCCGCGGATACCGAGCCTGTCGTTCTTCCGCTTAATGTTCCGCATAGTCCTCGCCGCCTCTTGATACCCGAGCCCTAAAAGCTCCTGCAGGTCCGCAATCGACAAATACTCTTTACTGAATATCGCTTCACGCTTTTCGTATGTCATGGTCAATCACCTATACAATATCTTTCAGATCACAGCCAAGTGCATCTGCAATTTTCTGAATATTTTCCAATCGTGGTTTGTGAACACCCGTCTCGTACTGACTAATTGTGTTATAGTTAAGCCCCACTCGTTCTGCAAGCTCGCAAATAGTCATTCGGGCTTCTTTTCTTTTCAAAGTCAATTTCAGCATTGGCGGATATCTTTTGCTTGCCATGAGATCACCTCCTGTCTCAAATTCTTCCGTTTTGTTAGATTTTGATTGTATTATAAATCCGATTTGTTAGAAAGTCAAGTATTTTCTAACAATTTATTGCAAATATTTTTCCAGAGTGTTAGAATCTCATACAGGAGGTAAATTGTATGCAAAGACTACGAGAACTGCGGAAGCAACGCGGTCTTACAACAACAGCATTGGCAAACATCGTCGGTTGCTCAAATCCTACTATTACTCATTACGAACGAGGAGACCGCAAACCTGATCCAGATATGCTCAATAAACTTGCCGACTTCTTTGGTGTATCCGTCGACTATCTGCTCGGAAGAGACGAAAAAAACCCCCTTGCCAAGCAAGGAGGGCGGGGTGTAAAGATCCCTGTATATGGAGAAATAGCCGCAGGGATCCCAATCGAAGCTATTGAAGATATTATTGACTTTGAGGAGATTACTCCCGAGATGGCCGCCTCAGGAGATTATATTGCCTTGTCCGTCAAAGGTGACTCTATGGCACCCCGCATTCTTGAGGGGGACGTCGTTATTATCCGCAGGCAGGAAACAATCGAAAGCGGTGAAGTTGCGGCTGTTATGGTCAACGGCGACAGCGCAACGCTCAAGCGCGTCAAATATGCCGACAACGGTTTATGGCTATTGGGAAACAATCCTTCCTTTCAGCCAATTTTTTACTCCAAAGAGGAATGCACCTCCCTTCCCGTAAGAATACTCGGAAAAATGGTTGAGTTCAGAGGAAAGTCTTGAAGGAGAATCATCATGCAAATTCAGATACCCGCCGACTTCAAACGCCCGCCGTTTCCGAAAAAGGAAGGAGCCGCTTTTGCTTATAACGCGTTCCTAAGTTTTTCGTTTTATCTAAATGCCTTTTGGTTCTTCCATAACATTTTAAAATTTGAGCTCTACAAAAGCGAAATCTATGCAGCTTCCCCGACGGGATACCTTTCCCCTTCTGTTACGATCCACTTAGATGAGATTTACCGCCAGTTGGATGATTTTTTGCAGAACGTAACCGCCGAAAAAAATATCTCCCTTGAAGAATCGCTTGCAAAAACATATCAGGAAAACGCGATCAAAAATCGAAACGATTCTCAAAATATTTTTGTTCCAAAGAGAGATTCCTTTCCCCGTATCATGGTCGACGTCGGAGAAGATCTTACACGAATACAGACAGATTCCAAGCAGTACAAAAACTTGTGGAACACAACAATCGAAGAATATGATAAAATGAATGCCCGGACGGCAAATAAGTTTTTGCAGCTGCTGTTCTCCCGAGCTGGTTATGCCGTGACTGTGAATAAACCGAAAAATCTGTTTAATGCAACAAAGGCTGGAGAAAGTTTTGAAATCCAAGGGAAAAAGCTCCCTCACGAAAAAGTCGAAGAGATGATTTCTTCATTAAAGGCTCCTGTCGACTATACTATCTTGAACAACTATTTCATTCGAACCGTTCTTGACATATTCCATCATTATGCAACTTTATCTTGATTTTTTAACACGAGGGTCTTATGCCTGCCGCTGAATTTTACATATCGTCAACGAAATACAGCCTGCAAGAGCGGATGACGCGGCGCGGCAAAGTCTATGACGTCGTATTCCGCATCGTCACTTTGGACGGGATAGAGAAGCAGAAGAAGCTCTCCGGGTTCTCCAGCAAGACCTTGGCAAAACAGGGATACACAGACTTTGTCACCTCCAAGTGCGAACTGGTCAAAAACAACCCGATAAAGAAAAAAGACCCGACCAAGCAGGACCTGCTCGTCGGGGATCTGATCCGAGAATACCTTGCAAGCCTTCCGAATCAGAACAAGTCAAGTTCGATTTACGGCAAGCAAAAAATATTTAAAAAGTTTGTTCTGCCCTACTTTGAAAATACCAAAGCCAAAGATCTCACGAAAGAGGCACTATACCGTTGGCAGGACGAGTTATGGAACACAAAAAATGATCGGAGCGGGAACTTTTATTCTTATAAATACCTGTCCAATGTTCGAGCTTTTTTCCAAACCTTTCTCGGTTGGTGTGAAAGCCGCTACGGAATAAAGAACAATTTCTCCGAGGTCACCAAGCCAAAAAAGCGCGTGCAGAAAACAAAGATGCAAATATGGACGCGCGAAGATTTTGAAAAATTTATCGCCGTTGTAGACGATCCGCTGTACCATGCATTTTTTACCCTGCTGTTTTTTACTGGCCGCCGAAAAGGTGAAATCTTTGCTCTTACACCAAATGATATAAAGCCCTGCAGCATTGTATTCGATAAGTCGGTAACGCGGAAAACATTCAGCGGAGCTCCGTACGAAGTTACATCGACAAAAGCAGAAAAGGAACAGGAAACACCGATTTGCCGGGTCGTGCAGGAAGAACTGAAAAATTATAAAGGTGATACCCCGTTCTTCTTCGGCGGCGAACATCCCATTGCCGATAATACACTTCGACGCGTATTCCGAAACTATTGTGCAAAAGCAGAAATGCGGCCAATACGCATTCATGACCTCCGTCATTCTTTTGTATCCATGCTGATCCACCTTGGCGCCAACTTCATGGTCGTAGCCGAACTTATCGGCGACACCGTCGATCAGATAATCAAAACATATGGGCATTTGTATGAAAGTGATAAACGCACTATAATAGCTCAAATATAATTAGTAACAATTTTAGTAACAAAACATACCAAACCCCAGTTTAATACAATATACTTTTCATAAAATAAGCCCCTGTTTTATCAAAAATCATGATAAAACAGGGGCTTATTACGATTTGGCGCAGAGAAAGGGATTTTATTTTACACAATATATTGTGTATGAAAATTATTAAAATATACTATATTTAGATATATTTTCTTTTAGTAATATTTTAGTAACATTTTAATCAAAAAAAGGTCCTTAAAATTGCCCTTCCCCTTTTGACAAACCACCGAAACGGGCGTTCAGAATCCCCGCAGGGATTTGTTCGGAAGGAAAGAATATTTCCTCCCTCCTTCATATATAACAAAAAAGACCGTCTATCAAGAGGCGGTCTTCTCTTTAAACTGCTTCACATAGTTAAAGCGGGTCATGAGTTTGGCGCACATTTTGCGACGGATGAAGTCCTGCCCCGACACGGCGCCCGTGTACAGCCCGAGCGCGATCTGCATGATCTTGATGAGCGTGCGGTAGATCATCAGCGCGTCGAAAGTAAACGCCAGCGTGACGTAGGACGTCGCGATCAGCCCGAAGGCGAGGATGCTCAGCCCCTTCGTCAAAAGGATGAACGCCACGTCTTTCCCCTCGTGCGCGATCGGGTCGTCCTCGTCCTTCACCTTCTCCTCTTCCCCCGAAAAGATCACGTCGTACGACCACTTCACAAACTTCACGCGGCGGACGTAATCCACCTCTTCGGGCGCGCGCTCGATCTTCTTCTGCCAGAACGCGGCTTTGTCCTCCGTCCGTTTTTTCCGCGCGCACAGCAGCCTATACAATGCACCCTGCGGCTCGCGCTGCCTGTCCTGCGCCCGTATCTCCATGCGGCGGATGCGGAACCCGAGGCGCGCGATACGGTCGTCACAGCGCGCCTTTTTCGCGTTCAGCTTTGCAAGATATGCCGCCAGCTTACGCCTGCGGTTGTCCTCCGCTATGTACTCCTTGAACGTGCCGTTCAGGTTCTGCGCGTTCAGCGACAGGAACGCCTCCTGCAGCGACGCCGAAAGCATGCGGAACTGTTCGTTCCGCCCGCGCTCCTTTTCCTTCGAGATCGTGCGCTCGACGAACAGAAGGATGATGACCGCGCTCTGCATCGTGACCGCGTTCAGCCAATACGATACGTCCGTAAAGATCGTTGTGGAGAACTCTGCCGATACGAAGTCTACGAGCACGGTGCACCCCGTCACCACGACCATGAGCAGGACGAGCGCGAGCGTTTTGACCCGCGAGCCGTTCATCTTTTTTTCCATGCCTATACCTCCCGCGCGGCGAAGAAGCCGAACACGAACCCGACGACCATGCTTGCCGCGCACAGCCCGAAGGTCCCGCTCAATCTCACCGCCGCGCTTTCCAGAACGAGCGCGAGCACATACAGCCCCGCCACGACGAGCAGCGGCATAACGTAAGAGAGGAGCGCCTCGATGCTCCTCTCCGTCCGCAGCGCCTTGCGCAGGTTCTCTTTTTTCTCCTCGTCCGTTTCGACCTTCAGGTCCGCCTCATGCTGTGCCGCGCGGTCGCTCATGCGCTTCAAGTACCGGGTCAGGAACACCGCCTTGAGCACGAAGAACACGATGATGAGCAGCAGGATCCCCGTCACGGAGATCTTGAACCCCGTCGTCCCTTCGCCCCACGTCGAATAGTTCCAGATGATGAGCGCGGCGGGCACGGCGGCGACGAACAGGATCTCCAGCACAGTGAATACGATTTTTCTCGCCTTCATGCCGCCCTCCTCAGATCGCGATCGCCGCGGTCTTGGAAGCGGGCCGTTCCTCAGGCTTGTCCGCGGGCTGTTCCTTCGCGCTCACTTTGACCTTGAGCGCAGGCTTTGCCGCACGCACCGCCACCGATTCGAGCGTCTCCCCTGCCTCCGTCAGTTCCGCTTTTTCCTCCGCGTCCAGCAGTTTGGACTTGCTCACCGCCTTCGCCGTCAGCGCGCTCACCTTCTGCATCGATTCGACGGACTGCTTCACGTCCTTGATCTCGACGGTGATCTCGCCGAGCACTTCGTTCAGCTTCTCCTCTACGACCGCCGACACGTCCACATCGAGCGTGCTGCCCGTGATCGCCTGCACCACGTTCTGCGTGACCCGCTCCGTAACCTCCGCGACGATCTTGTTCACGTCGAATTTGCCCGTGATACGGTTCGCCACGATCTTCGACACGAGCGACGAGATGAACCCCATGATGAGCGCCCCGACGCCGCTGCCGAGCACCGCCGTGATGACCGTGCCCCATTCTGTCCAGAATGCCTGCAATGCTTCCATGATCTGCCTCCTTTAATTTTCAAAAATATCGATATTTTGTTCGACGGTGGAGAGGCGCTTGTCCAGCTCTGCGACCGTCTTTTCGAGCGCGGCTTGCCGCGCCTCCGCCTGCGTGCGCCATTCTTTTGCGGCGCTCGCCTCTTTCTTCAAGGCGGCGATTTCAGCCGTCAGGGCGGCGATTTCGGGGTCTGCCGCAAGCGTGCCGTTCACCTCCGCGATGAGCAGTGCCTCGATCGGGTAACGCTTGACCTCCTGCCCGCCGACAATGTGCATGACGTACGCCGCGAATTTCCCCGCTTCGAGCTTCCCCGCAGGGATCGCGACCGTGTTCCTTTCCGCCGTCACCGTCGCCTTCGCGACCTGCTTCCCGTTGCAGAACCCGCAGAAGCGGAACTCGCCGCTCTTGGTCGGGATGTTGTTCAGGGCAAGTTCCAGATCGCCGAGCGCGAACGTGCTCGCGTCGTCGTACCGGCAAAGCCCGTATTCCTTCATCGTGATCGTTCTCATGCGGCTGCCTCCCACGCCTGCGCGTACTCTTCAGGACTGTACACTGTATCCGCAAGGCACTTGTACGTCTTGCCGTCCGTATAGACCATATATTCACCAGTATGGTACATATCCGTCGTTCCTGCCCAAGGCTTTGTCCAAGGGCGCGCCGTTTCTGCGCTCGTTCCATGGAGAGGGCGCCAAAAGTTTGCCCATGTCTGCGGATTGTCGGGGTTAATATCGGGATAAATCGCGTTGTCATGCGCTTGCGAACATTCCCATGTCTGTCCTGCGTGATTGCGAATATCTCCGACTTTATAACTTCCCAACTCCCAATCGGAATACAAACCCGATACTTCAAGTTTTTCTTCCGTAGTCGAAGGCTGGTTTTGCGCAAGATAATACCGCGCAAACGCCGCAACGGATTTTGTTTCGCTTGGAATATACTGCTGCGAAAGAAGCCTTGCATTTAATTTTGCAAGGTCTGCCGTCTTATCTCGGTCGGCGAGCGCACCGTCCTTAATGACGTAATTCAGAAATCCGTTCTCGTCGTATACTTTATAATACCCCACATGCGCAAACTCGTCGCCTCTTCCCTCTTTCAGCAGAACGTCGCCCTCCTGCGGCTGAAAAAAGCAGGTCGAGAAAATCTTGATAACTTCGCCCTTTTCGTTCGGGCGCGCATAGACCTGAAATACTTCAGGCTGTTCTTCGATCATTTCTTCACTCATTTTTCTTCTCCTTATGATGTGAGTTCGGCGGAAAATTCCATTTCGTTCATGAGTAGGATACAAGGCTGAAAGTTGTCTTTACTTCCACTTGAGTGCCATTTCAACATTACCTTATTGTTTTCCGCTTCAAACATTTCAACACTCGTCACATCGTTTGAAACAGACCCGGAAACACGTAGAGAATCCGCCGTATAACTTACCAAAGTAGGAGTCGTCCTCATTGTGCAAGGGAGAAACAACATCGCATACCCTTCATTTCCCGCATTTGCGACAGAGCCGCTCAATTGTGTGTCCTGCGTATACTTCACATAGTACCGCTGGCACTTCAAAAGCTCCGTTGCGGGGTCGGGAATTTCGTATGGCGTTGCCACATCACCTTCTTCGAGCTTGATGTAGAGAATAATTATAAATTGAGAGGAAGAAGCTGTCCTACGAATCTCTAAATTATCATGATTTTCACTTGTTTTTTCTAAAACGTGAAGCTGCACAAATAATTCTTCAACAAGCTCAAAAGAAAAGTCTTGCGCGTTATTAGATTCTTCTACAGGATATGTGTGTGTTACTTCATGTATAGTAGCATCACTTGAATTTGAGGTTAAATAACCAACGGTTAAAGTGTAATGTGTCCCGTCTCGTTTTAAATCTTTTTCAAAATATTGAATAGCCCTGACTAACGAGCCTTGCGACTGCATTTGCAATCCTGTTTTATAAGGTTTATCACCTCTCGTATACCAATAAAAATGAGTAGATGCACCCTCAAAAACCCACCTATCTACCATTCTGCTATTACTCGGGTTTGTGTTTCCGCTTTGGTTTATCGCAAAATTCGAGTTGTCCAACAGATTCGGATTGCTCGCCGATACAGTCACTGCCGCAGCCGCAGAACCGTCGTACTCCGTCTCTTCGCCGTTCACCATCACCGTGAGCGCATTCGCGACCTTTTCTGCCGTTTCCGCATTCGCCGCATTCCCCACCGTCACGTTGGCAAGGTTTGTCTTCCCCGTTCCGCCATTTGCAACGGGCAATATTCCCGTAACGCCCGGAGTAACATTCGCCGTACCGTCAAACGAGGGCGCCGCCGTTGAACCGAGGTTTGTACGAATCGTCCGCCCGTTGGCAAGTTTGGTCGCCTGTGCCGCAAGGCCCGCGTTTGTGGCATTCCCTACGGTCATTTCGGGATAATTGCCGTTCTGCAAAGCGTAATCACCCGTTGGCTGCTTTCCCGCAAGCCCCTCTTCCAACGCTTCCTCGCTCGCCGCGCCGATGTTTGTCCGCGCCTGCGCCTGCTGTTCCGCCGTTAGAGTCTGCTCCGTATAATGCACGGCGTTCGGGTCGTTTGCGCTGTCCGCACTGGCGGCATGGTTCGCATTCGCCGCATTCCCCACCGTCATGTCGGAATAGGTACCGTTTATCTGCGCATAGTTCGACAGGTCAATGTCGTTGACCGTTCCGATAAACTCATACCGCTGCGTTTCGCTTATCCACAGGTATTCGGCATAATTGTCGTTTTCCTCGCTACCGGTCTGCGGAACGAGATAGATGAACGCACTGTCGCCCGGGACAGGCAGGTCGTCCACGCTGTCATACAGCTTGTACTCCTTCTTCGCGTACTCCTTTGCCTGCTCCATATACCCCTGCGCTTCCAGCGCACTGCCTGCCGCATTGTTTGCACTTTCCGCCGCCGCTGTCGCTGAATCCGCGGCTTCCGCAGCGGAATCGGCAGCCGCACTTGCAGACGATGCGGCTTCCCCTGCGGCTGTTTCCGCCGCCGCTTGCGCGGTCTCTGCCGCCTCTTGCGCATCTTCCGCTTTGCCCTGCGCCGCCTCCGCTGCCGCCTGTGCCGCCTGCGCGCCCTGCTCTGCCGCTTCGGCGTTCGCTTCGGCTGTTTCCGCCGCTTCCTGCGCCGCTTCCGCCGCCTCTTGGGCGGCTTTTATCTCCGCGAAAAAGTCGTCCGTGATCGTGTTAAAGTTCACGACCTCCGCCCAGTACGAGGCGTTTATGACGCCGTCCGCATACGGCGCATGACCCGTATTATCCGCAACGAGCGACTTCACAAACGCGCCGTACTGCCCGATGTCGGGGTAGAACGTGATCTCGTTCGCCCCGTATGTATATGTACTGTTCCATGCATAGATGGCGCGGGAAGCATAATATCCGTTGTGCAGATCGCTCTGCAGCCCGCTGAGCGCCGCGAGGATCTGGTCGTACACGGTATCGCTCGGCTCTTCCGGCAGCACGGCAGGCACGCCGCGCCCGACGGTAAAGTTTGCTGCCGACGATGCGACGACTTTCCCCTGCGCCGAATAAAAGAAAAACTGCGCGATCACCGTCCCGTACAGCGCCGTGATGCTGTTCGGGAGGTCGTACGACCAGCCCGAATAAACGCCGCCCTGCTCGTCTGTTATCCCCTCGATCGTGCCCTGTGCCGTCATGGGAGCGGGGCTTGTTGCCGTTCCGTTCGGAAGTTGGAACGCGACCGATGCCGTAAGGTTCGCCGCAAACGGCGCGACCAAGTAAATCGTGTTCGCGTTCGCCCCTCCCTGGTAGACGGGCGACGGAGCACTTTTGACGATCGTTCCGTCATTCCCCACAAAAAAGATCATGCCGTTAATCCTCCTTCGGGACGATGCCCGTAAGCTCCGTAAATTCTGCGTTCAGCGAATCGCTGTGCGAAAGCTCGTCCGCGATCTTCTCACGCGTCGCCGCTTCCAGTTCCGCCAGGTATTCCAGCGCTTCGGGAACGCCCGCAAACGCCGCCTGTGCCCGCGCTATGGCGCAAAGCTGCTCGGTGTACCCGTCCACCGCTTCCGCCTCCCTGCGGTTGTTCTGCGCGATGACGCGCGCCAATTCGTACGCCGCGCCCGTCTGTTCTACCGTATATCCGTCCATACGCTCTTGTTGAAAACCTCCCGTTTTTTCGTAAAATAGATCGTCGGGAACGCGTCGCCCGCCGAAATATCCATGTTCTGCGCGAGGAGCACGTCGCCGCCCTTGACTTCCGTCTGTTGGTATACGTTCCCCTCTTCGTCCTCGACCGTCTGCGTTTCGCCGTCCGTCTGCTGCGTGCAGATCGCCCACGCCTTGCCGCTCACGGCAAAGTTGCCCGCCGTAATGTAAAACCGTCCGCTGCCTACGCCCGAAACGCCGATGTCGTATGCCGTCGCTTCGGTCAGGTCTATGCTGATGCTCCCCTCCACATGGTCGATGAACTTGTTCAGCGGCTCCTGAAAGACATACAGCTTCGCCGCGAGCGAACTGTCTGCCCCGCGCACGGCGGGGCAATACGCCGCCAATGCCGAGCCGATGATCAGCCCCTTGCGGTTCGTCACAAAATCGAGCTGCACGTTGCATTGCAGCTTTTCGCGGTTGTCCTTGCGCAGGATGATAGGCTCTCCCGCCGCGGTCCCTTCCCCCGCCATAGACAACGCCGTAGACAAGTAGCCAACCGCGCCGTCTTGGTATGTTCCGTCGCCATTCGGAAGTTTTTTCCCGATCTCTGACTGTTCGTCAAAATCCGAAAGCGCGAGCATGTCGTCATACAGAGAGAACTGATAATAATAAACCTTTCCGTAGTAATCCGTGTACTGGTAGTTGTTCTGGAAGTAGCCCGATACCTGTGAATCACCTGATCCAGCCGTGGCATACGTCGATACAGCCCCCGCCGAATAGTTATCTTCGTACTCCCATGAAAATGAAATACTGTTTCCGAACGCGGAAGAGATGACCGGGAGAGTAACAAGCCCGAACGCGTCAGAGGCATAGCCCGCCCCGTTGTACGACGTACCGAACGCATACACGGCTGACAGCGGCTTATAATCCCCCGACTGCGTGAAGGTCGCAGCGACCGCGCTCATCATGGCGTCGAGCGTAAATCCGCCCGTATCCGCCGTAATGCTGTCACCGACGACGATGTACTCTTTCCAAAGCGTGTTGCGCTCCAGGGCTTGTCCCTGTGACACCTCGGAAAAGCGCTTCGTCGAAGATATGCCGATGTACTTCGAAAGCCTGTTGAAGTCCTTGGAAAGCCCGATCGTGCACTTGATGTACGTCGGCAAAAACTCCACCGAAACGGCGCTTATGTAGTAATCGTCGTTGTACAGCGTGCCCGCCTTCGGGATCTGCGTCAGCCGCGATAAGTTGTACGTTTTGGAAAGTTCGATGTTCCCCGTCCGCGCAATGGCGCCTTTCAGGTTCTCGCCGTAATAGCGCGATTCGATGACGTTCGCCTGCTGGTTGTAGATGAGCGCAGCGCCGTACGGAAAATCCTGATAGTTCACCTTGCTCTGCCCCACGCGCGCATTGTAGAACGGCGTATAGGTCACACGGAATGCAAGCTGCGGATAGTTTCCTTCAATTCCTCCATCCGCTCCTGTGATATCGATACTTTCATCTCCGGAAGCTGTACGCAAAATGTTGATGATCGCGTATTCGTTGAAAATATCCGAGATCGGGTGTTCCTGCTTGAAATTCAGAGCCGTAATGTTCTTTTCGCCCTGCGTGTACATCAGCCCGTACGCTTTGGAATACGGGTATTCCGATTCATACGAGGAAAGCTGTGAGTTATAAATCGAACTTTCAAACACATACGCCGTAATGTCGATAGGTGCGGGGACATCTTCGTTCTGCGGAATGATGCCGCACTCCAGCTTTTCGATGGAGTAGATCGGGAACTGCGTCGCAATGAGCATGTTCCCCTCTTCGATACGCGCATACAGCGATTCCGTTCGAACCGTCTTGTACCCGCTCGCATACGGCTCGGTGATAACGCCCGCGTATTTGTCGAGCTGGTTGACGAGGTTCTCTGCGTTCGTATCGAGGTACGAAGCATAGCTGTCTATCACCTGCGAGGCGGTCTTTGTGATATATTTGCGCGTGTAAATGCCGCTCTTCGTCGTTGCGCCATATTCGTCAAAGGAAATCTCATAGTACCAATTTCCTGCGCTGTCCTTGACCGCCGTGGCGCGCGGCTCGCCGTGTACGATACCGCCCACCTGCTGCAAACATTCGCGCAGCGTGGATTTTGTGAACGAGAACTGCGGTGCGAGGATCTTTTCGTACTTCTCCGCCTGGCTGCCCGC
>ERZ1643246.2058-NODE-2058-length-20218-cov-10.443386_pt1 | contig 20218 bp, 20 predicted proteins | sample MGYA00579265_ERZ1643246 | MGnify/ENA primary metagenome ERZ1643246 (study PRJEB29033, sample SAMEA4952261) | chicken gut metagenome | biome: Broiler Chicken; feature: Gastrointestinal Tract; material: Caecum | place: Ireland | collected 2018 | study: Broiler...
GTTTTGTGCTATTATTGACTATAGCCGCCTGTAAAATTGGCGGCCAAGGCAACACCCATGTTAAGATGGTGCTTTAGACTGGCGGGGTTGCCTGAAAAATACAGCCGGCGGCTTCCGAAAAGGAGCGCCGTTTGCAGAAAAGACAGGAGCAGGTACTCTATGAAAAAATTGACATCCTGGATGCTTGCGTTGGTTTTCATGGTCGTAGCGATTCCGGCTTGCCTGGCCGCCGTGACCACAGAAACCACCCGCATGGAGCTGGAAGATTTGGAAATCAGTTTGGAAGTTCCCGCAGGGGTGTATGTCTTTACCGCTGATACGGACCCCTTCAGCGGGGACTGGATGTTGGCTGGATACGGCGAAAACGGTCTGGACGCCCTGGATTCCTTCCAAGAGGACGACTATGGCAATGTGATGGCCATGGAGCTGGTGGCAGAGGATCAGTCCTTCCACATCGCTGTTTCACGGCGGTACAGCGACCAGAGCCGGGACTACTTTAATCTCAACGATGTGACGGAGGAGCAGTTCCAGGCGCTGTTGGATTCCAATACCTTCGAGGATACGGAAAACGGTATTACCGCCAAGGCAACCGCCTATGATCATGAGCAGATTCCCTTTTTCCGCATGGATTTAACCGGCGGTACGGAAGAGGAGCCTATCTATGAGACCTGCTACGGAACTATTGTCAATGGCTGTGCCCTGTCCTTTGATATGTACAGCAATCAGGAGCTTACCCAGGAGCAGCAGGCTCTTCTCCAGAACCTGGTAGACAGCGTGGAGATCCTGCAATTTTACGAAAAGCCTACCCAGCAGGAAATGATGGTGCAGACCATTCTTCTGTTTGTGCCTATTGCAGCGGTAGTGCTCATCATCGCTGCTTTCCTGCTGTCCGTCCACTTTAAGGGGAAGGCTCAGGAACGCAAGAAAAATGAGTTGGCCAATAATTTGGTGGCCTATCGTAAAAAGCAGGCGGAAAAGGCTATGGACCCCAATTATGTAATGCCTCCCACACTGCTGGAAAACACTACGTTCTGCAGTGATATTGCGGTGAAAAAATTCTGCCAGTTCCATTTCTTCCGCAAAAACATTGTGCAGAACAGCATCTTCATTCTCTTAGGTGTTGTCAGCTTTGTGATGGGTCTCCGTTATGATGACGCCAACTGGGTTCTGCGGATTGTGCTGTTGGGCCTGGGGGTTTATCTGGCAGTGCAGCCCTTCCTCTCTATGAACAAGATGGTCAAAGAGGAGATCCGTGTTTACCAGCGGGGCCGTTCCCGGGAAGCGCACTATGCCTTCCGGGAGGAGGACTTCCGGGTGTCCGGCCTGCAGTCCCCGGTGCTGTACCCCTATCTTCAGATTGTACGGGCTTATGAGTCCAAAGAGTATTTCTATCTCTACTATACGGATGACCGGGCCTATATAGTAGAAAAGGCCGGCTTTACCACTGGAGATGCAGCGGCTCTCCGGGAAATTTTGAAAAAGAATCTCAAAAAAGGCTGCCATCTGAAATAAGGCCTTTGGGATCTAAAAAAGAGGACTTGCTGTTTTATGCAGCAGGTCCTCTTTTTGGTTTATATTGCATTAGCCGGCGTTTTCCCGTTCCTGGCGCTCCTGGGCTTCCTTTTTGGAAAAGGCGCAGCCGCAGTAATTCTGGCGGTATAAACCGTATTCCCGGGAGAGGGCAATGGAGCGTTTGTAGCCCTCTTTCTTTTTGAAATCTCCGGGCAGCCACTGGACGCCGTATTTTTCCCCCATGGCTTCTCCAATCTCATTGAGCTTCTGGGCGTTTTTCAAGGGGCTGATGGACAGAGTGGTGGTGAAATAATCAAAGCCCCCTTCTTTGGCGGCCCGGGCGGCATCTTCCAGCCGCAGGGCAAAGCAGGCAAAGCAGCGTTCCCCGCCTTCGGGAATGCGCTCCAATCCCTTGACTGCCTGGTAGAAGGCCTCTGGAGCATAGCCGGGCCGCTGCAGCTCTGCCGGGTTTTCCATGGGCATTTCCCGGAGAAGCCGGGCCTGTTCTTCCAGGCGCTTTTCATATTCTTCCGCCGGGCTGATGTTGGGGTTAAAATACCGCACAGTAATGCGGAAATACCGGGAAAGGTATTCCAGCACGTAGCTGCTGCAAGGGGCGCAGCAGCTGTGGAGAAGCAGCCGGGGCTTTTTATTGCCCAGCTTTCCAATAATGGTATCCAATTCTCTTTGGTAATTGCGTTTTATGGCCATAGGCCGCACTCCTTTCCAATGCAGATGCAGGTATCAGAACGATGGGCAGGATGATTTCTGGCAGGAATAGGCCTCTTTCTCATAGACCCCCTGCCGGAAATCCAGCGTCTCCACATAAGGCTGCCCGTCCTCGTCATACATCCACTTTTTCGCTTTGACAGGGGTAATGGCAAAGAGCCGTTCTTCTTCCAGGCCCGTGTAAAGGCGGTAGGAGCGGGAAAAGAATTGGCGGTATTTTTCGCAGAAGGCCGGATTGTCAGAGGGGCGTCCCACCTCCCGGCAAAGGCCCTGGATGGTTATGTTGTCCCGGCATAGGGATACCCGGGGATTCTCCCGAAGCTGCCGGTATTTTTGAAACCGCCTGTCCGTCTGAAACCAGAGTTCTCCTTCCAGGAGAAGGAAACTCATCATCCGGGAAGTCACTTCGTCGTGGAGGGAAGTGGACAGCACCATGCATCCGTGTTCCCCAACCTGCTGCCAAAACAACGCTTGCTGCTTTTCAAATTCCGTTTCCATTTTCCACGGCCCCCTTCCGGCTCAGTCCTTCCCTTTTTCCAGGGCCGCCTGCAAAGCCGCCGCAAAGGCGCTCTGGCCGGCCGGCTCCTGCTTGTTCTGATTGGCCAAATACCGGCGCACGTCCTGCTTGGAAGCGCCGCCCTTGGATTCCTTTTTCCGCTCCCGGAAGTGTTCTTCCTTTTCCCGGTAGCCGCAGCGGCAGACGAAGATTTTCTTGTCCCCCTCGCCAAAAAGCTCCATCTTCTTGTGACAGTTGGGGCAGCGGGCGTTGGTCTCCCGGCTCACCGTCCGGCGATAGCCGCATTCCCGATCCTGGCAGACCAGCATTTTGCCGTGCTTGCCCTTGACGGCCAGGAGCTTTTTCCCGCACTCCGGGCAGACCTCGTTGGTCAGGTTATCGTGGTGGTACTGGGCGTCGCTGTTCTTCACGTCCTCCACCAGCTGGGAGGCGTACTCCCGAATCTCCCCGATGAATTTCCCCCGGGTGTCCCGGCCCTTGCTGATGGCTTCCAGCCGCTGCTCCCATTGGGCGGTGAGCAGGGGTTCCCGGAGCTGTTCCGGCGCCAGGGAAATGAGCTGGGCGCCTTTAGAGGTGGGCACCAGGGAATTGCCCCGCTTTTCCATATAGAAGGAAGAGAACAGCTTTTCGATAATGTCCGCCCGGGTGGCCGGGGTACCCAGACCGCCGCCGATGTATTCCTTCATCCTTTTGTCGGTGATGTAGGCGGAGGGATTCTCCATAGCGGAGAGGAGGGTGGCCTCGGTGTACCGGGCCGGAGGCTGGGTTTTCAGGGCTTTGAGCTGGAAGTTCCGCAGGGGGAAGGACTGTCCCTTTTCCACCGGCGGCAATGACTGCTCCTCCTGCTCTTCCTCGTCCCGGAGCTGTTCCACCCGCTTCCAGCCCGCGTGGAGCTCCGTCCGGCCGGCGGCGGTGAACCGCTCCCCTTGGCAGATCAGGGTCAGTTTCAGGGATTCATATTCATAGTTGGGGAAGAAGCAGGCCAGGAACCGCCGCACCACCAGCCAGTAAATGCGCTTCTCCTCGTTGTTCATGGATTCCAATCCCACCGGGGCCTCTGTGGGGATAATGGCGTGGTGGTCGCTGACCTTGGCGTTGTTAATGCAGGCCTTGGCAATGGAGCGCTTTTCCCGGAGGATTTCCCGGGCCAGGGGAGCGTATTCGCCTCGAGCCACCGCCTGCACTCGCTCTGTCAGGGTGGGTACAATGTCCGCTGTCAGATAGCGGGAGTCCGTCCGGGGATAGGTCAGGGCCTTGTAGCGCTCGTAGAGGCTCTGCATGACATTGAGGGTCTGTTTGGGGCTCATCTGATACAGCCGGTTAGCGTCCCGCTGCAGCTCCGTCAAATCGTAGAGCATAGGGGGCGGGGTGGATTTTTTCGTCCGCTTGACTTCCTGCACCACGGCCGTCTGTCCCTTTACCTTTTCCAGGAGCTGGTCGGCTTTCTTCTTGTCGAAAATGCCGGCCTGGCCCTTTTCGTCCTGCCAGGTCACAAAAAACCGGCCAGCGTCTGCCCGGAGCTGCCAGTATTCCCGGGAAACAAATTTCCGGATCTCTTCTTCCCGGCGCACCAGCAGAGCCAGGGTGGGGGTCTGCACCCGCCCGGCGGAGAGCTGAGCGTTGAACTTGCAGGTCAGGGCCCGGGTAACATTGAGGCCCACCAGCCAATCCGCTTCCGCCCGGGCCTGAGCGGATTGGTACAGGTTCCAGTATTCTTTCCCGTCTCGGAGATGGGCAAAGCCCTCCCGGATAGCCTTATCGGTCTGGGAAGAAATCCACAGCCGGCGGATAGGTTTGTGGAATCCCGCCTTTTCCAGAATCCACCGGGCCACCAGTTCCCCTTCCCGGCCGGCGTCGGTGGCGATGACCAGGGAATCCACCTGGGGATCGTGGAGGCAGCGCTTCACCACGGAAAACTGCTTGGCGGTCTGGGGGATGACCTTCAGCTCCATTTTTTTCGGGAGCATGGGCAGGGTATCCATCCGCCATTGCTGGTATTCCTTGCCGTAGTGCTCCGGGTCCTCCAGCTCTACCAAATGGCCCAGCGCCCAGGTGACGATGTACTTTTCCCCAGACAGAAAGCCGTTGCCGCCCTGGCGGCAGCCCAGCACCCGGGCGATTTCACGGCCCACTGAGGGCTTTTCTGCTAAAACCAGTATTTTTCCCATAAGGGTTTCCATTCCTTTCCCGTGTTGAATCTGTTATAATCATAGTAGCGTTATGCGTTGGGGATATGGGCCAGCTCGGCGTTTTTGACCCAGCTGCCGTCCGGGGCCTTGCAGTAAGGAAGCACCTGCTGGATGGCCTCGGGCCGAATCAGGCCGTAAATATGGGGATACGCCCGGCCGCAGCCTTCTAAATCTTCCCACTTGACGGGGACGTCCAGCAGGTCCGTTTCGATGACCAGGAGCACCCGTTCCTGGGGGTCATGGTCAAAATGGGGGGATACCCGCCAAAAATATTCCATGGAAGAGCAGTGGATAAAGGGGGCCTTTTCCAGCAGGAGCCGGCCAAAGGCAGGTTCCCCTTTCATTTGCTCATAGAGGTCTTTAGGAATGCAATGTAAGATTTCCATAGGGTTCTTCTCCTATTATAAATGATAAGTTTGAAGAGAGGAAGATTGTATGAACGATACCATACAGGAGCGTTTACAGGCGTATTTGCTGGAGCAGGGGGCCAGCGACGTGGGATTTTCCATGCCCCCGGACGCTGGGGAGGAATTTCCCGGCCTGCCCTATGCCGTGAGCATTGTCCTGCGCCTTTCCGACGCCATTGTGGACGAAATCCAAGGGGAGCCCACCCACACCTATTTCAACCACTACCGCAGCGTGAACTTCTGCATGGACCAGCTTCTTTTAAAAGCCGGGATGTTCCTGCAAAAGGAGGGCTGGCGCTATATCACGGTGGCCGCCTCCCAGAGCATCAATCAGGGCGGCTGGAATTATCAGGGCCGCTATTCCCATAAAAAGGCCGCCGTCCTGGCGGGCCTGGGAACGGTGGGGAAGAGCTCCCTGTTCCTCCACCGGCAGTGGGGGCCCCGAGTGCGCCTGGGCACCCTCTTTACTGACTGCCCCTTTACGGCGCCGGAAACACTGCCGGCCTCTCTCTGCGGAGAGTGCCGCCGGTGTGTGCAGGCCTGCCCAGCCGGGGCCATTACCGGCCGAACCTGGGAGCCGGGTTTGCCCCGGGAGCTTCTTTTTGACCCGGCAAAATGCAGCAATCATATGAAGCGGGCCTATCAGCATATTGGCCGGGGCGCGGTCTGCGGCATCTGCATGCAGGTGTGCCCTCAAGGCCGGAAGTAAGCTCCAACAGGAAACGGCAGACTGTTTTTCTCAAAAGAAGAAAAGCGGCCTGCCGTTTTTGCCTTTATTTGCTTCCCGGCTTTTTCTCCAGCCGGCGCTTGACCCCGTCGGGGCCGATGATATACGTGTTTTCCAATTGGCTGCGCAGGTTTTCCCGATAAGCGGCGATATATTCAGCCCGGAGCTGCTTTTGCTCCTCGGCCTCCGCCGGGGTGAGCCCGCCATTTTTGGCTTTGCGGGCCAGCTCGTTAATGCGCTTGACTTTTTCGTCTGTCATAGGCTCTTCCTTTCCTGTGGTCAATACGTCAGCTGGAGCAGCAAAGCCAGCGCTACACCCAGCAGAGAGCCCAGCAGGGCCTCCAAAGGCCGGTGGCCCAGGGATTCGTTGAGCTCCGGGACAATCTGCCGCAGGCTGCCTTTTTTCTCTTCCGGCAATTCCTCTTCCATCCGGTCGATGAGCTGGTTCAGGGAACGGGCATGGAGCCCGGCTTCCCACCGGACGCCGGTGGCGTCATAGAGGACGATCATGGTTAGGATAAAGGCGATAGCAAAAATCGGGGAAGAGAATCCGTAATTCACCAGGGCCGATACCGTCACGGAGCAGACCACCGCAGAATGGGCGCTGGGCATCCCGCCGGCGCCGGTAAGGCGCTCCATGCGCACCTGTTTGTTCCGGCCATAATAATAGATGAGCTTAATGACCTGTGCGGTAATCCAGGAAAGGACGCCCGCGTTAATGAGGGGATTGGAAATCAGAACCTGCCATTTCATATGACCACTCAACTTTCTTGTGCTTTCTTCTGCCGCTTTTTCCGTCTTTTTTCCGGCCAGCTTTCGGCAGCTTCGTTTTCCGAACAAAAGGAGATATATCACTATTGTACCCCGTGCGGCATATAAAGTCAAACAAAACCGAAGAAAATCCACCCTTTCCAGGGAATTTCTTGCAAGTTTTCACAGACGTTGTATAATAAAGAGGATTCCCGGCAGTTTGCCAGGACAATTTTCCATTGGAGGTTGGTATCATGCATTCGGTTCCCACTATGGAAGAGGCTTGGGCCCTTCTGCAAGAGTATAATCAGGAAGAATTCCATCTGCGCCATGCCCGGATTGTTTCGGGCGTTCTGGGCTATTTTGCCAAAGAGTATGCCCCGGAGGAAGAGCACTTCTGGCGGGTGGCCGGCCTTCTCCACGACCTGGACTTTGAACAATATCCGGAGCAGCACTGCATCAAGGGGCGGGAGATCATGGAAGAGCGGGGATTGGACCCCAAGCTCATTCATGCCATGATGAGCCATGTCTGGAACCTGACCACCGATGTGGAGCCGGAAAACACCATGGAAAAAATCCTGTATGCTACCGATGAGCTCACCGGCCTGATCGGTGCAGTTACCCTCATGCGCCCTTCCAAGAGCGTATCCGATTTGGAGCTGAAATCTGTCAAAAAGAAGTTTAAGGATAAGAAGTTTGCCGCCGGGTGTTCCCGGGAGGTCATCTCTCAGGGGGCAGAAATGCTGGGGTGGAGTTTGGACGATCTGATTTCCCGGACGATCCTGGCCATGCGCAGCCTTCAGCCGGAGATGGACATTTGACCCCGGAAGAACAGCGCCGGTTTGCCTGGGCTTGCCGCCAGGTGCTGGAAAATCGTCAAGCCGGCCAGGGAATCGGCACGTTGGGAGAAAAGAGCCTTCACGCAGTATTGAAAAGGTACTACCAGCCGGAAGTATCCTTCCATGAGCGGAAAACAGGCTCCATGACCGTGGATGCTATCCTGCCGGATAGCTCCATGCTGGAAGTCCAAACCCGGAATTTTTCTTCTCTCCGAAAAAAACTGCCCGTGCTCCTTTCCTGGGGCCGGGTACAGTTGGCCGCGCCGGTGGTGCAGCGCAAATGGGTTTGCTGGGTGCATCCCGAAACCGGAGAAGTAATTTCCCGAAGACGCTCCCCGAAACTATACCATCCCATCGACCTTTCCCGGGAACTGTATGCTATCCGGGGATTTCTTGCCCACCCTCACCTGACCCTCCGTATCCCTCTTCTGGAAGCGGAAGAATACCGGCTGCTGGACGGCTGGGGCAGCGGCGGCAAAAGAGGTTCCAGCCGGTATGAACGGATTCCCCTGGCTCTATTGGGAGAGCAGGTGCTGGAAACTTCCGAAGATTTCCACTCTCTGTTCCCGGAAAACCTGCCGGAGATTTTCACGGTAAAAGACCTGGAAAAGGCTGCCCGAATTTCAGACCGATGCGCCCGGTCCGCCGTTTCTATTTTTCGGGACTTGGGTCTGGCGGAAGAGGATGGCTGTCAGGGGAGAGCAAAGCGTTATCGCCGGCTGTGATAAGGGGAACCCATGAGCCGGTGGAAATCGGGCAAAAAGCATGGGGGCTGCGTGACGAAAAAAATCGAAAAAAAGAGTTGACAAGGAAAGAAGAGGGTGGTATAATACAGGAGCGCCCTTCAAAAGGGCGGGAAAATATGCGAGAGTGGCGGAATTGGCAGACGCGCTAGATTCAGGTTCTAGTGAGCACTACGCTCATAGGGGTTCAAGTCCCCTCCCTCGCACCAGGCTGAGCTTGGACGCAATTGGCGTTCCAGGCTCAGTTTTTTTATTTTGTCTTTTCGCTCGCGTTTGCAGCGGGTATCTATTTTGGAGCTTAGCGCTCGCAAGATTCACAAAGGCCCCGGTTTCAGATGTACCTGAAAACCGGGGCCTTTGCAAAAACAGTCGTCAGCGGGACTTGCGGAAAGAAGAGAACAATCCTTTCTTTTCAAAAGGCGCTTTGGAAAGGGAGAGTACCTGATACCCAGTGCGGTCGATCACAGCCCGCAGAGCGGATTCATCCAGCTCTTTTTCCGAAAGGATGGTCGTCTGCTTCTTTTTGTGAGAAGATTCCACTTTCTTGACGGGGAAAGCATTGCGAATCGCATCGTTGATGTGGGATTCGCACATGCCGCACTGCATACCTTCGATGGATAGGGTATACTGTATCATTGCCGGTTCACTTCCCTTCATGCAATTTGGTTAGTTTATGCTAACTAAATTTTATCATATTCTCCCGCTGCTGTCAAGGCGCTTCTAACGGAAAGGCGGAACGGGGCATAACGAAACGGACGCCCCGGAAATCCCGGAGCGTCCGCATTGCAGCAGTTCTATTTTTAGAAAGAAGGGTTAATTGTGCTGGCCGCCGGAAACAACGCCCTTAGCAGCGTCAACGGTCACGGTGGTGCCGCTCTTCAGCAGGGAGGTGGCGTATTCTGCGCCTACGATTACCGGCTTATCCAGGGCCAAACCTACGATAGCCGCATGGGAGTCCACGCCTTCTTTTTCGGTTACGATGGCGGAAGCCCGGCGCATCTGGGGCAGGATGTCGTTGGTGGTGTAGGGGATTACCAGAATATCCCCATCGTGGAATTCCTTAATGGCCTCCTCTTCGTCCTTGCAGACACATAGGTTGCCGGTAACAGAGCCCTTGGTAACCCCTACGCCGGAAACCCGCACATCACCCACCAGCTGAACCTTCAGCAGGTTGGTAGTACCGGAAACGCCCAGGGGCACACCGGTGGTGATGACCACCATATCGCCGTTGTCTACCAGGCCGGCAGCGCTGGCTACGCTGACTACATGGTCAAAGAGCTCGTCGGTATTGCTCTTCTCCTCCACCATAATGGGGCGTACACCCCAGGAGAGGTTCATCTGGCGATATACCTTCGGCTCAGTAGTGCCGCTGATAATGGGACACTCGGGACGGAAACGGGAGATCATCCGGGCGGTGCGGCCGGATTTGGAAACGGTGATAATGGCCCGGGCTCCCAGGTCGTGGGCAGTGGTGCAGGTAGCGTGGGAAATGGCCATGGTCACATTGGGCTGATCCAGCTGGCCGCGCTTGTCGAAACGGGCCTTATAATCGATGTCCTCTTCCGTACGCACGGCAATCCGGATCATGGTTTTCAGGGACTCAATGGGATAATCGCCGGCAGCGGTCTCGCCGGAGAGCATGATGGCGCTGGTGCCGTCATAAATGGCGTTGGCCACGTCTGTAGATTCTGCACGGGTGGGACGGGGGTTCTTCATCATGGAGTCCAGCATCTGGGTGGCGGTGATGACCTGCTTGCCGGCCAGATAGGCCTTTTTGATGAGTTCCTTCTGGATGACCGGGATCTCTTCCAGGGGGATTTCTACGCCCAGGTCGCCGCGGGCCACCATGATGCCGTCGGCCACGTTGATAATCTCGTCGATATTCCGTACGCCGTCAATATTTTCAATCTTGGCGATGATGCGGATATCGTGATTCCCCATGCTTTCCAGAAGAGCGCGCATTTCCAGAATATCATCGGCGGTGCGGGTGAAGGAAGCAGCGATAAAGTCGAAGTCCTCCTTCACGGCAAATTCCAGGTCCTTGCGGTCCTGTTCGCTGATGAAGGGCAGGGAGAGCTGGACGCCGGGAACGTTGATGCTCTTACGGGAAGATACCGGGCCGCCGTTGATAACGCGGCAGACAATATCCGTATCGGTGTAGGACTCCACTCGCAGCTCGATCAGGCCGTCGTCAATGAGAATACGGGTACCCACCGACACATCCTGGGGAAGGCCGGCAAAGGTGATGGAGGCAATGGATTCGTTGCCCATTACTTCGCGGGTGGTCAAGGTAAACTGGCTTCCGGGTTCCAGCATAACCTTGGGCGGGTCGAACTGCTTCACGCGGATTTCGGGGCCTTTGGTATCCAGGAGCAGAGCTACCGGCAGGTCCAGCTCTTCCCGCAGGGCCTTGACCTTGTCGGCGCGGACTTTCTGCTCCGCATGGGTCTGGTGGGAAAAGTTCAGCCGGACTACGTCCACACCGGATTCCATAAGCTGCCGGAGAACGTCCCCTTTGTCAGTGGCGGGGCCCAGGGTGCAGATGATTTTCGTCTTCCTCATGATGATTCACGACTCCCATCTAAAAATATTTTTGAAAGAATAAGGGTTGCAGATAAAATAGAAATCCCTGTATGGCAAACGCAGGGAAGTCCCTGTCTTGCCGGGCATTTCTTTTCGAAATCCACAGAATCTCCTGGTTCTTAATTATAATAGATTTATGGAATAATTGCAATTCCTGTTGCGTAAAGATTCTGAAAAGGCCGGATTGTAGGAAATCTCCGGAAAACCGGGAAAAGAGTTGAATTTTGGGCGGCTTCCCGGTACAATAAGAGAAAGCAAAATGGAGAAGCACGGTGAAATACAGCAAAAAGGCAGGGAAATCCATGAAACATGGGAAACGGCGCGGGGAGCGGATTGTAAAGGCTAAGCCCAGCGGCTATGAAGAGAAGAAAGTCCGGCGGCTGGGGAGAATACGGGCGGCAGTAGGGCTGCTGCTGGTGGCAGTGGCCGCAGGCGGGCTGTGGTTTGCCTGGCAGCAGGCCATGCGCCCTTATGAAGAGGAGCCGGCGCCCTCCTCTTCTTCATCGTCCGCCTCGCAGGAAGAGGCCCTTCCCCGGTATGGGGATGATTTTAATTTAAAGCTGGCCAACGCGGACAATCCCCTGTCCCAGGAGGACGCCCCGGAGCTTACGGACTTTCAGGGGGTGCAGGTGGATGAGCGGATTGTACCGGCTTTGGAGGCGCTGCTGGAAGCGGCCCAGGCGGCGGAGCTTCCCTTGGAGGTTACGGAAGGGTATGTGAGCCCGGAAGAGCAGGATCAACGGTTTGAGGAGCGGGTGCAGCAGCTCATGGAAACCGAGGGCTATTCCCGTGTGATGGCAGAACAGACCGCTGTGCAGACAGTGGCCCGGGGCGGCCAGGACGAGAGCCAGACGGGGATGTCTGTGCGGGTGGCGGCCCAGGGGGCAGAGGGGAATTTCCAGGATACCGCCCAATACCGGTGGCTTTCCCGCCATTCCATAGAGTATGGCTTTGTGTTCCGGTATCCCGAGGGGAAGAGCAGCTATACGGGGCGGGAGTTTGACCCCAGCTATATCCGCTATGTGGGGGGAAACGCTGCCAGCCGGATGCGGGCCTTGCAGATGTGCCTGGAGGAGTATGCGGAATATGCGTCGGAAAGCTGAAATCGGGCTTCTTTTTGAGAAAAATGAAATTTTCTGAAAATAAGGCTTGCATTTCTCCGGGGTCTGTGGTAGAATTCATTTGTTAATGTTGCAGCTGGGCTGAAAGAGGTGACAAAGATGCAGGATAATATGCACCCCAAGTATGTGGATACGACCATCACTTGCGCTTGCGGCAACGTGATCCATACTCGCTCCACTAAGGAGAACATCCGCGTTGAAATTTGCTCCAAGTGCCATCCGTTCTTTACCGGCAAGCAGAAGCTCGTTGATACCAGCGGACGCGTGGACATGTTCAAGAAGCGTTACGGCTTACAGGATAAAAAATAAGATGCTGCTTTTTCTGGGCGGTGCAGAGATGCGCCGCCCAGTTTTTTTCAAGCTGACAGGGAAAGGAGGTCTGGACAATGGGGGAATATCGGACCATTGCTTCCCAGGCCCAGGATGAATTTGTCGAAAAGCGCTCCCGGTTTATCGGCTACGCCAAGCCTGTGACTACAGAGGAGGAAGCGGCAGCTTTTATCGGGGAGATCAAATCCAAACACTGGGACGCCACCCATAATGTCTATGCATACCGTTTGCGCCAGGGCCAGATCCAGCGTTATTCCGATGACGGAGAGCCTCAGGGGACTGCGGGGATTCCGGTGCTGGATGTGCTGCAAAAGTCCGATGTGACGGACACGGTGCTGGTAGTTACCCGCTATTTTGGCGGCATTTTGCTGGGGGGCGGCGGTCTGGTGCGGGCCTATTCCCACGGGGCCTCTATCGCGCTCCAGGCGGCGGGGGTCATCACCATGCGGGAATGCGCCCTCCTGCGCCTTACCTGTGATTACAGCCAGTATGGCCGGGTGAGCTCCCTGGTGCCGGAATGCGGCGGCGTGATAGACGATACCGCCTTTACCGAAGCGGTATCCCTGTCTTTCCACATGGCGCCGGAGAACATGGCTTCTTTTGCCCGGCAGTTGGCTGACGCTACCAACGGCCAGGTGTCCTTTACTGAAGAGGGCAAGGCCTTTTTCTGCTGGAAGGATTCCACGGCGAAATAAGCCAGCCTTCCCGTGAAAGGCACGCTTCTCCCGCTTCCCTCGACAAAAGAAGAAAAATATTTTTTATTTTTTAAAGGTTATTTCGTTTTTTTTGCGTATATAACTAATAGAGGGAGTTTTCCCCTGAAAGGAGGGAGCCACGTTGACCGTTCGGGAAGAGATTCAGCGGATGGAAGCCCAGACGCTTTCACCGGCGGCGTCCCTTTCTCAGAATACCCGGGGAAGGGAGAGGCCGGAAGAGGAATGCAGCCTGCGCACCCCGTATCAGCGGGACCGGGATAGGATCCTTCATTGTAAGGCCTTTCGGCGGCTGAAGCACAAGACCCAGGTGTTTTTGTCCCCCCAGGGGGATCACTACCGCACCCGGCTGACCCACACGCTGGAAGTGTCCCAGATTGCCCGGACCATTGCCCGGGCTTTGCGTCTCAATGAGGATTTGACGGAGGCCATCTCCCTGGGTCATGACTTGGGGCATACGCCCTTTGGCCATGCCGGGGAGCACGTCCTGAATCAACTGTATCCCGGAGGGTTCCGCCATTATGAGCAGAGCGTCCGGGTGGTGGAAAAGCTGGAGAAATCCGGCCAGGGGCTGAACCTGACCTGGGAGGTCCGGGACGGGATTCTGTGCCACACCCGGGGGAAGGAAGCCGCTACTGCGGAGGGCCGTCTGGTGCGGCTGGCGGATAAGATCGCCTATCTGAATCACGATGTGGACGACGCCATCCGGGCTGGGGTCCTGTCAGAGGAGGAGCTTCCCCGGCAGGTGAAGGAAACCCTGGGGGAGAGGCGTTCCCAGCGCATTGACTGTATGGTGCGTTCTGTGGTGGAAAACAGCGAAAACGGCCAGGTCCGTATGGGAGAAGATGTCCAGGAAGGCTTTGATTGTCTGCATACTTTTATGTATCAGCGGGTATATCTGAATTCGGTGGCTAAACAGGAAGAGGCCAAGGTGCCCAATATGCTGGGAACCCTGTATGGCTATTTGCTCTCCCCGGGAAAGCTCCCGGAAGAGATGGCCTTTATTGCGGAAACCGAAGGGGTGGAGCGGGCCGTGTGCGATTACATTGCCGGCATGACCGACCAGTATGCAGTGGATATGTTCCGGCGGCTGTTTATTCCCCAGGCGTGGAGCCGGTAGGGGGCTGATTTTCCAGGAAGGAGGAGGAGAATTTGCCGCTTCCCGATTTATTTTTGCAGGAGCTGAAGGCCCGGACAGACATTTCGGAGCTGGTATCCTCCTATGTAAACCTGCGCCGGAGCGGTCGCAATCTGGTGGGACTCTGTCCCTTCCACCACGAAAAGACCGCTTCCTTCAACGTGTATCCGGACAACGGCTCCTTTTATTGTTTTGGCTGCGGCGTAGGGGGAGATGTGATTACCTTTGTCCGGAAGATTGAGAACCTGGACTATATGGAGGCCGTGCGGTTCCTGGCCCAGCGGGCGGGAATCCCAGTCCCCGAGGAACAGGTAGACGACAGTATGTCCCGGCTCCGGGCCCGGGTGCTGGAAATCAACCGGGAGACCGCCCGGTTTTACTATCGGGTTCTCCTTTCCAAGCAGGGGAAGCCTGGCCTGGATTATCTTTTGGGCCGGGGGCTCACCATGGAGACCATCCGCCATTTCGGCCTGGGGTTTTCCCCGCCGGGACGGTTTACCCTGGTGGACCATCTGCGCCGTCTGAAATACACGGAAGACGAGCTGATCCAGGCCAATGTGGCTTTTCGCAGCCGAAGCGGCAGGGCCATGGACCGGTTTTACAATCGGGTCATGTTCCCCATCATTGACCTGCGGGGCAATGTGGTGGCCTTTGGCGGGCGGATCCTCACTGATGAAAAGCCCAAATATATCAACACCTCCGATACGCCGGTGTACCACAAGAGCAGCGGGCTCTTCGCTATGAATTTCGCCAAGAATAACGGCGGGGAACAGCTGATTCTGGCCGAGGGCTACATGGATGTGATTTCCCTGCACCAGGCGGGGTTCACCAACGCCATGGCCTCTCTGGGCACCTCCCTTACCGTGGAGCAGGCCCGGCTCATGGCCCGGTATGCCAAGGAAGTGGTCATCTGCTACGACTCCGATGACGCTGGCCGTCGGGCTACGGCCCGGGCCATTCCCATCCTCCGGGACGCCGGGCTGCTGGTGAAGGTGTTGGCAGTGCCGGGGAATAAGGACCCGGATGAGTATATCCGTTCCCATGGAGCGGAGGGGCATGCGTACTTCAAGCGGCTGCTGGACGCCTGCGGCAATGATGTGGAATACCGTTTAGGACGGATTAAGGCAGAGTGCAGCACGGAGACCCCGCAGGGGCGGGTGGAGTACCTGACCCGGGGGGCGGAGTTGCTCTCCACTCTGGAAAACCGCATTGAGCAGGAGGTATACGCCGGGCGCCTGGCCCAGGAAACCGGGATTGACCGAGGAGCCGTGCTGTCCCAGGTGAGGAAATACAGCCGAAGGAGAGAGAAAAATCGCTCGCAAAAGCAATTCCGGCAGGTGCAGCGGGAGCTGGGGGCCGTGGGGGACACGGTGAACCCGGAAAAGAGCCGCCACCTTCGGGCGGCCAACGCGGAGGAAGCCCTCATCGCTTATTTGGCGGCCCATCCCGATGGGGCCGAGTGGGTGGAAAAGCGCCTTCCGCCGGAAAAATTCAGCACCAATTTTACCCGGAAGCTCTACCGCATGGTGCTGGAAAAACTGAAAGACAACAAGCCTCTGGCGTTGTCGGACCTGAGCCAAGACCTGACGGAGGACGAGGTGTCCGCTGTTTCCGGGATTTTGGCCCGGCATCATTCGGTGCCGGCAGGGCGGCGGGACGCGGAGGAATATATAGAGATCATCGAACAGGAAGCGGGCAGGCTCAGTGAAGAAGCCCTTCGCACCGCTTCGGAAGAAGAATTGATGAAGCAGCTGCAAACGCTGCGAGAACGCAAGAAATAGGGGGATGTTTTCATGCCGGCAGTACAGGACAAGAAAAGCGTAATTAAGGAACTTTTGGAGCAGGGCAAGGCCAAGGGCTCTCTGTCCACGAAAGAAATCCTCGACGCCCTGGGAGAGATGGACTTTGACCCGGAGCATCTGGAGAAATTCTATGACACCCTGGAAAGTTTGGGCGTAGAGATCGTGGACGAGGATATTGGCAACGACGACATCGATGATATTCCCCTGGAGGAACTGAAGGACTTCGATGTACCTGCCGATGAGAACGAGGATCTGGAGGCCAGCCTGAGCACCGAGGGCATTGCCATTGACGACCCGGTGAAGGTGTACCTCAAGGAGATCGGCAGGGTGCCCCTGCTGACTCCGGAAGAAGAAATTGATTTGGCCATCCGCATCGGAAATGGGGATGAAAGCGCGAAAAAGCGCCTTTCCGAAGCCAACCTGCGCCTGGTAGTCAGCATTGCAAAGCGCTATCTGGGCCGCGGGATGCAGTTTTTGGACCTCATCCAGGAGGGCAACCTGGGTCTGATTAAAGCGGTGGAAAAGTTCGATTACACCAAGGGCTTTAAGTTCTCCACCTATGCTACCTGGTGGATTCGCCAGGCTATCACTCGTGCCATTGCCGACCAGGCCCGGACTATCCGGATTCCCGTACACATGGTGGAGACCATCAACAAGGTGAAGAAGGTTTCCAGCCAGCTTCTCCACACCAATGGCCACGAGCCTACAGCGGAAGAAATCGCCGCAGAGCTGGATATGCCCGCGGATAAGGTCCGGGAAATCATGCGGGTCGCCCAGGAGCCGGTTTCTCTGGAAACCCCTATTGGCGAGGAAGAGGACAGCCATCTGGGAGACTTTATCCAGGACGACGACGCCCCGGCGCCCCAGGACGCGGCTTCCCACACCCTGCTCAAGGAGCAGCTCTCTGAGGTGCTGGATACCCTGACGCCTCGGGAGGAAAAGGTGCTGCGCCTGCGTTTTGGCCTGGAGGACGGCCGTTCCCGCACCTTGGAAGAGGTGGGCAAGGAATTCAACGTCACCCGGGAGCGCATCCGCCAGATTGAGGCCAAGGCCCTGCGGAAGCTCCGCCATCCCAGCCGCAGCAAGAAGCTCAAGGACTTCTTGGATTAAGACAGGAATCCGAGACACAGCGGACACACTGGAACGCTTGTAAAGGAGGGCGCGTATGCATATTACCCTGGAAACCGATTATGCTGTGAGAATCGTAGAAGCCCTGACCCGGTGCGGGAAGCGTTTGGATGCCCGTGCCCTCTCCGAACAGACCCGGGTGCCCCAGCGGTTTGCCCTGAAGATTCTGCGCAAGCTGGTGGCGGATGGGATTATCTGCTCCTACAAAGGGGCCGGCGGCGGTTATGAGCTGGCCCGTTCGCCTGGGGAGATCACCCTCCGGGAAGTGATTGAGTCGGTGGAAGGCCCTTACCGCATCAGCCGCTGCCAGGAGGATGCCTACTGCTGTGACCACACCACCTGTCGTTTCCATGAGATTTACGGCGAGATTTCCCAGCAGGTGCGCCAGAAGCTGGATTCCTATACCTTTGCAGCCATCTGCCTGGAAGATGGGGGACGAAGCTGCGGCCACGACTGCCCCGGCTGCCAGCAGCATGGAGAAGGGAAAGGCGGAGAATAGGGTGTACGATTGGTTTAATGAGTATTGTATGGCCAAGCCCGGCGTAACCCGGGATTTTAAGGAAGAGTGGGGATGGTACCGGTATTTTGTCTGCGGGAAGTTCTTTGCCGCCGCTGGACGGGGAGAAGACGGCGCCCTTTGCTTTTTGACCCTGCGGTGCGAGCCGGATTTCAATGATTTCCTGCGGCAGAACTACCAGGCGGTAGCGCCGGGGTACTACAGCAATAAGGCCCTGTGGAATACCGTTTGGTTCCGGCTGGAGGATATCCCGGAAAGGGACCGGAATCCCCAGGCGCCCCCGGTGTTTCCGGAAGATGCTGTGGTGCGGGAAATGACGGACCGCTCCTGGCGGATTATGGCAGAAAAATTGCCGAAAAAGCTCCGCGCCACCCTGGATAAAACATAACACCCATCCGGGTGTTTTTAAGGGCTGGTTTTCAGTTTTGTACGATAAAACGAACTTTTCAGTCCAAAAGAATAGGCTCCACAAAAATTGCTTTGTGGAGCCTATTTTTCTTTTAAAGAATGATAAAGAGCAGAAAAGGGGTGTAAAATCAAAAAAGCGGGCAAAAAGCCCGCTTTTTTCCCCGTGAACTATTGACAAAAGAAAAAATCCATTATAAAATGATATACTGCATCATCATAGAGTGCCATGTTCTGTAAATGCTGTGATACAGCATAGCACATCTTTCAAAAAAAGGCAAGTGTTTTCCAAAAAAATTGTCGCGGTCATCTGCCGGAAGGCCTGGGGAACTGCGGCTTGCCGGGATGGAAGAACAGTAAATAAATGGAATGGAGTGATTGAGCCAATGGTGAATGTCAAACCGGTGCAGTTGGGCAGAACCACCCGCATGAGCTTTTCCCGCATCGAAGAGGTCCGGGAAATGCCGAACCTCATCGAGGTGCAGAAGAATTCCTACCAATGGTTCCTGGACGAGGGCCTGAAAGAGGTGTTCCGGGATGTTTCGGGCATTACGGACTTTACCGGGAATCTGGTGCTGGATTTCGTTGACTACAAGCTGGATGAAGAGCCCAATTACAGCGTGATAGAGTGCAAGGAGCGGGATGCTACCTATGCGAAAGCTCTGCGCGTCACCGCTCGCCTTCTCAATAAGGAGAGCGGCGAGATCAAGGAGTCCAAAGAAGTCTTCATGGGCGAGTTCCCCCTGATGACGGACAGCGGCACCTTTGTCATCAACGGCGCCGAGCGCGTGATTGTTTCCCAGTTGGTTCGTTCCCCCGGCGTTTATTACAAAATGGAGTATGACAAGACCGGCAAGGAGCTTTTCAGCGCCACTGTGATCCCCAACCGCGGCGCTTGGCTGGAATACGAAAACGACGCCAACGATGTTTTCTATGTGCGCATCGACAAAAACCGCAAGATCCCCATCACCGTATTCCTCCGGGCTTTGGGCCTTGGCACCGATGAGGAGATCCGGAACTATTTTGGTCTGGACGACCGCATTGAGGCTACCCTGGAAAAGGATACCACCCACAACATGGAGGAGGGCCTCAAGGAAGTCTACCGCAAGCTCCGTCCCAGCGAGCCCCCCACAGTAGAGAGCGCCCAGACCCATATCAACAACCTGTTCTTTGACGCCCGCCGGTATGACCTTTCCCGTGTGGGCCGTTATAAATACAACAAGAAGCTGAACCTGGCCGGCCGTATCACCGACCAGAAGCTGACCCAGCCCATTGTGAACCCCCTTACCGGCGAAGTCATGGCGGAAGCAGGGGAAGTGGTCTCCCGGGCAAAGGCCGAGGAGATCGACAACGCCGGCGTGACTGTGGCTTTTGTGGAAGCCGGCGAGCGGGAAGTGAAGGTCATCTCCAATGGTATGGTGGACATTGCGAAGTACGTGAACTTTGATGCCAAGGCCGAGTGCGGCATCAAAGAGCGGGTGCGTTTCAGCGTGCTGGCGGAGATCCTGGAAGAGTGCGGCGAGGATGAAGAAGCCCTGAAGGAAGCCATCAAGGCCCGGGCAGACGATCTGGTCCCCAAGCACATTATCATCGATGATATTTTCGCTTCCATCAACTACATGAACTGCCTGGCCATGGGCCTTGGCACTACCGATGACATCGACCACCTGGGCAACCGGCGTATCCGTTCTGTAGGCGAGCTGCTCCAGAACCAGTTCCGCATCGGCTTCTCCCGTTTGGAGCGGGTGATCCGGGAGCGCATGACCCTCCAGGCCCAGGACCTCGAAACCCTGACGCCCAAGGACCTGATTAACATCCGTCCTGTGGTAGCGGCTATCAAGGAATTCTTTGGTTCCTCGCCGCTGTCCCAGTTTATGGATCAGAACAACCCTCTGGCTGAGCTGACCCACAAGCGCCGCCTTTCCGCACTGGGCCCCGGCGGCCTTTCCCGTGACCGCGCCGGATTTGAGGTCCGCGACGTTCACTACAGCCACTATGGCCGTATGTGCCCTGTGGAAACCCCTGAAGGTCCCAACATCGGTCTGATTTCCTACCTTGCCACTTTTGC
>ERZ1643246.2061-NODE-2061-length-20181-cov-85.497913_pt1 | contig 20181 bp, 17 predicted proteins | sample MGYA00579265_ERZ1643246 | MGnify/ENA primary metagenome ERZ1643246 (study PRJEB29033, sample SAMEA4952261) | chicken gut metagenome | biome: Broiler Chicken; feature: Gastrointestinal Tract; material: Caecum | place: Ireland | collected 2018 | study: Broiler...
ATCGGGTTTAACCCATACAGCCTTTTCATGCCCAACCGGAAATATGGGAAATGGGCTCCGGTCCGTTATAGTCAGTTTTTCAATAATATCACGGGTAACGCCGGCAGTCACATGCCCCTTATATATAAGGAAGTTTTTCATGTATTTTGCGAGAATCAAACTGAAAATGTGTTTCCCTTTCTGCAGATATCCTGCAATAATGAACTCCTCATCAGCCATACGCTTACACTTGATCCAGTCACTGCTTCTCTTCCCCATATAGTATATGCTGTCTTTCCGTTTTGCGACGATTCCCTCCAGTTTCTTCTGTTCAGCTGCATGGTACAATGCGACTCCTGAACCGGATATATAACGAGAAACTGCAATCCGGTCATTTTCTGAAACAATTTGACTCAACACCCGTTTTCTTTCATATAATGGATACCAAATCTGCTCCTTATCCCTGCGATAAATACAATCAAATGCTACAAAAGAAGCAGGCGCTAAGGCAGCCTCCACCTGAATTCGAAATGGATCTGTCAGCAGAGTTCGTTTCTGAAGTGCAAAAAAGTCCGGAACTCCGTTTTTTAATACAACAATCTCCCCGTCCAATATACATCTATCAGCAATATTGCAATATATATCAGATAGTTCCGGAAATTTGGGAAGCATACGCATATTTTTCTTGTTTCTTAAATCAACGGTTTTCTTATCACTATAAGCCAGACAACGGAAACCATCCAATTTCAGTTCATAAATACACCCAGGATCATCAAATGCCTCTGCCTGTTTCGCAATCAACATAGGGCTTGCAGCCCGATCATCAAACAGATCCATCAGGCAGTACCTTTTTGTGTTCTGTCTGGACTGCCAGACAGCTCCAAGCTTTTCTGCAATGCTTCCATGAGATCGATCACATTGGATGGTCCACTCGTATCTACAGCTACAATCTCCTGCCCCTGTATTTTTTTCATGATCGCATTCCTGAGTTTCTCTTGATACTCATCCTTAAAAGCAGCTGGCTCAAATGGTTTTGTCATGTTTTCGATTAGCATTTTAGCCATATTCAGCTCATTTTCATCCAGTTTCATTTTTGCCACCGATTTTGGCATAGCTGCAATTTCATCATGGTAATAAAGTGTTTTAACGATAATACCTTCTTTGGTAGGATACAACACTAATAGTTTTTCATTAGTTCCCATAACGGTTTTGGCTATAGCAACTTTTCGCTGTGAAAGAAGGGCTTGTCTCAGAAGTTCATAAGCTTTCTCAGCGCCTGACTCCGGGACAGCATAATAATCTTTCTCGTAATAGATCATATTAATTTCTGACATCTTTGCAAACTGGATAATATGAATGGTTTTATCCTTTTTTGTCTTGATTCTCTCCAGCTCCTCATTGGTCATAACTACATATTTTCCTTTTTCATACTCATACCCTTTAATTATATCCTCACTTGTCACTTCCTTATCGCAATGCCGGCAATATTTCTTATATTGCACTCTTTGCTTACTGTCTTTACATAGCTGGTTGAAATGGATATCGTTATCTATTGTTGTTTTGTACAGCCCAACAGGTATAAGTACTAATCCCATAGATATACTGCCCTTATGCGCAACTGCCATATGATCACCTCAGTTTTTTGAATAGTATCTTCTCCATATTTAAAATTTATTCTCGCATTACTACAAGAACTGATTTGAGTGAAGATGAATATGCAATACGTAATAAATCTTAGAATGACACAATCCTGTGAGGTTTCTGTGACATTTCGTTGTTATCCTAAAAGGAAAAGGGGATAAATATGAGCATAATAAAGGATAAACAGCAAAGACAATATGTACATCACCATTTAAGAACTCATTTAACAGTCATTAAAGGAAATGCAGAGATGCTTGATAGATATTATTGCGATAATAGAATTAAGGAAAAACAAATGTTGTCACAGATCTTAAAACATATAAAAGACATGGAAAATTTTCTGGAAGAGTTATAGAATACTTCTAAATAAATCAAAAGGATGTGATCCAATGAAAATTTTAGTGGTTGAGGATGACCGTCTTTTGAATAATACCCTTTGCTATAACCTGTCTACCGCAGGCTATGAAGTAGACGCTGCCCTGACGAAAAGCGTTGCCGAACGGTTTTGCAGAAAACAGGAATACGATTTGATTGTCCTTGACATCAACCTGCCGGACGGCAATGGGTTTGATTTTTGCCGGGATATTAAGGAAAGTCACCCGGACACTGCCGTAATCTTCCTGACAGCAAACGATATGGAAAGCGATATGCTCAAAGGCTACGAGTTGGGGGCGGATGATTATGTGACGAAGCCTTTCCCTATGAGTGTATTCCAGAAAAAAGTGTCTGCATTGCTGGCCAGGATCAGGAAACAATCTGGCGGCGACTTCTACAACGACGGCAACCTGTTTATCAACTTTACGGAAATGACCGCAACGCTTAGCGGAGAAAGTATTTCTTTTACACCGATGGAATACCGGCTTTTGAAAGTGTTGACAAAAAATCCGCAGATCGTTTTGACCCGGCAGGTGCTATTGGAAAAGCTGTGGGATATTGACGGGAATTTCGTGGATGAACACGCGCTGACTTCCACAATCAGCCGGGTACGCAACAAAATTGAAAAGCCAGGCCATGCCTATATTAAAACCGTCTATGGCATGGGCTATATGTGGATTGGGGGCGGTAACAAATGAGGACGGAAAAACTCTCGGTCAATAAAGTGTGCATGGTTGTGTGTGCAGCCCTTTTCCTGCTTTCAATCGCTATGCCAGTTACCATATACTTTTTGACGCAGAACGTATTGGCGCTATGCTGCGGGTTACTCTATGCGGTTTTCGTTGCCGGGTGCATGGTTGCTTTTCTGGCCTTTGTGCGCCGGAAATTAACGCTGTTTTCGGACGCTCTGTGCAAGCTGCTGGACGATATGATGTCAGCGGATCAGGCCCCGCCCCAGTACACAGAGGAAGAAAACCTGTTCTATAAAATCCAGCACCGGCTTTCCCGGCTCTATGAAGTGCTTCGGGAAAGCAAAAGCAGTATTGCAAAGGAACGGGCCGACTTGCAGGAATTGATTTCGGACATCTCCCATCAGGTCAAAACGCCGATTGCAAACCTGAAAATGCTGGACGCCACTTTGTTGGAACAAACTGTAACGCCGGAAAAGCAGAGAGAATTTCTTTTGGCGATGGACAGCCAGTTAGACAAGCTGGATTTTCTCATGCAGGCAATGATTAAAACGTCACGGCTTGAAGCCGGGGTAATTGCTTTGGAGCCGAAGCCGCAGGCCATCTATGATACTCTCGCTGCGGCGCTGGGCGGTATTCTGCTGAACGCAGAGCAGAAAAAGATTGCGGTCACGGTGGATTGCCCGGAAACGGTAACGGCAGCCCATGATCGGAAATGGACAACCGAAGCCCTGTTCAACATTCTGGATAATGCGGTGAAGTACACGCCAGAGGGCGGGAAAATCCATGTGGCTGTGGTGTGCTGGGAAATGTATGTGAAGATTGATATTTCCGATACGGGCATTGGTATTCCAGAACAACATCAAGGAACGATTTTCAAGCGGTTCTACCGTGAGGACAGGGTACATGACGCACCCGGCATCGGGATCGGCCTATATCTTACCCGTGAGATTATCACCCGGCAAGGGGGATTTATCCGCGTTGCTTCAAAAGACGGCATAGGCTCTACTTTTTCTGTGTTCCTGCCTCATTCCTGAAATGTCACAGGATTGCGACATTTCAAGGTGATTTAAGTGAAAATAGAAGAACCGCTGTGACATTTCTGTGAGAATTTCCATTTACAATGGAAACAGCAAAAAGGCGGTAGGACTTATGCCTATTTTACATACAACAGATTTGAACTGAATGGCGATACTTTGGATAAATCATTTATGGATAAAGGTATTCGTATTCATGATTAACTCATAATAACGTGATTGCTCAGCTTGCAGATTGTATTATCCGTATTGAGAACAGCAACATTATAGAGTAGGTGGTGAAAACAATGAACGACATTTTATTTGGCAACAATAATGGCCCAATCATTAAAAAGTTGACAAAAAGGAGTTTGAAAGCCAATAAACGGCGAAACTTCTTTCTTGTTATGGCGATCATGCTTACCACCTTATTGATTGGCTCTGTTTTCAGCATTGGCATGAGCCTTGTCGAGTCAGTAAAAATGGAGCAGATAAGATTTGCAGGTACAACGGCGCACGCTGCCGTGGGCTATCCGACGGCGGAGCAGATCAAGCAGCTTTACACATTAGACTATGTAAAAGAAGTTGGTACTGGTAACAGCGTTGGCGTTGTTCAAAATACAGCAGATATGGGAAATATCAGTTTGACCCTTCATTATTTCGATAAAACCGAATGGGAAGAACTGCGCGCCCCCGCCTATGTTGATATAGTAGGGAACTATCCCGAAAAAGAAAATGAAATCATGGTTTCTCGTGGAGTGCTGGAACGGATGGGAATTGATACCCCGTCTATTGGCATGGAGATACCCCTCACCTATTACACAGATAGCGAAAGCAGAGATTCCATAATTCAGGAAACTTTTACCTTGTCGGGGTGGTTCACAAGCTATGCGTTTGTCCAATCAACGGAGACTGCCGATGTGATTTTCGTTTCTCATGCGCTATCACAAAGATATGGAAAGACTGTGGAAAATGACGGCTCTGCGTCGATCCTGTTTGTGGATGAGTCCAGAGTTTCAGAATATTGTAACGCATTAGTGGCCGATTTAGGGTTAGCAGAAAATCAACCTGTTGCGATGGTACAGCTTTATGAAACAGATGCCGGTCAGGGAACCGCTACTTTGCTTTCCTTATGTGCTATTGTGGTTTTCCTCATTTTTACAGGCTATCTGCTGATTTATAATATCCTATACATTTCCATCTCCCATGATGTGCAGTTTTATGGGCTTCTCAAAACGATTGGGACGACGCCAAAACAGATCAAGCGTATTGTTATTCGGCAGGTTATGCGCCTCTGTCTTATTGGAATACCTATTGGCATTATCCTGTCGTTGCTGCTTTCTTTAGGGGTGGTTCCATTCTTGATTTCAGAACTTGGAGCCATTTCCGCAGATGAAGCCGTTGTATCATTCTCACCGATTATCTATGTGGGAGCAGTGTTCTTTCCTTTGCTTACTGCCATATTAGCTGCTTCAAAACCCGCAAGAAAAGCCGCGAGTATTTCTCCCATAGAAGCGCAAAAATATACGGGAGTTATAGGCAATGTGAAACACATCCGATCACTGGCACACGGCAAACCATATCGCATGGCTTGGCGGAATATTTTCCGGGATAAAAAACGTGCAGGAGTGGTATTGTTCAGTTTGTTTTTAGGAGTGACGACCTTTCTATCAGTGACAACATTGGTTTTTAGCACGGATATTTCAAAGTATATTGATTCTACTTTTGAAAGTGATTTTGTGCTGGACAATGAGGCTTGGCCTACACAAAAGTTTAATGCTTCATTAGTGGAACAGCTAATGTTAATCCCCGGAGTTGAAAATATCCACTCTACAACATGGGAAGAAATGCGTTTGGATTACTCGGATGTGTTCAGAGAATATATTGCTGACCATCCCATGCAAGAGCAGATTTCCACTTTGTCAGAACAGACTATTGCAGACAATTTTAATGGTTTTCTTCTCGGTGTCGATGGGGAGACTTTATCAAACTATCACGATAGGCTTGGCAATCCCATTGATATTAAGGCATTTGAGCGTGGAGAAATTGCTTTGATTGCCACCGATTGCCCTGAATTATTTTCCAATGTTCAGGAGTTGAATATCGCCCCTTCTTATCGAGAGGGAAATAGCGTTTCCAGCCAGCAAAAATATAAACTTACTCTTGGAGGATTTGTTCCGTTCAACTATAAAGGCATTGGCACCAGCCTTGCGCCAACTGTAATTGCGTCAAACACGATCATGCAGGAATGGTTCACAGAGCCAGCCGTGAAACAGCTTGACATGAATGTTTCCAGTGGTTACGAAAAAAACGCTTTGATTGCGTTGCACCAGCTTTTAGGAAACGATTCTGGAATTTCTATGACATCAAGAATTGAATCTATGGAGGAACTGCATCATGCAAAAATGGCTGTTATGGTTCTTGGAGGAAGTATTTCGCTTTTAATCGCTCTTATTGGAATACTCAATTTTGTTAATGTCATGTCGGTTAGTGTTGTAGCCCGAAAGCGCGAATTGACAACGCTCGAATCTATTGGGATGAGCCGTAAGCAGATCCGGGAAATGCTGATAAGCGAGGGGCTTTGCTATGCAGTAATAACCCTGATTCTTGTTTTATCTGCTGGCAATTTGATCGCATACGGCATCTTCAAACTATTTCGGCAACAAGTGAGCTTTGCAGTTTTTACCTATCCGTCTATTCCAGCAACAAGCATTATTCTGGTGATATTGATAATCTGCTTTATAACGCCGGAGAGGATGTATCGCTCTCTTAGCAGAGAAGCAATAGCGGAGCGGTTAAGAGAAACAGAGTGATAGCAACATAGAGAATCCCCGGTCATTGTTCTGCACTTTTTTTAACAAGGATACTGCCGTAGAACGCTCGCGGAATTTCATAATCATATAAGATGTTCACCGTGTTAACTTCAGGGAATTCCAGCGGAATAATTGGCGAGAAACTGATTGCCCTGCTATCTTTCAACCAAAAGAAAGAGTAGCTTTAGTCTTGAAATGTCACAGGATTGTGACATTTCAAGGCTTTTTAAGAGGAAATTCAAGAACGTCCGTGATATTTCTGCGAGGATTTCCATTTACAATGTAACCAGCAATAAGAAAGGTGGTAGTACTTATGCCTATTTTACAGACAACAGATTTGAAAAAATACTATGGTATCGAGCCAAATATTACAAAAGCTCTGGATGGCGTTTCTCTTTCGGTAGATCATGGAGAGTTTATCGCCATTGTCGGCACATCCGGCAGCGGAAAGTCCACACTGCTGAACATGATCGGCGGGCTGGATGTTCCCACTTCCGGCAAGGTCATTGTGGATGGCAGGGATTTATCTACGCTGAAAGATGAGCAGCTTACTATTTTTCGCCGAAGGAAGATTGGCTTTATCTTTCAGAATTACAATCTTGTCCCCGTTCTTAATGTTTACGAGAACATTGTTTTACCTGTGGAACTGGACGGCGATCAAGTGGACAATAAATATATGCAGGAAGTCGTTCAGATGCTGGATCTGGAAGATAAGTTGAACAATATGCCGAACAATCTCTCTGGTGGTCAGCAACAAAGAGTTGCGATTGCCCGCGCCCTGGTATCAAAACCAGCTATCGTGCTGGCAGACGAACCGACAGGCAACCTTGACAGCCGGACGAGCAGTGATGTCCTCGGCCTGTTGAAAGTAAGCAGCAATAAATTTCATCAAACGCTTGTCATGATTACCCACAACAATGAGATTGCTCAGCTTGCAGACCGGATAGTCCGTATTGAGGATGGGAAAATTTCTGAATAAGGGGGCTTTTGAAGATGAACGATATATTATTTGGCAATAATAACAGACCTATTATTGAGAAATTGTCCAAACGGTACTTTAAGGCCAGCAAAAGCAGAAATATCATCACTATTATTGCCATTATTCTTACAACCGTCCTGTTCACGACCATCTTCACACTGGGTTCTGGTATGATTGATACTGTAAAAGATCAGAATATTCGAAAGATGGGCGGGGATGGGCAAGCTGTTCTAAACTACATCAGTGACGAAGTATTTGATGATGTAAAAGATAATGAATTAATTGATCGAATTGCCTATACAAAGGCGGTTTCTTACCGACTTAACAATCCTGGGCTTGCAAAATGGCGTTCTGATATGTGGTATATGGATGATACCGCATTGGAATTTGCAAGATATGAGCCGACAACTGGGCACCGTCCTGAAGGTGAAAACGAAATCATAGCGGACACAAAAACTTTAGAGGCATTAGGAGTTCCGGCTGAAATAGGTTCAACGGTCACACTAAATTATGAAATCAAAGGTAAGGAATACACAACAGACTTTATGCTGTGTGGCTTTTGGGAAACAGACAGCCTAAGTAACATTGGGCGCATTATCGTATCGAAAGCCTTTATAGATAATCATGCCGATTTGCTTACCTATACCTATCCTGTGGATAATGACTATTCTGGCGTTGTAACAGCCTATATTATGTTCCGTGGTGGCGGTTCCGTAGAAGAAAAACTGCAGAAGCTTCTCACCGAAACCGGTTATACCTGCGATACGCTGGGAGGACAGACCACAGACGATAATTATATTATTGCCCGTGTCAGTCCGGCCTATCAAAGTAGTGCCGTTAGTGAGAACCCTGCACTATTTATCGTAGGAATTGTAGGAATATTAGCTATCATGGCAACAGGCTACCTGATTATATATAATATTTTTCAAATTTCTGTTATTCATGATATTCAGTCCTATGGACAGCTTAAAACATTGGGAACAACAAAACGTCAGATTAAAAAGATCATCAACAAGCAGGGGATGTTTCTTTCTTTGATTGGTATCCCGATTGGCCTGATTATCGGGTTTTTCCTTGGACGGGCCTTAGTGCCTGCCCTAATGAACGGTACAACTTATGCTTCTGAATCTGGCGTTGTTGTGAACATAAATCCACTGATATTTATTGGTTCTGCCATTTTTGCCTTTGTTACTGTTTATATCAGTGCGCGAAAGCCAGCTAAAATTGCAGGAACAGTTTCGCCTATTGAAGCTATAAGATACACTGAAAATAATGCCGGAGCATTTAACACAAAGAAAAAAAAAGCTGTAAAAAAAACAACCAGTGGTGCAAAAATCCATCGGATGGCACTGGCAAATTTAGGGAGAAATCGGAAACGGACAATCCTTGTAATTGTGTCCATGACATCGAGTTTGATACTGTTCAATACAGTATTTACTTTATCCAGTGGTTTTGATATTGATAAGTATGTTGAGAAATTCTTAAACAAGGATTTCATCATTTCGTCTGCTGACTATTTCAATTATAATTTCAGCCGTAGCGAAACATATTTGTCCGAATCTTTTATCAGTGCGGTTCAACAACAGGACGCTTATGATGATGGGGGTAGACTATATGCTACCCAGGTGACAGAAGAAAGGTTTTCTGCTGAAACAGATGCAATTACAAACTATAACAAGGATGAGGAAGGTAATCCTCTGGTGGATCTTTATGGAGCAGATAATTTTCTTCTGAATACGATGGATGTAATTGATGGAAAAATTGATTGGGAAGCACTCGGAACAGGCAAATATGTGCTGTATGCTTTGACGATGGACGATAATGAAAACCTCATCGATAATCCATCCATTCATGTCGGAGATACGATAACATTACATCACTGGACGATGGACGGATTAGCCGGCACATTAGATAACAGTTTTGATCTTACCGTCATGGCAAAAGTTCTTATCAATGAAAATACAGATACAGAACGAAACACAGGAGCTGCGCGATTCTATCTGCCGACAGAACAGTTTAAGTCACTTTGCAACGACCCGATTTTGGTAAGTTTCCCATTTAATGTCAAAGACGGAATGGATAGTGATATGAACAGTTTTTTATCTAACTATGTGGAGAGCATCGAGCCAAGTATGGATTTTGAGTCCAAGGAAACGTATATCAATTCCTTTAATGGCATGACGTCTCTGATTATTACAATAGGTGGCGCATTAAGTATTATTATCGGATTGATTGGGATAGTTAATTTCATCAACTCGGTATTGACAAGTATTATCACACGGCAAAAGGAATTTGCCATGCTTCAAAGCATTGGTATGACTGGCAAGCAGCTTAAACAGATGCTGTCTTATGAAGGGCTGTATTATGCCGCAGGAACGATTATAGCCTCATTAATAGCAGGGGGACTGTTCTCTCTCCTTGTTGTGCAGACAGTAGCAAGCAGTTTTTGGTTTTTCACGTACCGTTTTGTAATTTGGCCTATGCTGGTTGTCTATCCGTTTCTTATTCTTTTGACAGTGATTATTCCTATAATTCTTTATCGGCAGTTTACAAAAAGAAGCATTATTGAAAGGCTCCATCAAAACTGATCTTATCTACGCATTTGAGCTGCTGAAAAGCCCGACATTTCAGGGATTTCCCTGCATGGTCGGAGGGCAGACAGGACAGTTCCGTAGCCGGGGACGAGCTTTTTTGATAGTGTGTACCCCGCTATATTGTGTCGAAACGCTCTTGGTTTCATGGCGGCTCCCTCCGAGAGCCGCCGCTCTCACCAGCGTCAGGGCGTCGTTACATATGATGGCATAAGGAACGGCGGCCTTGATGTACTCAAAACCGCCGCAGTTCCCTGAAAATCCATTATGGCGCATGAAGTTACCTGCCCTGCAACGGTTTTTTCTTTTCCCGTCTGGCCGGGCAGATTAAAATGATATCTATTTTGCTTGCACCTCAATCAACTCTTTTGCATTTCCAGTAAATGGCGCACCATAAAAAAAGACCTGCCAATGTAATAATTCCTTTGTTCCATAGCCAAATATTATTTTGATCTCCGGCAAATTGGATAAACAAGTAGATATATTCTAACCCCGGAAATCTTAACAAGCTTCGTGTTAATAAGATTACCAGCCATATAACCCCGCAAACTAATGTTGCAATATGCTCTTGACTACACATGATCCCTAACAAGGCACACAAGGACGTTAAAAAGAACGTTGTTGGAAAATAAATGATAATCAATTCCCATATTGGCATTTCGTACCGCATAACTGATGAGCCTGCCATGCTAAAAACCGCGAATAAACTAGATATTGCAAAAGCGATTATGTAACGTAGCAATACCCAATTGAAAAGAGATTTGCTTTGTGCGGCAATAATATCAAAATTACTGTCTGCTCTTGTCTTTCCCCATTCACCAACAACGATTGTAACAAAAAACGGAAATATCACTTCAAAGCTGACCGGGTAAAAATCAAGCAGATCTCCGGCTATGATAGAAAGAACAATCATAGCAACCGTAAAGGCCGCTGATACGATAAAGAAATTTATCCCGAAAATTTTTACTTCGCTTTCAATTCGCGCTTTCATTCTGACCTCCAAAACTTGTGTTTCAAAAACAGCAGGCTGCCAAACACAAGACCGCTTCCTACAAGGAAAAATCCATTTGCAATAACGCTTCCCATATCAACAAACGGCCATCTCGGATGCACCCATATCAAACGGACTAAATCGCCGGAAGTAATCAAGTAAAACGGCATTGCCTCTGCCGAGCCTACATAGGTGGCATTAAACCCAAACAATATTGCAGCCAGAATATAGAATAAGCGAATGTCAATCATCCCCGGTAAGGCAATCGAGCAAAAGCTGACAAATAAACTCGTTGGAACTAAAGAAACAAAGATTGCTTTTACCAACGGGACAATACATTCAATCAGGGAAATTTCAAATGGCGCAGCAATAAAATAAATTGTCGTGTTAAGTAAAAGAAAAATACACTGCATGGAGAAAACATATAGAAATCCGCCCAACAGCTTTCCCAACACATATTGCCATTTTCGTAAGGCCGATGACATCAGCAAAGATTTCATTCCTGTCTTAGTATCTATGGGAATACGTCCTGCCAATAAGAACATCAGACCAAACAATAAAACAAGGCTGTCAAGGCTCACGATCCGATAGACAAAATATGCTGGCTCATTCAAAAACTCCAACCGAGCTAAATTCCCGGCAGAGGGGAAATTGTCAAGTAAAGAAAGTGCCATCGCTACAAGAAGTACACCCCATGTAACCAGACGCTTGAACTGCATTTTATATTCATAATGGAGAACAGAAAACATTTTACGCATGGGCTTTCCCTCCCATACAATACACATAAGCATCTTCCAAAGTCGCCGTGACAGGTGTGGCCTGTAAGAAAAGCCCGCTTTCGTCCATTATTCGCGCAGTCAATCCGTGGCTCTCGTATGTCGTCGATAATACTACCGATTTCTTTTGAAGCTCGATAAGCTGGTTTTCATTTTCTAAATGTAGGATTTTTACCTTATCTTTTACCCGTTCTAATAGGGCGGCAGATGTACCTGCATAAAATAGATGCCCTTTCCGCAGAACAGCAAGTTCTTCGCATAGCTGGTGAATATCTTCGACAATATGTGTAGAAAGCAAAACGGTGCGGCCCTCTCTTGCATATCTTGACAATAGGCCGCGGAACCTCACCCGTTCTTCTGGATCAAGACCGGCTGTCGGTTCGTCAACAACAAGAATTTGAGGATTGCCAATTAGCGCCTGCGCGATGCCAACCCTCCGTTTCATACCGCCGGAAAGCTGACCTATTTTACGCTTGGAAAATTCCAGCATTTCAACCTGCTCCAACACGCTGCTGACAGCCTTTTTGTTATGAATGCCTTTAAGTTCTGCCATGTAATTTACAAAGTCAAATACAGAAAGAGAGGGGTACATGGCAAGTTCCTGTGGCAAATACCCAATCCTTGCTCTGACCTCATTTCCCTGTTTCACGGTATCAAAACCGCAAATGCGGATTGTACCTGCTGATGGGGTTAATACCGTAACCAATGCCTTCATCAGCGTAGTTTTTCCGGCACCATTGTGTCCCAACAGGCCAAAAACACCGCTACCAACATGAAAGCTGACATCATCAAGAGCGGTAACACCGTTCTTGTATTTTTTGGTAACGTGACTAATCTCAATGTTTGTATTCATACGCTCCTCCATTTAACTACATTCGTAGATTTATAGACTTTAATGATACGGGTTACTCATTGTAACCCGCACCATATTCTGTACCAGTATTATAGGCCGGATAAGGATAGAAATGTTCTCTGCTGAATTGTACGGAAAAAGCAACCGTAAGTATCAGAGAAACAGCCAGAATAGCCGTTATCATCCTGTCCCTGATCTTTGATGTTTTTGTGGTGATCCGTTTGATTCTACGTTTTGTCAACACAAAACTGAGTGCGCCAATCCCTTTACCGGGTTTTGTAGCTTGAACCGTAGACAGTTCCAGCAGCCGGATAATAGCCGCAGCATATTCTGTTTCCGTGACTTTCCCTTGTGAAAATTTTAAGGCATTGCAATCGCAATCCGTTTCACAATGTAGTGAAAAATCTCCTTTAGCAATCCACGCAAAAGGGTTGAGCCAGTTTAATATGCAAACATAATCATAGATACGCTCCAAAAGAATATGTTTCCGCTTAATATGGGTCAGCTCATGGAGAAAAACAGCAGATAATTCAGTGTCTGTCAGCTTCTCCATGATCGTTTTGCTCATGATAACCGCCGGACGGATCGCGCCGGTAACGCAAATGGGATCATCCAAGGTACCCCAATACAGCACAGGCATTTTTTTTATTCCGATGATTTCCGTACAATGTAAACAAATCGCTTTGATCCTTTTATCGCCACATAACTGATATCCTCCCAAAGCCTTCTTTGCCAGTATCGAACATACCGTATTATAAATAAAAAGGATACCACATCCGCATACCCATATCCAACAAGCAATGCGAAATCCCTTTAACCATTCCTGCTCTTCCGGCGATATAAGAAATACATCCGGCGACAGGAACGGAATACAAAATAGTATCATACCGCATAGCGGGAACCACAGCGGCAGTGTAATACGCAGGATATGATTAATGAAAAGTGACAGGATGCAGAATACACTGCCGATGGCAGATACAAAAATAACTGCATTAAATATATTACCGAATATCTGCATCTATCTTCTCCGGCTGGTCGATCAGACTCTTCAGCTCATTCAATTCTTCTTGCGAAAGCTCTCCGCTTTTGACAAATCCCATCACCATCCTCGACAAAGAGCCATCATATACCCGGCTTAGAAAGCTGCGGCTTTCCGCAAGCTGGCAGTCACTTTCAGATACCGCCGGATAATAGAGATATCCTTTTCCCTGCCGCTTCGTAGACAATGCTCCTTTTTTCACCAAACGGGCAAGATATGTCTGAATAGTCGTTTTGCTCCATCCCGTCTCTTTTAAGCGATCTAATATTTCAGGAAGTGTTTGCGGACAATCGTTCCAAATAATCTTCATTACCCGCCATTCTGACTCTGAAATGGAAAGTTGTTTTTCCATACTCTCTCCTTTGGTTGACACCATGTAGTTTTATAAAGTTTAACATAAAAACTACATGGTGTCAACCAATGGGATCAACCAGAATAAATGAGTTTGTCATTTACTATTCTCCCTAAATCCACTTCTTCCTTTCTCATGAAAGTCTTCATTCATAATCAAATTGCACCTTTTTCAGCTTTCCGCCTTTGATTTCCAGTACCTCATCAGCTTCTTCCGCAAGCTGTCTGCTATGTGTCACCACGATCACGCATTTCCCTGATTCATGGGCAGTGCTCTTCAGAAGCTCGATAACCCCCGCGGATGTATCCTCGTCCAGATTCCCGGTCGGTTCATCCGCTAAAAGCACCTTCGACTCACTCGCCAGAGCCCGGGCAATCGCCACGCGCTGCTGCTGGCCGCCGGAAAGCTGCAGCACATTCCGTTTCCAGTCCTCTCCGGGAATGCCGACTTCCTGTAACAGCTTCTCGGCATCTTCTTTCCCGCCCAGCTTTACATTTTCTTCCGTAGTCAGATAATCGATCAGATTGTAGTTCTGAAAGACCAGGGATATATCGTGTCTCCGGTGGTAATTCAGCCCCTTCTTTTGGATATCCTCTCCATTAAAGAGGATGTTTCCCGATACCGGACTGTCAAGCCCAGCCAGAAGGGAAAGAAATGTTGTCTTCCCTGATCCGCTGGGTCCGACGATAGCATAAAAAATTCCCTCTTCAAAAGTTGCTGAAACCTGTTTTAAGACCAATGTATCCCGTTTGGATTTGTAAGAATACATGATATTCCTTGCCTCGATGATCATTTTTATATTACCTCCTAACTCATTTCACTCAAGATATCTTTCGGATTTTTCCGGAAAATCAGAATACCTGCCGCACACGTAGATACTATGATCAGCACACTTACTCCTGCGACGTCCGCAACCAGCATGAAAGACGTAATCTCTGTCTCTACATTTGTTACCGTCAGCTCCGGTGCCTGATAGTCTGTTGCAACTTTCCCCGCATCCATTTCCTTCTGCAGCTCTGCCTGCTGTTCCTGCTGGCCTGCAAGATAGTCTGCCGCGGCATTTGATACCGCCGGCGCAAACAGAAAAGACAAAGCAACTGCCGCAATCCCGATCAGGAACGCCTCGCTCAAGATCTGCAAAAGTATTTTCCCCTTTGCAATGCCCAGCGACATCAGAATCCCGATTTCATTCGTGCGGCTCCTGATCCAGAAAATGAAGATCAGAAACAAAATTGCAAAGCTGGCGGCCGCGACAACTATAAGCAGCGTATTGCTGATCTTTTCGAGATCATTAAAGTTAGATGCCATTGTATCAAGATTTCCGTTATTGTCGATCAGGTCATAGCGCCGCCAGTCTATATCCGTTTTCTTAATTGCTTCTTTCACGGCCTCATAGTCGTCTACATCCGCTACTTTAAAATATGCCTTTTCATACAGAGGATCGTCCTGTTCCACTTTCTCAGGAAAATGGAGATCTGTAAAAATAATATTTTCCGAACGGAATGTATCGCCGGACATATAGGGCTTTATGCTTTCTTTTACCTGATATATCCCGACAATTTCCGCTTCCTGCACAGGTTCCTCCTCTTTGACAGGATGAAATTTCATGGTATCGCCGACTTTTAACTGGTTCTTTTCTGCCAGTTCTTCAGAAATAACACATACATTCGCATCTTCCGGCGTTGTCATACGCCCTTCTTTTATGCTGACATTTCCAGAAAGAACATTGGAATCCATCGTCATATCCAGGTTTCCGATCAGCGTAACTCCCCCAAAATCGTTAGTCTGGTCAGTGTCCGGATCTTCAATCCGCTCAAAGTTTTCCTGCTTTACAACCGTCGGTGCTGTCGTGATATTGTAGTCAGAGATCCCTTCTGTTTCCGCAATCTTCTCAATGTCTTCTAATTTAAGCGATTCAAAGGAATTATCCGTTGATACTCCCCATCCTTCCACACCGCCGACATTAGTTTTGTACGAATGTACTCCCGCATAACTCCCCTCTCCGTCTTCATATAATTCTGAGATTTTTTGACCTGCTTCCTCTAGTCGGCGGGTTCTGTCCTCCGGATTGCCTTCCAGTAAAAATCCTGCGCCGATAGCCTGCCGGGTACTGTCATTTACAGCAATATTGGCAGAACGGCTCGCCATACCGGAAAGGAAGAGGAGGCTGATAATACACACAACGAGCAAAAGCAGGATGCTCTTTACCGGTTTTCTATAGCAGGACCGGACCGCTCTCTCAAATAAATTCATCTTGTTATCCCTCCATTCGTGATAAGATATCTTTCGGATTTGCCCGGATCACCGGCACCAGGGATATCAGAACGGCAATGACAACAACCGCACTTCCAATCCCCAGCAGCAATACAATATCAGCAAACTGCAAGGAGACCTGCAGAGAAATATCTTCTGTCACTGAAGTAAACAGCATATTCTGCAGTCCCTCAGCCGCCAACAATCCGAATCCACAGGCCCCAGCCATGGCAATCAGAAACAGAACTGCTGCCTCCAGAAGCGCCTGCAGAAAAATAGTAAATTTCTGTTCGCCCATGCTGAGAAAAACAGCCATTTCCTTCTGGCGGGTCCGCATCCACATACAAAGTAATAAGGAAATAACCACTGTACCCGTAATAAACGTAAGCATCCGCATGAGCTCTACGACTCTTATGATCTGTATAAGCGGGGCTTTCATCTGCTGATATAAGGCGTCCGATGTAGTCACATCGGCTTTTTCCTGTAAAATATCCTGTATTTTCCCAGCCAGCTCGTCTAAAAGATCCGGCTGCCCTATATAAGCAGAGACTTTATAAAACCCTCTGTCACCAAACAATTCCAGATAAGCTGTATTATCGATATAGATCTGATTCTCCACCCGATAAACGGCAAGAGTGGACTTTTCCTGCCGGTTTTCATTTCCGGCAAGATATTCACCGATAACCTCCAATGTAACCGTTTTACCGCTTTCAGTTTCAAAAGAAAGCTGATCCCCAAGCTGCAAACCGTTGGCATCTGCAAACCCGGCATTAACCACAGCACCATATTGTGTTTCCGGCGTTATCAATCCACCGTCTGTAAGCCGGTAGGACTGATCCTCAAAAGGACTGTCTGTTTCCATATCATCAAAAGACTGCAGGCTGACTTTCAGATTGTCCTGCTCGGTGGAATCGCTGGCAGTAACCGGAGAAAGATCCGTTAAGTACGCAGACTGTTGCCCCAGTCGGTTTACAGAAGTGACATTTGCCAAATTCTCAATCTTTTCTGCTTCTTTATCCGTGATCTCATTTGCTGTGTCCGTAATTTCACAGACTACCTTCGCCTTCGTTTTTTCCTGCATATCAGCCTCTGTTCTTTCTGTGGCGCGCAGAATCATGTTTGTACTCAGGATCATACTGTTCACCAACAGGAAGATCAGCAACAGTAAAATTGATTTCGTGCGTTTCCTGATTAGATAAAGGAAACTTCTCTTATAAAAAGGCATTGTTCACCCCTCCTGTTACTGAAACCGGGTAATCAGCACTTTTGCAGCATGGATCTCCCCGTTTTCCTGTTCTTCTCCATAGACAGCAACCGATGTTGACTTCTTGACATCCGATGAAGAGGCATCTTCCAGATTGACCGTTTGAGTATTTATATCAATATTTGCAATTTGAAAGACACAGTCTTCCCCATAGGAAACCGTTGTACTTTCCATGCCGCTTTCACTTTCCATGCCGGGTGCTGCCCCAACTGCTGTCTGTCCGTTATCTTTGGTCTGGTCAGCCATAACCTGAAAACTTCCCTCCTGAAAATCTGTAACAGAGCCAACTAATGTAGCAGAATCCAGCAGTGATTGTGCCTCATTCGATGCATCTGTCGACTGACCACCTTCCGGATTCTGACTATACGAAGGGGCATCTGTTCCTGTATCTTTCTGGATATTTCCACACCCGGCCAGAGAAGCCGCACAGGCTAAGATCAAAATAGCTTTCGTAAATTTCAAACGTTTCATTTTCCATTCCGCCTTTCTTTTTGTTTTCCCACTCATCTTACAGAAAAACTTCTCTAAAACTCCTCTAAAAATAAAACTGTTTTTCTTCTGTTTTTAGAGAACTTTTAGAGGATTTCTTTGCTATACTAATAACTGTTCAGCCTTACATGGCTGAATCGGATTTACACGGATAAGAAAAGGACAGGACAGCTTATGAAAATACTTCTATTGGAAGATGATCTGGATCTCTGCCGTTCGATCCAGAATGTTCTCATAAAGAATGGGTATACAGTAGATGCCTGTAATGACGGGGAAACAGCTATGCTCTATGCGTTGAATACGGACTACGGCTATGAACTCGCCATCGTTGACCGGATGCTCCCCGTGATTGACGGCCTTACTATTATCAAGGCCATGCGGAGAAAAGGCATCCAGATCCCCGTGATCATTATTACGGGGATGTCTGCGATCGATGATCGGATTGACGGTCTGGACGGTGGAGCAGACGATTATCTGATAAAACCTTTCCATATCAAAGAACTGATGGCACGGATACGGGCACTAACCCGGAGATCCAAGGACACACAGAATTTGGAGTTTCTGTCATATGCAGATCTTCAGTTTGACCGGGAAAACCGGCGTCTGACGTGTAAAGGACATGAATTAGATCTCTCAGCCAAAGAAACCGATCTGATGTATACGCTGATGAAACAGCCGGATACGACTTTTTCCCGGGAACAGTTGATCTTAACTGTCTGGGGGATCGATTCTGATATTGCGCCCGGAAATGTTGACAATTACATCTCTTTTCTCAGGAAACGACTGAATGAACTGGGAAGTTGCTGCGTGATCAAGACAATATATGGAACAGGATACAGATTGGAGAACGGAGATGCTTAAAAGATTATTGAACAGGCTTCATATTATTATGACGGGAATCCTGATGGTGCTCATCACACTGATTTTATCCTTTTCCTTCTGGAACACATATCAGTCAGCCCAAACCGCCGATGTAACCTATATCCAGCGCATGGCTTCCCTTATCATCTATCAATTAGAAGCCGATACCGAACAGCCGGAGACTGTTCTCTCTGATTATGAAGAACAGATGAATGTATACACCGCTCTCCAGGATTCAGAAGGTTCGCTATTATATCAAAGTGATGCTGACTTTCCAACAGATTTCAGCGTTCTTTTAAAGAAAGCAGGGCAAAGCATCGGTATCGAAAATGCTGCCGGCTCCTCTGACGCAAGACAGATTACGGAGCAGGGTGGTTATATAGAATTAGAAGGGCTGCATCACGATCACTACTATGCCATCCCAGCCACAATCAGCACACAGGGAGGCAACAGCTTTTCTCTTACTCTTGTTTATCCAAAAAGCTCTGCTATGGAACTATTTCTGGGCCAGGCGCCTTTGTATCTGGGGATATGGTTGATTTCTTTTGTCGTTATTTTGTTTGTCAGCCGTTTTCTTTTGAAAAAAGCCTTTACCCCTAGTGAAGAAATGATCAAAAGCCAGAAAGATTTTGTGGCTGCAGCTTCTCACGAACTGAAAGCTCCGCTTGCTGTGATCATGGCAAATGCAGAAGCTCTGCAGTGTATGCAGGACCATGACAGCAGTGACCCGCAGACACAGTCCTGTCTGGATGTCATTGACGTAGAATGCAGCCGGATGTCTCGGCTTGTACGGGATATGTTGCTGCTTGCCTCATCAGACGCCGATAAATGGACCATCCAGAAAAGCGAGATCAATGTGGATACCCTGCTGATCACACTGTACGAAGCCTATGAGCCGGTATGCATCAGTAAAAAGATAAGATTGGAGCTCAATCTGAGTGAAGATGCGTATCCGTTCCTTTCTTCTGACCGGGAACGGCTCTTCCAGATCCTGAGCATTTTTCTGGATAATGCGGTCTGCTATTCCCCGGAAGGCAGTTCATTGCAGATTCAGGCTTCTTTAAAAGAAAAGAAGCTGATTTTTTCTATCATAGATCACGGAAAGGGGATTCCGGCAGAGGATAAGCCATTTATCTTTGACCGCTTTTACCGCGGGGATAAATCACGTACAGACAAATCTCATTTTGGTCTGGGATTAAGCATCGCAAAAGAACTGGCAA
>ERZ1643246.2062-NODE-2062-length-20174-cov-4.800089_pt1 | contig 20174 bp, 16 predicted proteins | sample MGYA00579265_ERZ1643246 | MGnify/ENA primary metagenome ERZ1643246 (study PRJEB29033, sample SAMEA4952261) | chicken gut metagenome | biome: Broiler Chicken; feature: Gastrointestinal Tract; material: Caecum | place: Ireland | collected 2018 | study: Broiler...
CTCCTCCAGATGCTCCATCGTATACTGGGTCGCATACATCTCCTCATCCAGCTGAATGAGCGGACAGACGCTCTCGATGGGCTCCCGGCTGAGGATGATGCCGGCCGCATGCAAAGACGCATGCCGCGGCAGGCCCTCCAGTTGTCGGGCAATCGCATAGAGATGCGTCAGTTCTTTGGAAAGAGCGATCGTCTGTTTGAAGCGCGGGACATTTTCCATTGTCTGCGCCAGCGTGATCTTGGGTGTGTTCGGCACCATCTTGCACAGGCTGTCGATCTTGCGCGGGACGATCCCCAACGCTTTTCCGACATCACGCAACACCTGTTTGGCACCCAACGTATTAAATGTGATGATATGCGCTACATGGTGTGCACCATAGCGCTCATGAACATAATCGATGACCTCCTGCCGGCGGTCGTCGGGAAAATCGGTATCGATATCCGGCATCGATACGCGTTCCGGATTCAGAAAGCGCTCAAACAGCAGATCATAGTGGATCGGATCGATGTGCGTGATGCCCAGGCAGTAAGAAACCAGCGATCCGGCAGCGCTGCCACGGCCGGGACCGATGTAGATCTTCTGCGTGCGGGCATAGCGGATAAAGTCCCAGACGATCAGGAAGTAATCGGTAAATCCCATCGAATTGATGACATCCAGCTCATGGGCCAGGCGCTCCACATACACCTTGGGCACCTTGGTCGACCCCATCCGCTTCGCCAGACCTTTCTTGCACAGAGAATTGAGATACTGCGTGGAAGAGATGCCATAACGGTTTTCAAACACCGGAAGATGCACCTTGGGAAAGGCCAGCGCCACCTGACAGTTTTCCGCAATGACATCGCTCATCGCCAGCTCCTGCGGTTCATAGAGCGCCTCCATCTGCTGCGGCGTGCGAAACCAGCGGCCGCTGCCGCTCTGCAATGTCTTGTCGTCGACCTGCAGTCCCTGATCGATGGCACACAGCACCCGATAGGCTTCTTCATCGCTCTCTCTGGCATAGTAGACACAGCCCAGGGCCGTACAGGGAATGTCCATCTCAGCGGCGCATCTGCGCAACAGCTGATTGCGCTGTGAGAGAAAGCGGGAATCATTTTTTGTGATGCCGCAGACAAAATGCACAAAGCTGCGCTGCATCTGCTGCAAGTACCGGCGGACACCGGCCGCATCTTCATGGACGAGCAGCGAATACAGCAGATCCTCCTGCGCATCGCTGATCACATAACAGTTGGAAGTATGCTTCGCCAGCACTTCGATGGTGAGCGGCTCTTTTTGCGTATTGATCCATGTGCTCAGCGACAGCAGTTCTCCAAATCCCGCATCGTTTTGCGCAAGGACCACAAAACCGGCCGATTCTTCTTCCTGCGCAAGCGTGCAGAACACCTCCATGCCATAGATCGGATGGATCCCACAGACTTCGCATGCATGACGAAACGCCATCGCTCCATGCAGCACATGCACATCGCACAAAGCGACGCTGGTATACCCGTATTCCTTGGCCAACGCAGGGATCTCCTCCACCCGCATGGTCGATTTCAACAATGTATAGGCGCTGCGCACCATCAGTTGTGTTGTCATCGCATTCCCCTGCCTTTCCGTTTTGGCATCTCTCTTTCTCTGCCTTATTCACCCTCATTATACACGAATTCCGACACATAAAAAAGATGCGAGCGGCAAGTGCCCTTTCGCATCTTTGGTTCATGTATTCTCCTGTACGCGCTGTTTCAATGCTTCGATCAGCGTTTCGATCTGGGAGCGGGACAGATTCTTGATGCCGCAGGCACAGCGATGTCCCCCGCCGCCATATGCGTTGGCGATATCGTCCAGAGCGATCGTCCGCGAACGCAAAGAACCACTGTATCGCGGGTCTTCCTCGGTGCCTTCCATCTGGGTGAACAGCGCCCAGACCTCGATCTCGTAGATGCCGCTGAGCACGAAGACCTTTTCCTTCGCCTCACGAAAGCTCAGATGATGACGGGCGTAATCCGCCTGATCTGCGATCACATGACCGACGCCCTTTTCAAAGCGCAGCTGTGAACGCAGCCAGCTCTCATAGCGAAAATCACGCAGTGAGGTACCGAAGTGCTGCATCTGCAGACGGACGACATCGACGCCAAAGCGCAGCAGATAGGCCGCTGCCTGCAGGGTCCGCTCGCTGGTAGAGGAAATGGTAAAATTGATCGTATCACTGATCAGTCCGCTGTACAGATACTGCGCACACGTTCTGCTGAGGACCTCTTCTCGGGAGGCGAACAGCCGTGCGAGGATCTCGCAGGTCGCCGCTGCCTGCTCCTCCACGATTTCCTCATCACAGAAGCGTTCGACCAGCAGATGATGATCGATGCGCACGGTCTTTGCGGCCAGCTGCCAGCGTGTGTCATCGACACGCGCTGAGGTGGCTGTATCCAGGACGATGGCCAGCGAACGAGCGATGACCGTGTCCGTCACCTCATCCACCTGTGGATAATACGCCGCACAGGCTCCGACGCTGTGTCCGGGCGCATATACCGATTTGTCCGGATAACGCTCCATGATCCACGTCTTCAAAGCAAACTGTGCACCCATGGCATCCCCATCCGCCATCACATGGCGAAAGAGAACGATGGAATCGGCCGCTTCGATCTGATGAATCAGCCGATCCGCCTGCTCACGCATGTTCATTTGACGAAACGGTAAGCATCGCGGGCGATCATCAGCTCCTCATTGGTCGGGATCAGCCATACAGCGACCTTGCTGTCGGCAGAGGAAAGACACTTTTCGATGCCGCGAACGCCCTTGTTATTGGCGTCATCGATCTCGGCACCGATGACCTTGACACGATCGATGATGCGCTTGCGCATGTTGCCGTCGTTTTCTCCGATGCCGCCGGTGAAGACGATCGCATCCAGTCCGCCCAGCTGCACATAGTAGGAGCCGATGTAGCTGGCCACGCGGTTCGCATACATGCTCTCTGTCAGGATCGCACGCTCATTGCCTTCTTTCGCTGCGTCTTCCACATCACGTCCGTCGCTGGATACACCGCTGACGCCCAGCATGCCGGAATGCTTGTTGAGGATGTCCTCGACCGCATCGGCCGACAATCCTTCCTTCTTCTGCAGGAAGGTGACGATGGCCGGATCGATGTCACCGCAGCGTGTTCCCATCATCACACCGGCCATCGGTGTAAATCCCATGGAGGTGTTGATCGAACGGCCGCCATCGACCGCCGTAATGCTGGCACCGTTGCCCAGGTGACAGGTGATGATCTTCATGTCTTCCACTTTTCTGCCCATCAGCTCTGCACAGCGCTGAGAGACGTATTTGTGGCTGGTACCGTGGAAACCATAACGACGGATCTGATACTTTTCATAATACTCATATGGAAGTGCATACAGATAAGTGTCCGGTGTCATCGTGGAGTGAAACGCCGTATCGAACACAAACGTATGGACACAGTTTGGCAGTGCTTCCTTGAATGCGCGATAACCGATCAGACCGGCCGGATTGTGCAGCGGTGCCAGATCGTTGAGCGAGGTGAATTTGTCGACGACCTCATCATCGACCAGGACCGACTCCGTAAAAATCTCTCCGCCGTGGACCGCGCGATGCCCGGCCCCTTTGATCTCATCGAGATGCTCGACGATGCGATACTCGACCAGCGCATTCAGCAGCATCTCCACCGCCTTGGTATGATCCGGAATCGGCTCTTTGACGACCTTCTTCTCCCCGTTGACCTTGATGGTGAAGATTCCCTCTTCCAGTCCGATGCGCTCGAACACACCGCTGGTGAGCACTTCCTCCTGCGGCATCTCAAACAGCTGGAACTTCAAAGAAGAGCTTCCTGCGTTTACAGAAATAATTTTTGTCATGTTTTTTCCTCCTAAGACAGTAAATCTTCTAATCTATTGAGATATGCGGTCCCCTCTTCATCCACGTGCGCCCGCAGCGAGCGCAGAAGCTCTTTCGCCTCTTCGTTTTGTTTCATCAGATGAAGACGGTCCTCATATTCATACAAAGCTTTGGTGGCGCGCTGGATATGATCGAGCACACCGGCGCGGGAGATGCTGAGCTCCTCACTGATCTCAGCGAGCGAGAGATCCTCCCGATAATGCAGCTGCATGATCGTCCGCTGCTTGTCCGTCAACAGCGACTCGTACATGTCCAGCAGCAGATTGATCACGAAAGGGTCTTTATGCATGGTCTCCCATTCCCTCACAGATGCCGTACAGATAGCTTTCGATGTCGAACGGACGCAGGTCCTGCGGCTGTTCGCCCAGTCCGATGTAACGCACCGGCAGACCCAGCTGATCGCGGATCGCCAAGACGATGCCGCCCTTGGCCGTACCATCCATCTTGGTGAGGATGATGCCGCTGACCTTGGTCGCCTCTAAGAACACCTTGGCCTGCTGGATGCCGTTTTGTCCGGTCGTCGCATCGAGCACCAGCCACACCTCGTGCGGTGCGCCCGGAATCTCCCGTTCGATGACACGGCGCATCTTTCCCAGCTCATTCATCAGGTTGACCTTGTTCTGCAGACGGCCGGCCGTATCCCCGATCAGATAATCGATGTGATGCTCACACGCATAGCGGCAGGCATCCACGAGCACGGCACTGGGATCTCCGTTTTCTCTTCCTTTGATGCAAGGGACGTTCAGACGCTCGCCCCAGCGGGCCAGCTGGTCGACCGCACCGGCACGGAAGGTATCCGCCGCTGCCAGAACAACGCTGTTTCCCTGATCGCTCAATGTCTTGGTCAGCTTGGCGGCCGTCGTCGTCTTCCCACTGCCGTTGACACCGACCAACAGGATCACCGTCGTTCCATCCTCGTTGACCTGCACTTCCGCATCCGTATGCTCCTGATACATTTCCAGCATGACGCTCACCAGACATTCACTGATCTCATCAAAGGTCTTCAGTCGCTGTTTGGCCGCTTCGCTCTCGAGACGGGCCGTGATCTTCTCTGCGGTATGGATGCCGACATCCGCTTCCAGCAGGATGATCATGACTTCCTCTAAAAACTCATCATCGACGCCGCGAAACCCGTTCGCCAGACGGCGCAGACGATCACCGAACGTCTTTTTGGATTTATCGAGCCCCTTCAGGTAACGATCCGCATCATCGCGTCCCTGAAGCGAGGCCTTCAGCTTTGCAAAAATTCCCATTATGCCTTCACCTCATCTTTATCTATGATCTCCATCGCATCCGCGAGCTTGACCTTCAGCAGCGTGGACACACCGTCCTGCTGCATCGTCACACCATATAGCGCATCGCACTGTTCCATCGTTCCCGGACGATGGGTGACGACGATGAACTGGCTTTCGCCGCGAAACTGGCTCAGATACTTGGCAAACCGTTCGACGTTTGCCTGATCGAGCGCCGCTTCGACCTCATCGAACACACACAGCGGCATCGTCCGCGCCTTCAGGATCGAGAACAGCACGCTGATGGCGATCAGCGCCTTTTCTCCACCGGAGAAGGTACGGATGTTCTTGACCAGCTTGCCCGGCGGCTGTACGTCGATATCGATCCCGGTATTGAGCACATCATCGGGATCGACCATGACCAGAGAAGCGCGTCCGCCGCCAAACAGCGCCTTGAATACGCCGTCCAGCTCCTTGTTGATCTTGTGGAACATCTCGGTGAACTGGCGGGTCATCGTCTCATCCATCTCATCGATGGCCTTCAGGATCTTGTCACTGGCCTCCTGCAGCTCCTGTCGTTGTCCGCTCAGAAACTCATAGCGGCCGTTGATCTCTTCAAACTGCGCCGGTGCGTCCAGATTGACGTTGCCCAGTGCCGCGATCAGGGATCGAAGCTCCCGGACCCGCTCACGGGCCCCATCCATCGCGATGTCGCTGCGCTGGGTCAGGGCGAACTCCACCGTCATCTCATAATCGGTATTGAGCCGCTCGATGGCGCTTTCCAGACGGGTCTGCGCCTTGGCGATCGCCACCTCCGCATTCTGCATCTCCTGCTTTAAAGCGGACAGCTCCCGACGGGTGACCCGGATGGTCTGTTCCCGGCGTTCCGCCTCGTTGCCGGCAGCGGCCCTGCGCTCCCGCTTGGTGCGCATCTGCGTCGTCAGATCGTCGATGCGCGAGTGGATCTCACTGATGGCGACGACCAGTTCATCGGCGAGCTGAATCTCTCCCTCCTCCTCGCGGTCCTGCGGTGCCAGCTGTTCATAGTCAGCCAGCAGTCCCTCATATTTGCCGCGCTTGACCTGCAGCACGGAATCCAGCTGAGCAAGGGCGATGCGCAGCTGCACCATCTGTGTGCTCTGGCTCTCCTTGCGGCTGCTCAGCGCCTGAAACTGACTACGCAGATCACTGACCTTCAGATACTGCCCTTCCAGGTTTTCCTTGACCTGCCGCAGTTCTCTCTGTACGTTCATTGGCGTTGTCGCATTTCGGGTCGTACCGCCGGTCATGCTGCCGCCGCGGTGGACGATGTCACCGTCCAGCGTAACGATCTTATAGCTGTACTGCAGCCGCTTGGCCAGCTCGTTGGCATGCTCGAGCTGATCGACGACCAGCACATTGCCCAGCAGCGCCCGCGCCAGGAGCCGATAACGTTCCTCACATTCGATGAACTGATCACAGCACCCCAGGAAACCTTCACAGTGTTCGGCCACGAACCGCTGTTCTTTATTTACAAAGCGCGGCTTCAGCACGCTCATCGGCAAAAAGGTTGCCCGCCCGCTGCGGTTTTTCTTCAGAAAGGCGATCGCACCGCGGGCCGCACGTTCATCGCTGGCCACGATGTGATACATCGCACCGCCCAGGGCGTTGGAAATGGCATTCTCATAGTTGGCGGCAGGAATCAGCAGTTCGCTGACGACGCCCTCGATGCCGGCCAGGCTGGCCTTCGCCGCCACGACGGCACGCACGCCCTGCTGGTGGTTGAACGGCTCCTTGATGAGGTTGTTGAGCACATCCCGTCGATTCAGCAGACGCTGATACATGTCCTGCGACCCTTCCAGCTCCATGCGGGCCTTTCCGATATCGCTTTCCAGCTGTGCGATCTGCTGCTTTGCCAGGGCGAGGTTGCTTTCCATCTCGCTTTTGCGCCGACGGCGGTCCTCATACTCGAACTTTGCTTCTTCCACCATCGCCTTGAGCTCTTTTGCCCGTTCCTTGCTGCTGGCATGCTCCAGCGCGTATTTTCGTTTCTCGTTCAGTTCGACCTTGCGTCGTTCCAGGCGGTTGCTTTCCTCCATGGCAGCGGAGTAATCCCCCTGCAGCTGATTGACCTCCCGGTCCAGGGCAAGCATCTCCTTTCGCAGCTCTTCGTTTTCCACATCCTGCACCTGGATCGTCGTCTCATGCATCGCACACTGTGAATCCAGGTCGAACCGCCGCTGTTCCAGCTCGGAGATCTGCTGCTGAAGACCTTCGATCTCATCGATGATGACGTTGATCTCGATCTTGGAAAGCTCCTCCTTGTACTCGATATACTGTTTTGCTTTCTTTGCCTGCCGCTTCAGCGGACCCACCTGCCGCTCCAGCTCCAGGATGATATCCTCCAGCCGCGCCAGATTGTCCTGTGTGTTCTTCAGCTTGTGCAGCGACACATTCTTCCGCTTCTTATATTTTGCCACACCGGCAGCCTCTTCAAACAAGGCCCTGCGCTCCTCCGGCTTCGCTTCCGCAAAGGAAGAGATGTTGCCCTGCGTGATGATGGAAAGGGAATCTCTTCCCAGTCCGGTATCCATCACCAGATCGGTGATGTCCTTCAGCCGGCACGGTGTCTTGTTGATCAGATACTCTGCTTCACTGTTCTGACGGCGCAGGCGCCGGGTGATCTCCACCTCATCGTAGGCGATGTCGAAGAAACGCTTTGTGTTGTCAAATACCAGCGTCACCTCAGCCAAATTAACGGCTTTTCGCTGTGCGCTGCCGCTGAAGATGATATCGCTCATGCTGTTGCCGCCGCGCAGTGACTTTACGCTCTGCTCCCCCAGCACCCAGCGGATCGCATCGTTGATATTACTCTTTCCGCACCCGTTGGGACCGACGATCCCGGTCACATCGGAGTCGAAGGTAATGATCGACTTATCCGCAAAAGATTTAAACCCCTGCAGCTCTATTCGTTTTAAAAACATTCGCTGCCCTCCAATCACATTTGAATCAGTATTGATTATACCATAGATTTTGCGTTTTAAAAAGAACTGGCGTATAATGTTCCAAAAGGTCAGGAGGTCTTGTTCATGGCTGAAAAACTGATGCGCTACACCTTTCGCCTCTCTTTTGGCGAAGAGGTCGCCAATGCCATATCTCATGGCGTGATGGCGATCCTCACCCTTTTCTGCCTGCCGGCATTTGCTGTATATTCCTATGCGAGCGACGGTGTCCTGCGTGCCGTCGGTACCTCGATCTATCTGATCAGCATGTTCTTCATGTTCCTCATATCGACGATCTACCACAGCATGCCCTATGGATCCTCACAGAAATATGTATTCCGCAAGCTCGATCACATCGCCATCCTCTTTGCGATTGCCGGCAGCTACACCCCGGTCTGTCTTTCCATCATTCGCGGCCCGATCGGCATCATCATCCTCATCATCGAATGGACGATGGTGCTGGCCGGCATCCTGTTAAAGGCGATTGCAAAGAAGAGCTATCCCAAGCTGTCCGTGACGATCTACATGATCATGGGATGGTGTGCCGTTTTGTTTCTGCCGACACTGTTAGCCAGAGCCAGTGTGCCGTTCCTCATATTCATCGTCCTGGGCGGTGTCATGTACACGATCGGCGTCATCTTCTACGCACAGCCAAAGCATGCGTATTTCCATTTTATCTGGCATCTCTTCATCAATCTCGCCAGCATCTTTCATTTTATCGCCCTCATCTTCTTCATCTGAACAAACATCATACCACAAAAAAAACGAAGCACCTGACAACAGGATCGCTTCGCTTTTTTATCAGAATAATCTCGTCACATCATTGAAGGTCGCAAACAGCATCAGACCGATGACGAGGGCAAAGCTGCCCAGCATCACCGTATTGAGCACGCGCTCATTGAGCTTGCGTCGAAACAGCTTTTCCAAGACGACGATCACGATGCGGCCACCGTCCAGCACCGGGATCGGCAGCAGGTTGAAGATGCCGATGTTCAGCGAAAAGATGGCCAGCAGCGAAAGAAACGGCAACAGTCCCAGCGCTGCGGTCTGCGCGGTCACCTGATAGATGCCGACCGGTCCGCTGACGCTGTTGAGCCCGACGCCCTGCACCAGCTTGACAACGCTGCGAACGATCATCGTCGAGTATTCACCCAGCTGCTGAGTACCGACCTGGATCGATTCCAGCGGCGTGATCTCCACGACCTTGGAAGTCAGATCAAAACCAAACATCCACAAATTGCTCTCCTCATCGTATGCCGGCGTCAGCTCAACGGAGATCTCTTCTCCATCGCGCAACACGGTCAGCACCGAAGGCGCATCATGATAATACTGTACCTGTTCGCTGAGACGGGTCACGCTGACGTCCTCCAGCCGTTCCCCGCCGCACTCCAGTGCCAGGATCTCATCGCCTTCCTGCAGTCCGGCCTTCTCTGCCGGCGAGCCCGCATGAACGGAGTAGATGATCGGATCATTGTCGTTGACCGTCGTTCCCTGCACCATGCTGATACCGATAAACAGCAACCAGGCCAGCAGGATGTTCATCGCCGCACCGGCCGCCATGATGATGACCTGCTTCCAGGCGGTGATCCCGTTGAGACGCCGCTCCTGCGGTACATCCTTCATCTCTTCCAGTTCCTCGCTGCCATCGTCCTCCCCGGCCATCATCACATACCCGCCAAAGGGGATGGCGCGGATCGACAGCGTCGTTTCGCTGAATTTATGAGACCACAGACATGGTCCCATGCCGATGGAAAACTCATGACAGTACACGCCGAATTTCTTGGCGGTGATCAGATGGCCCAGCTCATGGATGATGATAATGATGCTGAGCAGCACGACAAACGCGAGTAATCCTAACAGTACTGAACCAAAGTTCATTCACATGCTCCTTCCTGTCTTGCCCGCACAAAGGCACGGGCCCACGCATCGCTTTCCTTGAGCTCAGCGAGCGTCGGGTGTTCGATATAATCGGCCGCTGCGACCGCTGCTTCCACCAGTTCCTCGATGTCCAGAAAACGGATCTTCTTTTGCAGGAACAGCTCGACCGCACATTCATCGGCACCGTTCATCACCGCGCCGAGATTGCCCTTTTTCTCGCCGACGGCATAAGCGAGCTTCAGCAGCGGATACCGCTCGAAGCAGACCGGCGCAAAGTGCAGAGATGGATAGTCGAGAAAATCAAACGGTCGGGCATTTTTCATCTCCAGCCGTTTCGGATAACTGAGCGCATACTGGATCGGCAGCCGCATGTCCGCCGTCCCCATCTGCGCGATGATCGCATGATCACAGTATTCCACCATGGAGTGGATCACGCTTTCCCGATGCACGACGACATCGATCTGATCAAAAGGAAGATCGAAGAGATAGTGCGCCTCGATCACTTCAAACCCTTTGTTCATCATCGTCGCGCTGTCGATCGTAATGCGGCCGCCCATCTTCCAGTTCGGATGGGCCAGCGCTTCCTCTACGCTGACATCCGTCAGTTCCTTCCGGGAGCGATCACGAAAGCTACCGCCACTGGCCGTGATGATCAGACGGCGCACCGCTTTGGGATCATTTCCCTGCAGACACTGAAAGATGGCACTGTGCTCAGAATCGATCGGATAGAGCCGACCGCTATGCGCTGCCAGTGCTGCTTTGACCAGTTCACCACCGCTGACCAGGCTTTCCTTGTTGGCCAGCGCCACATCCTTATCGTGCTCGATGGCACACAGCGTCGGATGCAGGCCGCGAAAGCCGACCAGCGCATTGACGAAGAGATCATGATCCACTGAAGAGATCATCTGTAACAGACCTTCTTCTCCCCAGCAGAAAACAAGGGATGGATAGGTCTGCTGCAACATTTGTGCGTCGCTTTGCTCCGCCACGCACACCATGCGCAGATCGCTCAGCTGCGCGATGATCCCATGCAGCGCAGCGATATTATGACCGACGCTCACTGCGACGATCGTAAACGCATCGCGATGATGCAGGACCACATCGATCGTCTGCTGGCCGATCGAGCCGCTCGCACCGGCTAATACGATCCGTTTCATAATGCCATCACCACCATTGCCAGAATGCCAAATGTCATGAAATTAAACACAAGGGAATCCAGTCGATCGAGGATGCCGCCATGCCCCGGCAGCAGATGACCGAAGTCCTTGATCTGATGACAGCGCTTCATCGCGCTGAAAGCGAGGTCACCGTATTGTCCGCTCAGCGGCATCAACAGGCAGGTCAGCCAGAAGATGCGCGGATCTACCGGCGGCAGCACGAACAGCAGCAGCTTGCCGATCACCACCGACAGCACAAAACCGCTGATCCAGCCGCAGACAGCCCCCTCCCATGTCTTCTTCGGAGAGACGCGCTCATTCATCTTGTGACGGCCAAGGAAGCGTCCGCCAAAATAAGCGCCGGTATCACAGCCGTATGTGGCCACCAGGATCAGCCAGATATACAGCGGATGCGATAATACCTGTTCCAGCGAATGCAGCGTAAAGAAGAACAGCATGACATAGGACAGGCATAAAAATGAATCATTGGACGTAAAATGTTCGGAAAATACCGGTAATGAAATAAAGACGAGAATGACGGCTGTCAGAAATGCCAGCAGCAGCTGCGGCCGGTAAACGGAAAGCAGATATGCGCCGATGACCGCCAGGATGGACAGCGGCATGATCAGCCGCGGCCACTGTTTATGCCGTGTGGAGAGGCTCATCATCTCGATGCCGCCAACGATGACGACAAACAGTTCCAGAAAGCGAAATGGCCATCCGCCATAAGCGATGATCGGAAAGAGGATCAGCACCAGGACGATGGCAGTTATGATCCGTGTCTTCATTCGCTGATCCCCCCAAAGCGCCGATCCCGACGATGATATTCCTCCAGACACTCCGCCAGAGCGCGCTCATCAAAATCCGGCCAGGCGACCGGCGTGAAGATCAGCTCCGCATAAGCGATCTGCCACAGCAGAAAATTCGAGATGCGCAGCTCGCCGCTGGTACGGATCAGCAGATCGACCGGCGGATATGCCGCTGTCATCAGATAGGAAGAAAAACGTTCCTCGTCCAGCGGCAACAGTTCGCCCTTCGCCAGCACGTCGCTTGCATACGCCTGCGCAGCCAGCACGATCTCGCGCTGCGAACCGTAATTGATCGCGATATTCAGCGTCAGACCACTGTTCCCTGCCGTGATGGATACCGCATCCGAGATGACCTTCTGCGTTTCCTGCGGGAACCGCTCCAGCTCACCGATGAAGCACACGCGGATGTTTCGTTCATTCAGCTCACGGATGTAACGTTTGAAAAAAAGTTTGGGGAGCTTGCAGAGGTAATCCACCTCATCCTGCGGGCGCTTCCAGTTTTCCGTTGAAAAAGCGTACAGCGTCAGTACGCTGACACCGAGGCGGTTGCATTCGATCGCGATCGTACGGATCGTATCCGCCCCTTTTTTATGTCCCGCCGTTCGCGGCAGCCCCTGCGCTTTCGCCCAGCGACCGTTTCCATCCATGATGATGGCGATGTGCTGCGGTATCTTACGTTCCATGGTATCCTCCCATCCGGCGCATCAAAAGATGCTCATAAAGCAAAACCCACAGTGCTGTGGGCATTCACCTTTTCTATTAAACGGACATGATCTCTTCCGACTTCTCCTTTACCATCGCATCGATCTTCTTTACGTAGGTATCGGTCATCTTCTGGATCTTCTCCTGTGCGTCCTTCTTCATGTCCTCTGTCAGTTCCTTGTCCTTTTTGACAAGATCATTGCCTTCACGGCGAACGTTGCGAACGACCACCTTGCATTCCTCACCATACTTATGCGCTTCTTTCGCCAATTCTTTACGACGGTCTTCCGTCAGTGCCGGTACGTTGATGCGGATCACATCGCCATCATTCTGCGGGACCAGACCGAGGTTGGCAGCGGAGATCGCATGATCCACGTCCTTGAGGATTGAACGATCGTATGGTTTTACGACGAGCTGACGTCCCTCCACGACCTGGATGGACGAGATCTGATTGATCGGTGTCGGACTTCCATAATACTCTACGCTGACACGCTCCAGCATATTCGCGTTGGCACGGCCGGTACGGATCGTCCGCAGGTTGGCCTCCAGATTGTCGGCCGCTTTTTTCATCTTGCTTTCCACATTGTCTAAGATCTGTTTCATACTTCTTTTTCCTCCATCGTTCTTCTGGAAATGACGGTTCCGGCAATCTCACCCTTGACCGCCTTTACGATATTGCCTCTTTCGTTCATGTTGAATACGACCAGGTCGATATTGTTGTCCATGCACATGCTGGTCGCTGTGGAATCCATGACCTGCAGTTCCCGCTGCAGCAGTTCCATATAGGAGAGCGTATCGAACTTCTTGGCCGCCGGGTTCTTTTTCGGATCGCTGTCGTACACACCGTCGACCCCGTTTTTCGCCATCAGGATGACATCAGCACCGATCTCGCTCGCCCGCAGCGCTGCTGTGGTATCGGTAGAGAAATACGGAGAACCGGTTCCTGCGCCAAAGATCACGACTCGTCCCTTTTCCAGATGACGGATCGCACGGCGCTGGATGAACGGCTCTGCCACCTTCTGCATCTCAATGGCCGTCTGCACGCGGGTCTCCACATTTTTTTGTTCCAGCGCATTCTGTACCGCCAGCGCATTGATCACCGTTCCCAGCATTCCCATATAATCCGCCTGCACGCGGTCAACGCCCATCTGCTCGATCACCTTGCCGCGGATGAAATTTCCGCCTCCGACGACGATGGCCAGATCCACGCCAAGCTCATGTACCTCTTTGAGCTCATCTGCAAGCTTGGAGAGCACCGTTGGATCAAATGCGTACTCCGGTGAAGAGAGAGCCTCACCGCTCAGTTTTAAAAGAACTCGCTTATACATATTTGCATGATTCCTTCCCAGTGTTTCAAACACACTCTATATCATAGAGATTATACAATAAATCCCCTCAGATTTCTACTTGTTTTTACATTTCCTGGCGGACGCCGCTGCCTTCGGCCGTAAAAAAAGCGGCGACGTTCACCGCTTTTTTACACCATTTTCGTCGAATCAGCCCTTGATCTGGCTCATGACCTCTTCTGCGAAGTTCTCCTCACGCTTCTCGATACCTTCACCGACCGCATAACGGATGAAGGAGCGAACCTCCGCATTGTTCTCTTTCAGGAACTGTGATACCTTCTGATCCGGATTCAGGAAGAATTCCTGATCCATCAGGCACTGATCCTTGAAGTGCTTGGAGATCTTTCCTTCGATGATCTTTGCGAGCATCTGCTCCGGCTTGCCGGCCATCTTCGGATCTTCCTTCATGATGTTCATCTGAACGCCGCGCTCGTGTTCGATGACATCTGCCGGGATCTCGTCACGGTTGATGTAGATCGGAGACATGCTGGCGATCTGCATGGCCATGTTCTTCGCAACCGTTGCATCTTCGTTGCCCTTGAGCACGGTCAGTACGGAGATCTTTCCGCCCATGTGCATGTATGCACCGAAGAATTCATCATCCGCTTTCTCCGCGATCGCAAAGCGGCGCAGCGTGATCTTCTCACCGATGGTAGCCGTCGCGTTGGTGATGACTTCTTCCAGCGTTCCCTGCTCGCACGGGCAGGCCAGTGCAGTTTCCATGTCTGCCGGCTTGTTGGCAAACAGCGCTGCCTGGATCGTATCCAGCAATGCCAGGAACTGATCGTTCTTCGCAACGAAGTCGGTTTCGGAGTTGACCTCGAAGATCACACCGGTATTTCCCTCTACCGCTGCACGGCTCAATCCCTCTGCAGCGATGCGTCCGGACTTCTTTGCGGCCTTGGCGATTCCCTTTTCGCGCAGCCAGTCGACTGCCTTTTCAATGTTTCCGTCGCATTCTGTCAGGGCCTTCTTGCAGTCCATCATGCCTGCGCCGGTCTTTTCACGTAATTCCTTTACTAAGCTAGCAGTGATCATCCCTGTGTCCTCCTTCTGCCTTATTCCGCAGCGTTCTGTGCAGCTGCTGCGTTCTCGCTCTTTGTCTCAGCCTCCGCCGGCTTTGCACCTTCGCGCTTCTGGAACGGTGCTCTGCCGTCACGACGCTTGTTGCGGTCGTAAGGACGACGGTTGCGGCGCTCTTCGTTGCGCTGACGGCGACGACGCTCATTTTCAGCGATCTGCTCTTCTACGTTGATGATGACATCCTTCATCGTCACGTCTGTCTCATTTTCATCCTGGCTGTGTGCAACGCTCAGCAGTCCGCCCTTTGCCTCTACGATCGCATCGGCCATCAGGGTCGTGATCAGCTTGACGGAACGCATGGCATCATCGTTGGAAGCGATCGGGTAATCGACCATTTCCGGGTCACAGTTGGTGTCGACCATCGCGAATACCGGAATGCCCAGCTTCTTCGCTTCGGCAACCGCATTGTGCTCTTCCTTCGGATCGATGACGAAGAGTGCGTTCGGCAGCTTCTTCATCTCTTTGATTCCGCCCAGGAAGTTTTCCAGACGTGCCTTTTCCTTCTTGATCTGTGCAACTTCCTTCTTCGGATATAAATCAAGCTTTCCGCTGGCTTCCATCTCTTCGATCTCTACCAGACGCTTTACACGCTTCTGGATCGTACGGAAGTTGGTGAGCAGTCCGCCCAGCCAACGCTGGTTGACAAAGAAAGATCCGCTGCGCAGCGCTTCCTCGACAACGACGGTCTGCGCCTGCTTCTTCGTTCCGACGAACAGGACCTTTCCGCCCTTCTCCGCGATCTCCTTCATAGCGGCATAAGCGACATCCAACTGCTCCAGCGTCTTCTCCAGGTTGATGATGTAGACGTTGTTGCGGCTGGCGTAGATGTTCGGTTTCATCTTCGGGTTCCAGCGACGTGTCTGGTGACCGAAATGAACGCCGGCCTCCAGCAGCTTTCTCATTGAAACAACTGACATTTTAAAATCCTCTCTTTCCGTTATTCCTCCATCATTTCCAACATCCGCAACTTTTCTGGGCCTCTTTTGGCAAAAGCACGGGCGGATGAATCCATGATGTGTGTCATTTGCGTGCACTGCACGCTTTTTCTATTATAGCACAGCAAACTGCAAAAACAAGTGGTTATCCTGTTTTTTTACGTTCCTGTGCCAGTGGATGCGCATGCTCATACGCCGTGCGCAGACGTTCTCTGCTCACATGCACATAGATCTGCGTCGTCGACAGGGAAGCATGTCCCAGCAGCTCCTGTACGATGCGGATATCGGCGCCGTTGTCCAGCAGGTGGGTCGCAAAGCTGTGACGAAAGATGTGCGGATGGATCCGGATGTTCATGCCGCAGCGGTCACACTGCCGGCTCATGATATACTGTACGCCCCGTGTGGTCAGCCCCTTTCCCCGCTGATTGACAAAGAGGATGTCGTGATCTTCATTTCCGATCCACTTTGCGCGCACCTCATCGACATAGCGCTGCAGGCGCTCGCCGATCGACGCATAAAACGGAACCAGACGTTCCTTGTCGCCCTTTCCCAGCACACGCAGCAGGCCCTCTTCCTGATCGACGCTGTCCAGACGCAGCGAGACGAGCTCGCTCACACGCAGCCCGCAGGCATACATCAGTTCAAACATCGCCCGATCCCGCTGTCCGACCGGCGTTTGCTCATCAAATGAATCCAGGAAGGAGCGGACCTCATCGACGAACAAGATCTCCGGGATCCGCTTGGGCAGCCGGGGACCCTTCACCGATTGCAGTGGGTCATTGAGCACGCCCACATATTCATTCAGATAATGGTAGAAGGAGCGGACCGAACTGATCTTGCGGGCGATCGTCGTCGAACTGCGCGTGCGCCCCTGCTCATCCATGCGAAGAGAAGCGATGTAATTCATCAGGACGATCCGGTCCACATCCTCCAGCGACTCGATCCCCTCTGCATGCAAAAAAGCAAAAAACTGCTCGATATCGCGCCGATAGGCATCCAGGGTATGCGCAGAACCACTGTTGCGCTGATGGATGTACTGCAGGAAGCGCGCCAGATAGTCTTCCATCACAGCTGCTTTCCAAGCGCTTCGATCACACCCAGGGCCTGCGTGCAGATTGCTTCCTTGCGCTGATGCTTCTTCACCTTGGCCTCCAGCCGGACGATGCCGAAATTCGCGTTCATCGGCTGAAAGTAAGAGGCATCCGCATGGGTGATATAATACGCCATCGATCCCATGATACAGGTATTCGGGAACACGACCGGCGCTTCTCCCTTCATGAGACGCGCCATGTTGATGCCGGCGATCAGGCCGCTGGCAGCGCTCTCCACATAGCCTTCCACGCCGCACATCTGTCCGGCAAAGAACAGGTCGTCGCGCTGTACGCACTGATACGTCTCTCTCAGCACCCGCGGCGCACACAGATAAGAGTTGCGGTGCATGACGCCATAACGGACGATCCTGCAGTTTTCCAGTCCCGGGATCATCGAAAGCAGGCGCTTCTGCTCGCCCCATTTGAGATGGGTCTGAAAGCCGACGACATTGTAAAGGGTGTCTACGGCATTGTCCTGCCGCAGCTGTACGACCGCATACGGACGGCTGCCGTCCGGACGCTCCAGCCCGACCGGCTTCATCGGGCCAAACAGCAGCGTCTTGCGTCCGCGGCGCGCGATCTCCTCCACCGGCATGCAGCCCTCAAAGTAGATCTCTTTGTCGATGTCGTGCAGTTCAGCGGTCTCGGCGTGGATCAGTTCATCGTAAAATCGATCGAACTCCTCTTCGTTCATCGCACAGTTGATGTAGTCCGCATCGCCTTTGTCGTAGCGGGACTTGCGGTACGCCTTGGTGAAATCGATCGAATCCTTCTCGATGATCGGTGCGGCCGCATCAAAAAAGTGAAAATAATCTGCATGCACATAATCGCGGATGGCCGAAGACAGCGCATCACTGGTGAGCGGTCCGCTGGCGATGATCGTCGGTCCCGACGGGATCTCCGTCACCTCTTCACAGACGAATTCCACCAGCGGATGCTGTTTGAGCTGTTCGCTGATCCAGGCGGAAAAGCCCTCACGGTCAACGGCAAGGGCACTTCCGGCAGGGATGCGGTGTGCATCCGCGCTGGCCATGATCAGCGAGTTCAGCCGTCGCATCTCCTCTTTGAGGATGCCGACCGCATTCTGCAGCGAGTCGCTGCGCAGCGAATTCGAGCAGACCAGCTCCGCGAATCGATCACTGTGATGTGCCGGCGACTGTTTTTTTGGGCGCATTTCGATCAGACGCACCGGGATCCCTCTGGTTACCAGCTGCCAGCACGCTTCACAGCCCGCCAGTCCGGCACCGACCACCGTTACGCGTTCCATCATGCGCTCTCCCCCTTCTTCACCTTTGGCTTTTTCTCCGCCTTTGGCTCCTTTTTGATATAGCGGCACTTCGGATAGTTGCTGCAGCCGACAAACGTCGTTCCATAACGTGATTTCCGACGGACCAGATCATGTCCGCACTGCGGGCATTTCTCTCCGGTCGGCTGTGGTTTTTCCTTTTCCTTCAGACTTTTGATCGTCTTGCACTGCGGATAGTTGCTGCAGGCGAGGAAGCTGCCGTAACGGCCTTTCTTCATCACCATCTTCGCACCGCAGTTCGGACAGATCTCATCGCTCTCCTGCGGTTCTTCCTCGCTCTTTGTATAGCGGCACTTCGGGAAATTGATGCAGGAGATGAACTTGCCATAGCGGCCGTTGCGGTATACGAGCTCACTGCCGCACTCCGGACACAGTTCCCCGGTGCGCTCCAGCTCTTTCTTCTCCATGTTGTCATAAGCGTTCTGCACCAACGGATCGAACTCATCCCAGAATTTCTGCAGCTCTTCGATATTGTTGCGTTCTCCGCTGGCGATCTCATCGAGATGAGACTCCATGTTGGCCGTATACATCACATTGATGATGCCGCTGAAAAATTCCTGCAGCTTCTGATCGGTCAATTCTCCCTGCTCGCTGGGCACGAACACCTTGGTGCGGCTGCCTTCACTCGACTTTTCCAGCGTTGCATAGCCGCGTGCCTGCAGCGTATCGATGATCATCGCATAGGTGCTCGGACGGCCGATGCCCTTTTCCTCCAGCTCCTTGATCAGGCGCGCTTCACTGTAACGAAGCGGCGGTTCCGTGAAATGCTGCTTGCCTTCCAGCGTCACCTTGGTCAGTTCCTCACCGACCTCCAATGGTGGCAACACATCATCCTTTACCTGTTCATACTTTCCATAGACCTTCAGGTAGCCGTCAAAGGTCATCGTGGAACCGTTGGCTGAGAACTGACAGCCGTCGCTTTCGATCTTCACGGCGACGGCATCGCTTTTGCTGGGCGCCATCAGCGAAGCCATCGTACGGCTGTAGATCAGGTGATACAGCTTGTACTGATCGTTTGTCAGATACTGCTTGACGCTCTCCGGCGTATTCATGACATTGGTCGGACGGATCGCTTCATGCGCATCCTGTGCGTTCTCATCATTCTTCTGACGGGCCCGTCCCTTGTATTCCTTTCCATAGATCGTCTCTATATAATGGAAGGCATCCTTCAGGAATACCGGAGACAGTCGGGTCGAATCGCTTCGCATATAGCTGATCAGACCCTCGCTGCGTCCGCCCAGATCGATTCCCTCATAGAGCTTCTGTGCGATCTGCATCGTCTTCTTTGCGCCGAATCCCAGTTTGGTGCTCGCTTCCTGCTGCAGCGTCGAAGTGATGAACGGCATTTTCGGCTCCCGCTTTTTCACCTTTTTCTCCACATCGATGACGATGAACGGTCGATCCTGGCAGCGAGCGATGATCGCATCGGTCTGCTCTTTGTTCTTCAGCTTCGCCTTTTTTCCATCTACCTTGAGCAGACCGGCCGTAAAGCTGGTCCTGTCCTTGCGACAGTTGGCATCCAGCGTCCAGTATTCCTCTTTTTTGAAGTTGCGGATCTCGTTTTCCCGCTCGACGATCAGCCGTAACGCTACGGACTGAACACGGCCGGCCGATTTCGACTGGATCTTGTTCTGCAGCAGCTTGGACAGACGAAAACCGATGATGCGGTCCAGCATCCGGCGCGTCTCCTGTGAACGGACCAGATCCTGATCGATCTTCTGCGGATGCTTCATTGCCTCCAGCACGGCCTGTTTGGTGATCTCATGAAA
>ERZ1643246.2063-NODE-2063-length-20172-cov-11.674852_pt1 | contig 20172 bp, 16 predicted proteins | sample MGYA00579265_ERZ1643246 | MGnify/ENA primary metagenome ERZ1643246 (study PRJEB29033, sample SAMEA4952261) | chicken gut metagenome | biome: Broiler Chicken; feature: Gastrointestinal Tract; material: Caecum | place: Ireland | collected 2018 | study: Broiler...
GCGGCCACCTGTGCCAGGGAATAGCCGCAGGCCTGGGCCAGCCGTTGGATGCCGGTTCCCTTATGGGCGTCCTCGGGGAGCATTTCCCAATACCGGTCGGAGGAAGCCACAAACCGCACCCCCTGGGGCGCCAGGGCTTCGGTGAATGCCTTGATAGCCGGCTGCTCCAAAGAGGCCAGCAGCATCTTGCACCAGGGCTCCTCCACGTCCTCCATGGTTCCAAAGCGGCAGTGGATGCCCTCATTGGCCATATGGGCCCGGGTAATGTCGTTTTCCCGGAGAATCCACACGTCCGAGGCGGTGAACACCTCGATGCCGGCGTCGGGGAACTGCTCCATCATTTTCCGGGTGTACGCCCTGGCCTCCTGGGGAAGGGCCTGGACGCTCACCGGGGTGTGGCTCTCCAAATCGTATACCAGGCCGCCGTTGGCCAAAACGCAGGGGCGGTTCACCCGCAGGTCCCCCAGGCATTTTTCCACCGACTCCCAGGAACGGCCAGTGGCAATGGCAAAGCCGCCTCCTTGGGCCATCCAACGCTGGATGGCTTCCCGGTTCCGCTCCGGGATACGGTACTGGGAATCAATGAGGGTTCCGTCAATATCGGAAACCAACAGGATATCTTTTACGGTCATCTACAGAGCCTCCTCATAGGATGTCCCCTTTATTGTACCATGGCTTTGCCCGGGGGAAAAGTGCTTTTTCCTTTTTCATGAAAATCTTCTTTGCAGAAAGGCAGAACGATTATGGGATACTTTTTACAGCAATTCGCCATATTTCTATTTTACAGCTTTTTGGGCTGGGTTTGTGAGACGGTTTTCTGCTCCCTGGCCGCCCGGAAATTCATCAACCGGGGGTTCCTGTCCGGGCCTTTCTGCCCCATTTACGGCTTTGGGGCCCTGCTGGTAATCCTGCTTTTCTCCGGGCTTCAAAACCACGTCCTGCTATTGTTCGTGTGCAGTATGCTGGGGGCCAGCGCCCTGGAATACCTGACCAGCTTCCTGCTGGAAAAGCTCTTCCGGCTGCGGCTGTGGGATTATTCCAACCGGAAGTGGAACCTCCATGGCCGTGTGTGCCTGCGCAATTCCCTGCTCTTCGGGGTCATGGCCGTGCTGATGGTTACCGTCATCCACCCCCGTGTTTCCCGCTGGATGGCCGCTCTGCCGGAAACGGTGCTCTGGGTGGGGTTCCTCTTCCTGGCGGCCTATTTCCTCCTGGATACCGGCGTCACGGTCTACGCCCTGCTGACCATCCGGCGGCAGACCGGCCAAAGTCCCACGGAGCTGGAAGGGCTGGCGGCCCTGCGGAACCAGGTCCTTTCCCAGGCCCAGGAAAAGCGCCGCCAGCGCCGGCAGAAACGCCTCCAGGCCCTGTACCGCCGGCTGGAAAAGGCCTTCCCCCGGATGAAACCCCTGGGGGACCCGGAAGCCCTGCGCCGGCTGCTGGAAGAGGCCAGGGCGTCCGCACGGAAAAAATCCCGCAGGCACAAGCGCTGATTGGCAGGAGCCGGGATTGGCCGCCCTGTTTTTGATCCATAGAAAAAGGGAACGCCCCGGAAAACGCCGCCCTTTTCCTAGGAGCGCAGAAATATCAGAAAAAAAGCCCTTTCCCCGCCGGTTTTCGCCATTCTATCTGTTGCGCCCTGGGCCTTCCTGTGGTATGATTAAATTTCAGAAAAGCGACCGATACAGGCATGAGAAAGGTTGTGCTACATTTGATGAAACAGAATATTGCCGTAATTTTTGGCGGGTGCTCCTCGGAGCACGAAATCTCCCTGCTGTCCGCCAGCTATATCCTCCGCCAGCTGGACGAAGAAAAATATAACGTCACCATGCTGGGCATCACCAAGGAAGGCCGATGGCTCCTGTATCCCGGCCCGGTGGACGCTCTGGCCGACAGGAGCTGGGAAAAGGACCCCGGCTGCAAGCCCGCCTTTTTGAGCCCGGACCGCAGCACCCACGGGATTGTGGTGCTGGAAGAGGGCCAGGCCCAGGTGCTGCCGGTGGACGTGATCTTCCCGGTGCTCCACGGCAAAAACGGCGAGGACGGCACCATCCAGGGGCTGTTTGCCCTCAGCGGCATCCCCTATGTGGGCTGCGACACCCTGTCCTCCGCCGTGTGCATGGATAAGGCGGTGACCCACTCCCTCTTAAACAACTTCGGCATTGAGCAGGCCCACTACCTGTGGTTCTTCGCCCACCGCTATCAGGACCCCCAGGGCCGGGAGAAAATCCGCAACAAGATTCTCCAGCGCCTCACCTTCCCCATTTTTGTCAAGCCCGCCAACGCCGGCTCCTCGGTGGGGGTGAGCAAGGTTTCCTCTCTGGAAGAGCTGGACGCCGCTGTGGAAAAGGCCATGGCCGAGGACGGGAAAATCGTAGTGGAAGAGGGCATTGACGGCCAGGAAGTGGAGTGCGCTGTCCTGGGCAACGACTTCCCCGAGGTATCCATTGTAGGGGAAATCGGCGCTTCCGCGGAATTCTACGATTACGACGACAAGTACAAGAACGGCACCTCCCAGCTCTATATCCCGGCCCGGCTGCCGGAAGAAACCGCCCAGGAGATTCGGAAAACCGCTGTCCGGGCGTACCGGATGCTGGGCTGCAAGGGCTTGGCCCGGGTGGACTTCTTTGTGCGGAAATCCGACGGCAAGGTGCTTCTCAACGAGCTGAACACCCTGCCGGGCTTCACCGCCATCAGCATGTATCCCAAGCTGTGGGAGACCTGCGGCCTGGAGGGCCCCGCCCTCATTGACCGGCTCATCCAGTGCGCCCTGGAGGCGCACCCCCATGGATAACCGGCCGGTTGGGGTTTTCGATTCCGGGCTGGGAGGGCTCACGGCCTTCAAGGAGCTGGCCGCCCTGCTGCCCCAGGAGGACATTGTCTATTTCGGCGACACGGGCCGGGTGCCCTATGGCTCCCGGAGCCGGGACACCATTGTCAAATACGCCCGGCAGGACATCGCCTTCCTCCAATCGAAAAACGTCAAGATGATTTTAGCCGCCTGCGGCACGGTGAGCTCCGTGGCCGGGCCTGCAGGGGAGCACTTTGGGGACCTGCTGCAGGTGCCCTTTGTAGGGGTGCTGCGCCCCACGGCCCGGGAGGCGGCTACCGCCACCCGCAACGGCCGCATCGGGGTGTTGGGCACCGCCGCCACCATCCGCAGCGGCTCCTATCAAAAGGAGCTGGCCGCCATCAACCCGGATTTGCAGGTGTTTGCCCAGGACTGCCCCCTCTTTGTCCCCTTGGTGGAGAGCGGCTTTGTCCAGCCCGGAGACCCCATCACCCGCCTCACCGTGGAGCGCTATCTGGAGCCCATGAAGGCGGCGGGGGTGGACACCCTGATTCTGGGCTGCACCCACTACCCCATTATTGCGCCGGTGATCTCCCAGGTCATGGGGGACGGCGTGACCCTCATTAACAGCGGCCGGGAAGCTGCCCGGTTCTGCACGGCCCTGCTGGCAGAAAAGGGCCTGGTGGCCCATCGGGACCGAAAAGCCAGAGGGGCCCGGCACTTCTATGTCAGCGACCGCACCGAGGGCTTCTCCTCCATCGCGGGCATCTTCCTGGGAGAGGACGTCCAGGGAGAAGTGTCTTATGTGGACATCGACCGGTATTGAGCCGGGGGAGCCACCCAGTATTTCAGTTAAAGTTAAAGAAAGAAAAGGAATGTACTCATGCAGGAAAACTATATGATCTCCATTGTGGGGAAACAACAGGCAGACGGGGAAACCGGGGAGATCCGCCTGGAAACCCTGGGTTCGTATGTGCAGAAGGGGGATCACTGGTATATTGTCTACAAGGAGTATGACGAAGACAACCCCAACCGCTACCAGACCTCTATTCTGAAGGTTGAGAAAAACGATAAAGTCACCCTGATGCGGGGCAATTCTTCCACCCGGCTGATTCTGGAAAAGGGCAAACGCCACCTCTGCCAATATGACACCGGGTATGGCACCCTGATGGTAGGGGTATTCACCAGCAGCTTTGACTCCACCCTGGATGCGTCGGGAGGCAGCCTGCAGGTGCGCTATACGCTGGATATTAACTCTGCCCTTTCCAGCAACAACGAAATTCTGATTACAGTCAAGGAGGCTGCATCACAAAATGTCTAAATTGGTACAGCAGGCCACGGAACAGCTCCGGGCCGCCATTGTCAACAGTATGGAAGAAGCGGTGAAGGCCGGGGATTTGGCCCAGGCTCCCCTCCCCGCTTTTAACCTGGAAATCCCCGCGGACCACAGCCACGGCGACTGGTCCTGCAACGCCGCTATGGCCGGGGCCAAGGCGTTCCGGGCTGCGCCCCGGAAGATTGCCGAGGCCATTGTCTCCCACCTGGACCTCTCCGCCACCTACTTTGACCGGGTGGAGATTGCCGGGCCGGGCTTTTTGAATTTCTTCTTCAGCCCCCGGTTCCAGAGCGACGTCCTCCGGGACATCCTGGCCCTGGATGAGAATTACGGCCGCAGCGATTACGGCCAGGGCAAAAAGGTCATGGTGGAATTCGTCTCCGCCAACCCCACCGGCCCCATGCACATGGGCAACGCCCGGGGCGGCGCGTTGGGCGACTGCCTGGCCGCTGTGCTGGACGCCGCCGGCTATGATGTGTGGCGGGAGTTCTATGTCAACGACGCCGGCAACCAGATTGAGAAGTTCGGCCTGTCCCTGAGCATCCGCTATCAGCAGCTCTTTGCCGGGGAGAACGCCCCGGAGCTGCCCGAGGACAGCTATCACGGGGAGGACATCCTGGACCTGGCCAAGGCCTACGCTGACGAGCACGGGGATTGCCTGATGCAAAAGACCGAGGAAGAGCGCCGGGCCGCATTGGTGGCCTTTGGCCTGCCCCGGAACATCACCAAGATGAAGGCGGACATGAAGAAATACCGCATTGAATACGACGAGTGGTTCCTGGAAAGCACCCTGCACCAGAGCGGCGCGGTGAAAGCCGTGGTGGATTTGCTCACGGAAAAGGGCCTGACCTACGAGCAGGAAGGGGCCATCTGGTATAAGGGCGCGGACTTTACCGCCAAATACGCCAAGGTGAAAACCAAGGACGACGAGCAGCCCAAAGACGAGGTGCTGGTGCGCCAGAACGGCAACCCCACCTATCTGACGGCGGACATCGCCTATCACAAGAATAAATTTGACCGGGGCTTCGAGCGCTGCATTGACATCTGGGGCGCCGACCACCACGGCCATGTGGCCCGGATGAAGGGCGCTATGGACGCCATTGGCCTGGACGGCGAAAAGCTGGACGTGATTCTCATGCAGCTGGTCCGGCTCATGAAGGACGGCCAGCCGGTTCGGATGAGCAAGCGTACCGGCAAGGCCATCCAGCTGGGCGACCTGCTGGACGAGGTGCCGGTGGATTCCGCCCGGTTCCTGTTCAATATGCGGGAAGCCAACTCCCAGATGGACTTTGACCTGGATTTGGCCCTGCAGCAGGATGCCCAGAACCCGGTATACTATGTCCAGTATGCCCATGCCCGGATCTGCAGCATCCTGCGGGCCATGGCTGCCGAGGGCATCACGCCCCGGGATTGCACCGATGAAGAGCTGGCCCTGCTCACCGCCCCGGAAGAGGTGGAGCTCATGCGGCACCTGTCCGCCTACACCGACGAGATCATCACCGCCGCCCGGGACTACGACCCGGCCCGGATTACCCGGTATGTGATTACCACCGCCAATTTGTTCCACAAGTTCTACAACGCCTGCCGGGTCAAGGGCGTGGAAGAGAGCCTCTCCGCTGCCCGGCTGAACCTGTGCCTGGCCACCAAGATTGTCATCCGCAACGTATTGAACCTCTTGAAGATTACCGTGCCGGAAAGCATGTAAGACGCGCTTTCCCCGCTGTATGCGCCTGACGCGCCAAAGGAGTGCAAACATGAGTTTTTCTTTTTCCCTCCCCTCCATTGTGGCACTGCCTTCCGCCTCCCTGGCGGAGGAGGTGCCTCCTGGGCAATGCCCGGAGGAATGGTATTGCCGCCACCCGGAAGTCCTGTCGGCCTTTTACCGGAAAATCCAAGCCCTGGGGCCGGCCCTGCTGCTGGCTCCCACTGCCGGGGCCAACGCCGCCTGCTTGGCGGAGTTCGGCCTGGAGGACGCTGGACTGAACCTGCGCCTGATGCAGCAGGCCAAAGAAGCCGCCGCCCCCCTGGGTCTGCCAGTGGGCGGGATGCTGGGCCCCACGGGGCTGTTCGTGCCGCCGCTGGGGGAAGCGGATTTCGACGATGTTTATGAGCTCTACCGCCAGCAGGTACACGAGCTGGTAAAGGCCGGGGCGGATTTCCTGTACCTGTCCGGCCACCACTGCCTCTCTGATTTGCGTGCCGCCATGCTGGCCGCCAAGCGGAAGAAACTCCCGGTGCTGGCCTCCCTGACGGTGGATTCCTCCGGCAAGACCCTCTCTGGGGGCACCCTGCTGCCGGCGGTGATTGTCCTCCAGGCCATGGGGGCAGACGCCGTGGGCCTGGAAGGGAACCTCTCCCCGGAGCAGATGCTGGAAATGCTGGAGGAGGTTCTCCCCCACGCCAGTATTCCCCTGTTGGCATTGCCGGAAGGGGTGGACGCAGACGGGAAGCCCCTTTCCCCGGAAGCCTTCGCCGGCTGGTGCGCCCGCTTACTGGACGCAGGTATTCCCCTTATTGGCGGGAGCGGGCTTACCGATGAGCAGTACAGCGCACTCAGCTCCCTGGCCGCTGTCCGGGTGATTCCCGGGGAATTCTATGAGGACGCGGACAACTACGCCGCAGCTATTGAATCCGAGGCGTTTTTCCTGGGGGACGACATTGCCCTCAGCGAACCCTTTGACTGCGACGTGGGATTGGCGGAGGACCTCATTGATATTGACGACGAGGTAGCCAACGCCACTTTAGTGCGGATTAACAATCCGGACGACGCGCAGCTGCTGGCCAAGGAGGCCGCCATGACCCGGCAGCCCATTGCCGTCCAGACGGACAGCTTGCCGGTGCTGGAAGCGGCCCTGCGGTATTTTCCGGGCCGGCTGATTATCGATAGCGACTGCGCCCTGGAGGAGGACGTGCTCTCCCCCCTGGCCGCCAAATACGGCGCGATTCTCTACTAGCCGCACAGTGGTCTCGCCTGCCGGCTCGGTCGGTGCTATTTGCATGCCACCGGCATGCCGCACCGGTGCCAATCCGCGAGGAAGCGCACAGCGAGAAACAACCTATTTTTTCGCGGAGGTAGCTGAGAGCTAAATTAGGCTGCCGATAGATATAGCTGACTCCGCGTGGAAGCGGGCTGTTGTTTGCACTCACTATAAACGCGGATTGCGTCCAGGCTCAGCCTGGCGAGGGCGCCGTGTGCCAGTGGCACACAACCAAGGCGCCGACCGAAGCGGCAGCGAAGACCCAGGGCGAGGAGCCCTGGTCGCCCATCGCAATGGGCGGAATACTCCATCCGTAGGGCGCATTTTCGGGGGTGAATTGCAAAATATCCCGGTGGGATATTTTGCAAGAGGGCCCCTTTTGCAAGAAAAAAGGGGGCGCCGTGTGCCGGTGGCACACAATCAAGGCGCCGTTCTCACCTGCCGGTTCGGTCGGTGCTATTTGCATGCCACCGGCATGCCGCACCCGGAGCGGTAGCGGAGAATCCCTGAGTACGTTCCTGATGCGGCTCCCCTCTGTTTTTCCGCAAGGAAAAATCAGAATTTCCGAGGATGGAAGAGATGCAAAAAAGGCGCTTCCCTGACACAGTTCCCCTTCGTTTCCCTGGTAGGGGAAATCGAATCCTCGAACCGTCTGGCGAAAAGAAATTTAAAAAAATTTTTTGAAAAATTGCCCATGCAAAAAGGCGCTTTCCGAAGCATCGGAAAGCGCCTTTCTTTATACAATCATCAAGGAGTGGCCGCGTTTATTTTGCAATCACGGTGAGCACCTGGCCAGGATGGGCTTCCAGCTGCACCTTGCCTTCCTGGAGTTTGGCTTCCTCAATGGGCTGCTCCGCCAAATCTGCCAGGCAAACCTGGGATACCGGGAAACCGAAGGTCAGCGCCGCCTCTGCCGGGCGGTCTGTGTGGGCGTTGGCCAGCCGGATGACCAGCCCCTCGCCGTCCTCTGCGGTCTTGACGCCGGATACCACCACGTCGCCCTGGACCTGGAAGAGCCGGCTCTCCAAAGGCAGGGAGCCTGCATGGGCGGTGTTGGAGGCATAGGGCAAATCCCGATGGGCAAAGGCCTCGCCCAGCTCCTTCAGGGACATGGGGTCTCCCTGGGCGGCGGCCAGGCCAATCCGGCACACCCGCTCGCCGGTTTCCGGATAGCGGTCAGGGCCGGAAGAGGCACGGAGCAGGGTCAGCTCCAGGGTGTTGGCGGCGCAGCGGCAGCCGTACTTGGTGGCGCTGAGGAATGCCAGGCCCCGCTCTCCCTCTGCCGGCACGGCAAAGGCAAAGTTCCGGGTAAAGCCATCGCAAAGGGCCTGGGGCTTCCGGTCCAGGGTACCAATCTGCATATCGCAGCGGAACGCCGGGGCTTCATAGGCCAGGGGCGCCCGGAAGGTCAGCACCGGCACGCCGTCGTCGCTGGCTATGGGAAGCTGGTTCACGCAAACGGACAGCTCCAATACCGGGGAGTGGTCAAAAAGCTGGGCCGTGACTTCCACGGACATCTCGCCACGCTGGAGCCGGTAGGCCAGCTGCTTGCACAGAGGGCTGTTCAGCTCCTGGGAGCCGCGGTAGGGGATGGCAGTTTCATGGAGGTTTTCCCCATGGGTGCGCACGCCCTCTACCCAGGCGCTGCCGCCGGAGGCCAAATCCTTTTCCGAGGGCTGCTCCATGGAGAGCACAAACCCGGCCGGGGCTGCCAGCAATTCTTTTCCGGCCACTTTATCGTAGTAGGAAATCACGGAGAAATTCCCGTCGTCAAACCGGATGCGCACCAAATCGTTTTCCAGGATGCTTTCCGGATAAGAAGTGGTCCGGGGGTCCGGCGGCATAGCGGCAAAGCAGAAGCTGTGCTTTTCCGCCTCTTCCACCTTCACCGTGGTATAGCCGAAAGCGGGGACCTCTGCCTCCACCAGGATGTCTGTGCGCTGGTGGTTCCAGTCGGCGGCCACTTGCCGGGCTACCCGGCAGGCCAGGGGATTCCCCTGGGCGTCGCTGGCGGCAATCTGCTCCGGGTTGCCGGGCCAATCCCACAGGGTGGCTTCCAGCACGCCTTTGCGGTCAAATCGGGTGGGGTTGAAGAAGTGGAGGAGCCGGGTTTTACCGCGGCCGCGCTCGGTGCCGGGCAGGCGGTAACGGCTCTTTTCGTCGGTGTTCAGGCCCACGCCGCCGCCCTCAGAGCGGGAAGCCAAAGGCTCGTCCGGGGTGGAGAACATGGAGGTGTCAATGGCTTTGGCAAAGGCCCGCATAGAAGCGGAGGAACCGGCCATCACCGCGCCCATGGCCTCTTCAAAGGTCCCCAGGGCGTGATAGCAGGATTCCGGGGTGTTGGAGCCGGGGAGGATGTCGTGGAACTGGTTGAAGAGCACCTTTTCCCAGGCGTCGTGATACTGGCGCTGGAAGGAGGCGCCGCCGGCGGCCTTGTGGGCATAGGCGGTGACCATTTCGGCTTCATAGAGCCGGTCCTCGCCAATGCGGTTGATGGTCTTCATCCGGGACTGGGAGGTGTAGCAGCCGGTAAAGGTGGGGCCCAGCTGGCCGGTGAGCACCGGCAGGTTCTCCCGGAAAGGCTCTATGGCCTGGAAGAACTTCTCATAGGTGGAGAACCGGATGGTGGGGGCTACCGGCCATTTCTGCATTTCCAGCACCATCTCGATGTCCTTGCGGGTAGGCCCGCCGCCGTGGTCGCCTACGCCGTAAATCTTCATCATGTCCTGGACGCCATACTGATAGCAGAACTGGGGCACAATATGCAGATACATGGGGCGCATCTGGTCGTTGTACCAGAGGGGCTCGTTGAGGGCCAAAACCTCCGCCCCGGAATCTCCCCGCCAGCGATAGAGATGCACGTCATCCAGGCCCCGGCAGTGATAGAAATACCGGATGCCGCCGGCGTTGAGGATTTCCGGCACCGAGGGGGAGTGGCCGAAGGAATCCGGGTGGAAGTCCAGGTTCACCTTTTCATAGGGGATGCCGAACTTCTCGTGGAGATATTCCTTGGTGTAGAGGATGTGCCGGGCCATGCTTTCCAGGTTGGGCAGGTTCTTGTCCAGCTCCACAAAGGAGGAGCCGGCGAATTCCCAGCGTCCCTCCTTCACCCGCTGCTGGATGCCGGCAAACAGGTCGGGGTCATAGGTTTCGGCCACGCGGTAGGTGGCCGCCTGGGACTGGGAGAAGGTAAAGTCCGGATACTCCTCCATCATGTCCAGCATGGTGCGGAAGGTGTTCAGGGTCACGTCCACGGTCTCGTGGAAGCCCCACATCCAGTCCATGTCGATGTGGGCGTGGGCCACACAGTGGAGGGTCATGGACTTAGCCGTCTCCGACAGGGGCAGGAGGATTTCCTCGGCCTGGCGGCAGACGTCGTTGGAAAGGGCGTGCTGTGCCTCAAAGGCGCTGTACAGGCAGTCCACCGCCTGGTCCAGCAGGGAATCATAGCGGCCGTTTTCGTGCTTGCTGATTTCGTCAGCCACAGCGATTTCGGCAAAAATCCGCTCTCCCCAGGGGGAAAGCTCCGGGATGTCAATCCAGTGGTTTTTCTGCTCGGGCTTCATCCGGTCGATTTTGTCATATCTTGTCATGCTGATACCTCCGTATCACAAGAGAATTGCAGGCTCATTGTAGCAGTGTGAAAATCCAAAATCAAGATGAAGCCGCACATTTTTCTCCCAGGGCTTTCAGAAAAATTTTCGCTGCTTTTTTGGTAATTTTGCCGACAGATAATGGTTTCCCGCAACCTCTAAACCCCACTTAGCGCCTCCCCAACTGGGCGCGCCCCCATGATACCATTTTTCCCGGAACCCGTCTCCCCCCTTTCTGGGGGGAGGGTTTCCGGGAAAACTTCTATCTTTATCTCTATCTCTATCTATATCGCTCTCTCTATCTGTGTCTCTGTCTGTATCTATATCTGTACCTGTATCTCTATCTCTATTGGTGACCAATCGTTACGTTTGGTCACGTTTGGTCACCAGTGGTTTCTGTGCTTTCTATCTCTGTCTATATCCCTCTCTCTATCTGTGTTCCTGTCTGTATCTATCTCTATCCCTCTATCTCTATCGGCCCCCAGTGGCCCCATCGGATTTTTGCAGCTCGGCCTCTTTTTTTGGCTCGGTCGTTTTTTCGTCTCCTCCCCCGGTGGTTTCGATTCCCTCTTCCGGGGAACGAAGGAAGGCACCATCAGGAACCAGCCAGGGCCCCTTTTTTCTTGCAAAAGGGGCCCTCTTGCAAAACATCCCACAGGGATATTTTGCAATTCACCCCCCGAAAATGCGCCCTACGGAAAGAGAGTTTCGCCCATTGCGATGGGCGACCAGGGCTCCTCGCCCTGGACCTCGCCAGGCTGAGCCTGGACGCAATCCGCGTTTACAGTGAGTGCGAACAACAACCTTCTACCACGCGCAATCACAATGGTCTCCCCTACTTTGGGGGCTTATCAAAAACCAGGGAGACATCTCCGTTCACCTTCTTCAGGGCAGCAAAAAGGCCCGGAAACAAGCCTTCCGGGCCTTTCATTTTAGCTGTGGATTTCCGTTACCGGCAGTTTTGTGGGCAGATATACCCGAATCTCCGTGCCCTTCCCCTCCTCGCTGGAAAGGCGGAGCTCTCCGTGGTGCCGCTCCACAATATGCTTGACAATAGACAGCCCCAGGCCAGTGCCGCCGGTCTCCTTGGAACGGCTCTTATCTACCCGATAGAACCGCTCAAAAATCCGGGCATGATGCTCCTTGGGGATGCCAATGCCCGTATCCTTGACGCACAGGCAAACCTTGTCCCCGTAGGCTTCCTCCAGGGTCAGGAACACCTTGCCCCCCTCCACGTTATACTTCACCGCGTTCTCGCACAGGTTCCGCACCATTTCATAGAGCATGGTGGCGTTGCCGGGCACCGAAGCCGCCTCGCCGGACACCGAAATCGTAATGTTCCGCTTTTCCGCTTCCGGTTCCAGCAGAGCCGCCACCTCTTCGGCGGTCTGCCGCAAATCCACCGGCTCGCCCCATTCCTCGTGACCCTCCTCAATCCGGGAAAGCCGGATAATATCGTCGATAAGGGTCAGCAGCCGCCGGGCTTCAATATAGATCATCGACGAAAAGTCCTTGATCTCCTCCTCTTCCCGAACCATGCCGCTCTTCATCATTTCCGCAAACCCCGAAATCGTGGTGAGAGGGGTTTTCAGCTCATGGGAAACATTGGCCGAAAATTCCTCCCGGGATTTCTGAGCTTTATACTGCTCCGTAATATCCATCAGAAGCACGATCACTCCCCCCACTGCCTGCCCGGCCAAAACCGGGTTGACAAAATACCGGAGTTTCCGGTCCCCCTGGTCCAGAATCCCCGAAACAGACTCCCCTCCATGGGCCTTGTCCACAGCGCTGAGCAAATCCATATTCCGGGAAAGGGCCACCAACGGCTTTCCCAAAGGCTCCTGCTCTGCGGGATGCAGGTATCCCAGGGCGCTGCGGTTCACAGAAAGCACCTTCTTCTCCGAATTGAGAAGCACCAAGCCCTCCTGCATGTTCTCCAAAATCATGGTAATGGTGTCCCGGTCCTCCTCAATCTCCGTGAGCTGCCGCCGGATAGTTCGGTTCTGCCCACGAATCTTGATAAGGAAGGGCTCCAGCTCGTCATACTGCCAGGTTTCCGGAAGGGCCTCCAGGTTGTCCGCCGCCTGGGTCAGAGGCGTTACAATCCGCCGGGTTACCATCCGGGACACAAAAATGCTCACCACAAACAGGGCCGCGCAGGTGAGCAGCTCCAAGGGGAAAATTTGGAAGAATACCCCCAGCATATTCCGGTTATCCCGGGCCAGGCGCAGCACCATGTCCTCCCCGCAGCGCACCGCATAATAGAAGGTGGAGATGCCCATGGTGTCCGACACCCGGGAAGCCTCCCCGCTGCCGGTCTGCAAAGCCTGCTGGAATTCCGGGCGGTCCCGGTGGTTTTCCATGCTGTCCTCGGCGGCGGCGGAGTCAAAGAGCACCTGGCCGGTGTCGCTGAGCAGGGTAATGCGCTCCCCGCTGTCGTCCAGGGAATACCCCTGCAAAAACCCCTCCGGGTCCCCGGAAGCCACCGCGCCGGCAGAAAGGGCCTGGCACTGCCGCGCCAGGTCCGCTTCATTCTGTTCCTGATAAAAATAGTAATAGACAAACAGGGAGGCCACGGTGCTCACCAGCAGAGCTGCCAGGGAGACCAGGCACAAAGTCCAATAGAGCCGTCGCTTCATGCGGATTTCCCCCTGCCTTCCAGTTTATAGCCCACGCCCCGGACGGTGTGAATCAGTTCGCCGCAGCGCCCCAGCTTCTGGCGCAGGGTCTTGATGTGCATATCCACCGTGCGGCTTTCCCCCTCATAGTCAAAGCCCCAGACCTTCTGCATCAGCTGTTCCCGGCTCAGGACAATGCCCTTATTCTGCAAAAAGTAGTGGAGCAGCTCAAACTCCTTATAAGCCAGGCTCACTTCCTGGCCGTCTACTCGCACCATCCGGCGGCGGGTATCCAGCTCCACGCCGTCCTCCGAGAGCACCGCGCCCTCTTCGCTGGCCTCCTCCCCGGCAGGGGCCACCCGCCGCAGCAGGGCCCGCACCCGGGAGAGCATCTCCATAACCCCAAAGGGCTTGGTCATATAGTCGTCGGCGCCGCTGTCCAGGGCATTGACCTTGTCAAACTCCGTGCCCATGGCGGTAATCATCATCACCGGGGTACGGGCAGTGGAGCCGGCCTCCCGCAAACGGCGGAGAATCTCCACCCCGTCCATGTCCGGAAGCATAATATCCAGCAGCACAAGATCCGGCGTCTGGGACGTCAGGGCCTGGAAAAAGTCCGCCCCGCAGCCAAACCCGCAGGTCTCATACCCATTATTTTTCAAAGCATACAAAATCAACTTCCGAATGCTGGCGTCATCCTCCACCACTGCAATCAGGCTCATGTATCGGTTCATTCCTTTCCTGGCAAACAGCATGCCGCCGGAAGGCACAGTTTCCTCCCGGCGGCTGGATTATCCCTTATGCGTGCTGCGCCTGCTTTTTCCCTTCATCGGACTTGTGCTCGCCGGTAATGGAGTACACCACCCACTCGGAGATATTCACCGCGTGGTCGCCGATGCGCTCAAAGTACTTGGCCACCATCAGCATATCAATGGCAGCGGCCGCGTCGCCGGAATCGTTGCGGATAATGGCGATGAGGTCGTCCCGCACCTGCTCAAAGAGGCGGTCCACCTCGTCGTCGGCGTCGGTGATGCTCTGGGCCAGGGAGAGATTGCGGCCCACAAAAGCGTCGATAGCGTCGGTGACCATCTTGGAAGCGGCCTTGGCCATGACGCGGATATGCTCCAAATGGCGGAAATCCACGGTGGCGGGCAGCCGCAGGGAAATCTCTGCAATATCCCCGGCCTGGTCTCCGATGCGCTCCATATCGGTAATCATCTTCAGGGCCGCGGAAACCACCCGCAGGTCCCTTGCCACCGGCTGCTGCTGGAGAATCAGGTGCAGGCAGCGGGTCTCAATGGTCTGCTCCATGTGGTCCACTTCCTGGTCATAATCCAGGGTAGCCCGGGCCATTTCTTCACTGCGCTGAAACAGGGCGTTCACCGCGTGGTCAATAGCGGTCTCGATGAGGCCGCCCATTTCTGTCAGTTCCGTGTTCAGGAGCTCCAGCTCCCGGTCAAATCTGTTTCTCATTTTACACACATCCTTTCCCAAATACAAGCATTAGCCGAAACGTCCCGTGATGTAATCCTCGGTCTGCTTTTCCTTGGGCATGGAGAAGATCTGTTCCGTCTCGCCAAACTCAATGAGCTTGCCCAGCAGGAAGAAGGCGGTCATGTCGGAGACACGGGCGGCCTGCTGCATATTATGCGTTACCATAATCACAGTATACTTGCTTTTGAGCTCGATGGCAAGGTCTTCGATCTTAGAAGTGGAAATGGGGTCCAAAGCGGAGGTGGATTCGTCCATGAGCAGCACCCGGGGCTCCACTGCCAGAGCGCGGGCAATGCACAGGCGCTGCTGCTGGCCGCCGGAGAGGCCCAGGGCGCTCTTCTTCAGGCGGTCCTTGACTTCATCCCAAATGGCGGCGTCCCGCAGGGACTTCTCCACGATCTCGTCCAGCTTGGCCCGGGAGCGGATGCCGTGGGTCCGGGGGCCATAGGCGATGTTGTCGTAAATGGACATGGGGAACGGATTGGCCTTCTGGAACACCATGCCGATTTCCTTGCGCAGCCAGGTGGTGTCCACATTGGGGTCATAGATATTCTGGCCGCCGTAGTTGACTTCCCCTTCAATGCGGATGCCCGGCACCAGGTCGTTCATCCGGTTCAGGGTCTTGAGGAAGGTGGACTTGCCGCAGCCGGAAGGCCCGATGAGGGCGGTGATCTTATTTGCAGGAATTGCTACATTGACACTATGGAGAGCCTGATTGCTCCCATACCAGAGATCCAGCTTCTTTGCTTCAATAATCGTAGACATAACATTCTCCCATCATTTCTTCAGTTTCCGGCCGACCAGGTTGGCGGACAGGTTGATAATCAGCGTGAGGACCATCAAAATCGCAGCAATGGCAAAGGCTACGCCCACCTCGCCGCGCTCACTGGCATACACATACAGGGCCACTGTCAGGGTTGCCGAGGAGGACTGCATAGAGGTAACAAAGTCGTTGAGCACCAGGCCGAAACCGGCGGTGAACAGCAGGGCGGCGGATTCGCCTACAATACGGCCGATGGCCAGGATACAGCCGGTGACAATGCCGTCCACAGCGTTGGGCAGCACCACTGTGCGCACCATGTGCCACTTGCCGGCGCCCAGGGCCAAAGCGCCCTCCCGGTAGGAATTGGGCACCGTCTTCAGGGATTCCTGGGTAGTGCGGATAATGGTGGGCAGGATCATAATCACCAGGGTCAGGCCGCCGGCCAGGATGCCCTGCTTCAGGCCCAGGAGCTGGATGAAGAACAGCATGCCCACCAGGCCGAAGATAATGGAGGGGATACCCGTCAGGGTTTCGGAGGCAAACTCGATAATGGCTACCAGCCGGCGGGAGGCGGCATACTCCGTCAGGTAAATGGCGGCGCCTACGCCCAAGGGCAGCACAATGACCATGGAGATGAGGATAATATACAAAGTGTTGAGAATATTGGGAAGAATACCAATGGTATCATTACGGTAGCTGGTCTGGGTGCTCAGCAGCTCCCAGGAAATATTGCCCAGGCCCCGATAGAAAATGTATCCAATGAGGAACAGCAGCAGGGCGCAGGTGAGGCCGGCACAGAAATACAGCACGGCTTTCAGGCCCTTGTCGTAAAAGCGGCGGCGGAATGAGAGTTTTTCCATGGCTTATTCCCCCTCCTTCTTTCTTTTGATAACCACGTTCAGGATAATGTTGATGAGCATAATGAACAGGAACAGCACCAGGCCAATGGAGAACAGGGCGTTTCGCTGGAGGGAGCCCACGGAAGCGTAGGACATCTCCGAAGCAATGGCCGTGGTGAGGAAGCGCACAGAGCTGAAGAGCCCAGGCATATTGGCCACATTGCCGGACACCATGATAATGGCCATGGCCTCGCCGATAGCGCGGCCCACGCCCAGCACAATGGAGGTGGCAATGCCGCTCTTGGCGGCGGGGATGCTCACACGGAAAATCGTCTCGATTTTTGTCGCCCCCAAAGCCAGGGAAGCCTCTTCATACTCTTTGGGAACTGCTTTCAGGGCAGTGGTGGAAACATTGACAATAGAGGGCAGGATCATGATGGCCAGCACGATAATGGCGGCCAGCAGGGTAGCGCCGGAAGGCAGGCTGAAAACATTCTGGATCAGGGGAACCAGCACCGTCATACCTACCAGGCCGTATACCACCGAGGGGATGCCTGCCAGCAGCTCCACTGCCGTCTGGATCACCGCAGCCACCTTGGGCGGGGCGATCTTGGCCAGGAACACCGCAGTCATCAGGCCCACAGGGACGCCGATAATCACTGCGCCGGCAGTGCCGTAGATAGAGGTGAGGATAAAGGGCAGGATGCCATATTGGGGGTCCGTGCTATTGGTCGGGGCCCAAGTCTGGCCGAAGAGGAAGTCGATGATGCCGATTTCCTGGATGGCCGGGATACCGGAAATAATCAGGTAGATGCTGATAAACAGCACAAAGGCCACCGCCACCACGCCGCAGATCAGGAAGATGATGTGCATCACCATCTCCATAGCGTCTTTCACGCCCCGGAAATGGGCTTTCACCTTAGCGGTGCTTTCCTCGGAAGCGCCTTCCGCCCCGGGAGCCTCCCCGGCGGGCTGGCCCATCTGGACCTGCTGCTCCTGGGGGGCTGTTCCCGCAGCCGCGTTCTGTTCAAAGGGTACGTTTCGTTCCATAAAAGCAGCTCCTTATATTCACAGGAATAGCCCCCGCCTTTGCGGGCGGAGGCCGTTTTCCTAAAATCAGACTGTTTTTCTCTTATTCAGCGTCAGGGGCGGGCACAGCGCCTGCATTCTCAATGAGGCTGGCAGCATCGTCGGACAGAGCGAAGTCAAAGAATGCCTGGGCAGCGGGGCTGAGGTCCTCGCCTTCCTTGGTCACCAGAACGAAGGGACGCTGAATCTTATAGGTACCGTTGGAGATGTTCTCCTCGGTGCACTCCACGCCTTCAACCTTAATGGCCTTGATGCCGTCCTGGCCTTCCACAGCAGACAGGGAAGCATAGCCGATAGCGCCGGCATTGTTCTTCACAGCCTCAATCACAGCGCCAGTGGAGGTCAGCTCCTGGTTGAGCTTGCACTTGTCCTTGGTCTCGGTGATGGTCTCGAAGCCGTCGCGGGTACCGGAGCCAGCCTCACGGCCGATGCAGGCGATAGTGCCGGCGTCGCCGTCCACGTCAGCCCAGTCGGTAACTTCGCCGGTGAAGATCTTGGCGATCTCGTCCACGGTCAAATCCTCTACCTTGCTGTTGGCGTTGACAATAATGGCGATGCCGTCCAGGGCAACGGTGGTGCCTACCAGGCCGCCAGCGGTCTCTTCATCAGTGAGGGCGCGGGAGGAAAGGCCGATATCGCAAGTGCCGTTTTTAGCAGCCTCGATGCCCGTACCAGAACCGGTGGGGTCATAGGTGACGGTCACGCCGGCGTTGTCGGCCATGAACTGCTCGGACAGAGCGCCGATGACTTCTTCCATGGAGGTGGAGCCGTTAGTGGAAACGGAGCCGCTCAGGGAAGTGGCCTCGCTGCTCTCAGAAGAGCTCTGGGAGGAGCTGGAGCCGGAGCCAGTGGAGCTGGAGTCGGCGGGAGCGCTCTGGCAGCCGGTCATTACGGCGGCGGTCATAGCCAGGGCCAAGAAAGCGGTAAGAATCTTTTTGATCTTCATGATGTCTTCTTCCTTTCAATTCACATTGATTGGTTTTCTTTTTTTCCTCAGGTCTGGCATTAGTATATCGCGGGTTTGTAAAGTCAGAAAGAGAAGTATTGTAAAATCCACGTAAAATCCAAGACTTTTTTCGCGGGTTTCGCCTCTTGTGTTTCTGACGGATTTCCCCCTTTTCCCACCTGTGAGAACTGGGGCAAATGCGGATTGCCCTTTGCCTTCCCCTGTGGTATGATACTGTTTTGAAATTATTCTTTCCAACAGGAAAGGGAGGTATTCCACAATGACAAAGGATATGACCAGCGGCTCGCCTACCCGGCTGATCCTGCGATTTACCATTCCGCTGATTTTCGGCAATCTGTTCCAGCAGTTCTACTCCATGGTGGACACTATTATTGTAGGGCGCTTCCTGGGAAGCCAGTCCCTGGCGGCAGTGGGCTCCACCGGTTCCCTGAACTTCCTGATTCTCGGGTTCTGCTTAGGCCTGTGCAGCGGCTTTGCCATCCCGGTGTCCCAGCAGTTCGGCGCCAAGGATATGGCGTCCATGCGCCGCTATGTGGGGAACACCATCTGGCTCAGCGCCGGGGCCTCGGTGATCTTCACGGTGCTCACCGTACTCCTGTGCCGGCCCATGCTCCAATGGATGAACACCCCGGCGGACATTATTGACGAGGCCTATCTTTATATTGTGGTGATCTTCGCCGGCATCCCCACTACCTTTTTATATAATGTACAGGCCGCCCTGCTCCGGGCCCTGGGGGACAGCCGCACCCCGGTGATTTTCCTGGTCATTGCCTCCTTCCTGAATATCGGCCTGGACCTGCTGCTGATACTGGTGATCCCCATGGGAGTCATGGGGGCCGCCGTGGCCACAGTGTTCTCCCAGCTCCTGTCCGGCATCGCCTGCTTTCTCTTTATTGTAAAGAAATTCCCCACCCTCCACGTCTCCCGGGACGACATGCGGCCCCGGCGGGAGTATATGTCCAAGCTCTGCGGCGTGGGGGTTCCCATGGGGCTGCAATCCTCCATCACCGCCATTGGCAGCATCCTGCTGCAAACCTCTGTCAACGCCCTGGGCTCCATGATTGTGGCCGCTGTCACCGCCGCCAACCGGCTCTACTCCTTCTTTGCCTGCGCCTTTGACGCCATGGCCATTGCCATGTCCACCTATGGCGGCCAGAACATGGGCGCCAGAAAGTTTGAACGTCTGACTCCCGGCCTGCGCTCGGGCATGATCATCGGCACGGTTTATTCCGCCCTGGCCCTGGTGATCATGTTCCTCTTTGGCCGGCCCCTGATTACCCTGTTTGTGGACGGCTCTGAGACCCAGATCATCGACAACGCTTACTTATTTATGATTATCAACGCCGCCTGCTTTGTGGCCCTGGCCGCGGTGAATATTTTCCGGCTGCTGATTCAGGGCATGGGCTACAGCAAAATGGCCATCTGCGCCGGTGTCATGGAGATGTTCGCCCGGGGCATTGCAGGCCTGGTGCTGGTACCGGTTTTCGGCTACATCGCCGCCTGCTTTGCTAACCCCTTCGCCTGGGTCATGGCGGACGTGTTCCTGGTGCCGGCCTACTTCTTCATCATCCGCCACGTGCGCCAGTGGGGCGTGTAAACTTCCCCTCCCCTATCCGCCTTTCCCGGCTTCTATTTTTCAGGCCGTCTCATATCAAGTCCCCTCTTCCCTTCCGGGAGAGGGGATTTTTCCGCGCAAAAAAGCCT
>ERZ1643246.2064-NODE-2064-length-20167-cov-14.601432_pt1 | contig 20167 bp, 13 predicted proteins | sample MGYA00579265_ERZ1643246 | MGnify/ENA primary metagenome ERZ1643246 (study PRJEB29033, sample SAMEA4952261) | chicken gut metagenome | biome: Broiler Chicken; feature: Gastrointestinal Tract; material: Caecum | place: Ireland | collected 2018 | study: Broiler...
CTGGACGAGCCCACCGCCGGGCTGGATCCCCGGGAGCGGGTGCGGTTCCGCAACCTGATCCACGCCCTGGCCGCCGACCGCATCGTGATTCTGTCTACCCACATCGTCTCGGACATCGAGACCATCGCCGGGCAGATTGTCCTGTTCAAAGACCACAGGCTCTACTGCTGCGACAGCCCCGCCCGCATCTGCGCCCAGTGGAAGGGTAAGGTGTGGCAGGTGCCGGCGGGAACCGCCCTGGGGCCGGATCAGCTGGTTCTCAGCGAGGGCCAGAGCGAGGCGGGGCCGGTGCTGCGGGTGCTGAGCGACACGCCCCCGGCGGGAGCTGTCCCCGTGATGCCCGGCCTGGAGGACGCCTTCCTGGCCATCTACCGGGAGGAGGGACGGGCATGAGGCTGGCGGTGTGGGAGTGGCGGAAGCTGTTCCGCCTGCCCGCCCTGTGGGTGTTCGTAGGGCTGTGCCTGGTGTTCAACGGCCTGCTGCTGGCCGGTCCCTCCGCCCAGGATCGGGCCTTCTTCAACGACACCTCGGCGGACGCCTCCCTCCTGGGCCAGCGGGTGGACGTGGAGTTCCTGGCGGGTCTGGACACCCTGCCGGACACCGAGAACCGGGCGCTTCTGCGCCTTTCTGTAACAGGGCTGGAGAACACTCTGGAGGGCTACGACACCGGGGAGCTGAGCGACTTTTACCAGAATCTGATGGAGGGGGACCCCCTGGCTCAGAGCTGGATGGCCTGGAAGTACGACCTGCTCCAGGCCCGGGTGGATCACCTGGCCCAGACCGGTGCGGCCCTGGACCTGTACGCGGGCCCCATCACCTATAACAGCCACCAGTATCTCTACGACACCCTGTTCCGGGCCGTTGTGGCCGAGAGCATCTTATTGGGCCTGCTGTGCGCCCTCTATCTGGTGGGGTATGAGGGCATGAGCGGCACCCGATCCCTGACCTGCGCCAGCCGAACAGGACGAAGGCTGTGGCGAAGCAAGACTCTGGCCGCTCTGGCCGCCGCTTTGGGGCTGTATGCCCTGCTGGCGCTGCTCACTCTGGGGCCCTATCTGCTCCTGTGGGACTACGGCGGTATCTGGTCAGCCAGCGTGTCCAGCCAGTTCAACTATTTGGTGGACATGCTCTACTCCCGCCCCTTCCTCACCTGGGCGGATTTCACCGTGGGGAGCTACTTGGCCGCCATGGTGGTGGCCGGCGGGGCGCTGGTAGCGGTCTTTACCCTGATCGGAACCGTGGCGGGCCTGCTGGTCGGGAATACTTACGGGGCGGCCATCGCGGCGGCGGCCCTGTGTGCTCTGATAATCGGCCTGTCCTCTCTCCTGGTCAACAGCCTGGGCCTGTGGTGGGCCTACCTGCTCACCACCTTTTCCCCAGCCTATCTGTGGCTGGCCATCAACGGCTGGTTCACCGAGCTGGGGCAGGGAGGGCTGGTGCCCTGGCAGGAGACAGTGGGCCTGGCCCTCAATCTGCTGGTGTGGGGCGGATTTACCCTGCTGGCCCTGAGGCGGTTCGGAAGAAAGGATGTGGCGTAAATGGCTCTGCTGAAATGGGAACTGAAAAAGATCTGGCGGCCCGGCCTGCTGCTGGCCATCGCCCTTATCGGCCTTGTGTTTTATGACGCGCGGCCCGGATTTTATCTGGAACATTTCTGGAATGCAAGCAACTTGCGGCTCTCCGCCGGCTGGCTGGAAGCCTACGGCACCACCATGGAGCCGGAGGAGCGGGCTCAGATGGACGGCCAGCTGGAAGAGCTGGAGGCGGAGTTTGCCGAGCAGGTAGCCCAGATCTCCGGGGCCGCGGAGGCGGGGATCACCGATTATGAGAGCTACCTGGACTGGGAGGAGAATTACCACAACAGCACCCGGGCAGAGACGCGGACGGAGGAGGACTCCGACCTGTCCTGGGCCATCTACTATACCACTAACCTGAATATAGTAGAATCGCTGATCCAGTTTATGGAGAACTATGACACCTTGGCAGCCGGAGAAGCGCCGGAGTTTTGGGGCGGTGAAGTGGGGGAGTATTCTCCCGCCCACCAGCCCAGCATCCAGCGAGTGGAGGACGTGAGAGCGGAGGGGGTGTTCGGGTTCCTGCCCTCAGCCGCCATCGGCTCCGCTGACAACTTCTTTCACTACTTCGCTATCTGGTGCGTCTTCAGCGCGGTGCTGCTGCTCTCTCCCACTTTGGTGCGGGACGCCCTCCGCCGTACCAGAGCCATGCAGTGGACCTCCCGCCGGGGCCGGGGGGTGCTGAACGCCCAGATGGGGGCGGCCCTGCTGTCCGGGGCGCTGCTCACTCTGCTCAACTGCGCCGTCTACCTGGGCCCTTTCCTGACAACTGGCGCCCTGCGGTTTTGGGACTGCTCCCTGGTCAGCGTATGGAACGCTAAATTTCCCTGGTTCGACTGGACCTACGGCCAGTATCTGCTGGCCCTGCTGGGGCTCACCTTTCTGCTGACCCTGGCGGCCTCCGGGTTCACGGTGGTGCTCTCCCAGTTCAGTGCCAGCTATGTGGCGATGCTCCTCAAGGCCATTCCCCTGATCTTCGTGCTGTGCTGGGGCGTGGTGCCCTGGCTTATGGCGGGGGCGGGGCTGTTCTCCGGCCGCCCCGTCCGGCTTACCGGCCTGCCGGGCACGGAGTTTATCTGCGTGAGTTTGGTCGTCCTGCTGGCCCTGGCACTGTGCGTCCTGACCCTCCGCCGCCAGCGGCGTGCGGAACTGTAGACAGGTAGAACATGCCCCGGCTCGATTGCATCGAGCCGGGGCATGTTTTGTTATTTTATGGGTCCACAGGACTCTGAGCGATGGGTGTAAAATACTTTTCCCGGTACTGGCCAAACAGCCGGTCAAACTCTGGGTTGGAGCCGCCGTGGTGGAGATCCCGCATATAGGCGTGGGTGTCAATGCGGATTTTGTCATCCTTGGAGGCAGTCTGACGCACGATGCGCAGGGCCACGTTGGAGCAGTGGTCGGAGATGCGCTCCAGGTTGATAAGCAGCTCCAGGAATTGGGTGCCCAGTTCCACCGTACAGGCTCCAGTTTTCAGCCGCTCCACATGGCGGTTCTTCAAGGTGTCGGCCATCAGGTCCACCACCTCTTCCAGCGGCTCCACCTGGACGGCCAGCACCCGCTGGCGGCTCTGGTAGCAGGCGATGGTCTTGTCCAGGGTCTCGCCCACCGCGGCGGTGAGCTGTTCCAGCTCGCCCTTGGCCTCGGGGGAGAAGGAGATCCCCCGGTTGTAGAGCACCGTGGCGCTCTCCGAAACATTGACGGCATAGTCGCCGATGCGCTCAAAGTCAGACAGGGTGTGGAGCAGCTCGGATACCTTGGTACTCTCCTCCTGGGTGAGGGCCCGGTCGGTGAGCTTGACCAGGTAGTTGTCCAGCAGCTCCTCCAGCTTGTCCAGCGCCACCTCGGTTTCGTTGAGCCGTTCCAGTTTTTTGGGGTCGTACTTGTTCAGCAGCTCCACCGACAGCAGGAAATTGTCTCGGGAGAACTCGCCCATCTGCACCACCGCGTCGTGGGCCTTTTCCAGGGCCAGGGAGGGGGAGGACAGGAACCGGTCGTCCAGCACGGACAGCTCCCGCTCCTCCGCATCGCCGGGGATCACCAGCTTGACCAGCTTGACCAGCTGGCGGTTGAAGGGGAGCAGCAGCGCGGTGCAGGCCACATTGAAGGCCAGGTGCAGGTTGGCAATGGAATTCATGCTCATGGTGTTGGCCCAGAAGGGGAAGTGGAACAGGGCGTTGCCTGCGTAGAGTACCACCAGGAAAAAGACGGACCCGATGATATTGAAGAACAGATGGATCATGGCGGTGCGCTTGGCGTTGCGGGAGGCGCCGATAGAGGAGATAAGGGCGGTAATGCAGGTGCCGATGTTCTGGCCCATGATCAGCGGCATGGCGATATGGAAGGTGACCACGCCGGTGGTGCTGATGGCCTGCAGGATGCCCATGGAGGCGGAGGAGGACTGGAGCAGGGCGGTGATCAGCGCTCCTACCGCCACGCCCAGGAAGGGGTTGGAGAAGGCGGTGAACACCGCCTGGAACTCCGGCAGCTCCTGCAGGGGGGCCACCGCGGTGGACATGGTGTTCATGCCGATAAACAGCAGGCCCAGACCCAGGATAATCTGCCCGATGGTCTGTTTGTGTCCGCCTTTGATGAACATATAAAAGACAATGCCGATCACAGCCAGGATGGGCCCCAGGAAGGAGGGCTTGAGGAACATCAGCACGATGTTGTCCGAGGAGATATCCCCCAAACTGAGCAGCTGGGCGGTGACGGTGGTGCCGATATTGGCGCCCATGATGATACCCACCGTCTGCTCCAGCTTCATGATGCCGGCGTTGACGAAGCCCACGCACATGACGGTGGTGGCCGCCGAGCTCTGGATGAGGCCGGTAACCACGGCGCCCAGCAGCACGCCCTTCAGCACGTTGTTGGTCAGCCGCTCCAGAATCTGTTCCAGCCGTCCGCTGGACAGCTTTTCCAGACCGTCGGTCATGGTGGACATACCAAACAGGAAGGTGGCCACAGCGCCCAATACGGCGATGATATTCCCTAATTCCACAATACTCCCCCAAATCCGGCCCACGGCCAAGGGTTTGTCTCTGTACGGACTACACGCTGGTTTTATTATATCGCTCCAGCCTGACTTCGTAAATGGCGGTGGAGGTTTTTCGGGAAATTTGGCGGTTATGCCAAAAGTGGAAGGAGATTTTTAGGTGAAATTTTCATGCGGAACAGCGGAGGGACCGGGAGTCCGGCGCAGGGAGCGGTAGGTGCGCGCGAGGACCACGGCGGAGAATAGGAAGGTGAGCAGGTCGGACACCGGCATGGAGTACAGCACGCCATCCAGCCCGAAAAAGCGGGGGAGCAGCAGAGAAAAGCCCACGCCGAAGACGACCTCCCGCACCATGGACAGAGCGGTGGAGAGAAAGGATTTGCCCAGGGCCTGCAGATAGATGAAGGCGGCTTTGTTTACGGTGGCCAGCACCATCATACACAGATAGACCCGGAAACAGCGCACGGCGAACTGGGTGTAGTAGGGGCTTTCGTTGGCTGCGCCGAACAGGCCGATGAGGGGTTGGGGGAAGAGCTCCACCACCAGCAGAGCGGCAAATCCTACCGCCGCCTCCGCCGCCAGCAGGCGGGTCAAAAGGCCGGCGGCCCGATCCCGGCGCTCCGCCCCCAGGTTGTAGCCAATGATGGGGATACACCCCGCCGCCATACCCACGGCCACCGAAATGACGATCTGGAAAAATTTCATCACGATGCCCAGCACCGCCAAGGGGATTTGGGCGTACTGGCTCTGGGAGAAAATGGGGTCCAGCCCGCCGTATTTCAGGGTCATGTTCTGCATGGTGGCCATGGCGGCCACCAGGGAGATCTGGGAGAGAAAGCTGCAGATGCCCAGGGGGATGTAGCGCTTGACCAGGGAACCGTGGAAACGGAAGCAGGAGCCCTCCAGACGGACGGATTTCATATGGCGCAGATACCAGACGGACAGCAGGGCGGTGAGGATCTGGCCCAGAATGGTGGCCAGAGCGGCCCCCATCATGCCCCAGCGGAAGCCGAAGATAAACACCGGGTCCAGAATCAGATTGACCACCGCCCCCGCCAGGGTGGAGGCCATGGCAAACCTGGGACTGCCGTCGGAGCGGATGATGGGATTCATGGCCTGCCCAAACATATAGAAGGGGATGCCCAGGGTGATCCAGAAGAAGTATTCCCGGGCACAGGCATAGGTCTCCGGGTTGACCTGGCCGCCGAACAGGGTCAGAATCTGCTGGGAGAAGAGCAGATAACACACAGTCAGGATGACGCCCAGCAGTATGCTGAGCAGGACGGCGCTGCCGATGCTGTTTCGGGCCCGTTGAGTCTGGCCGGAGCCCAGGCTGATGCTGACAAAGGCGCAGCAGCCGTCACCGATCATCACCGCCAGAGCCAGGGCCACCACTGTCAGGGGAAACACCACCGTATTGGCGGCGTTGCCGTAGGAGCCCAGATAGCTGGCGTTGGCAATGAAGATTTGATCCACGATGTTGTACAGGGCGGCCACCAATAGGGAGATGATACAGGGAATGGCGTACCGCCGCATCAGCCTGCCGATAGGCTCCGTGATCAGATAGCTGTTGGACCGTTCCTGCATGGGATGCAGCCTCCTTATTTGTCAGATAAAGAAAAAGCGTGTGGCCGAAAGCTGGATTTATGCCTTCGGCCACACGCTGTATCTTTGATTATAAGGAAGTCGCGGCCCTTTTTCAAAGGGCGTTTTTCACAAAACTGAGGCGGTTTTCTCCGTCAGTCTGCGCTGGGCGCAATGGTATAGCCGCTCAGGTCAATGGTAAAGGTGCAGGTAGCCACCACATTGTCCTGGCCGCCGTCGCTCTCCAGGAAGTGCAGGGTGTACTGGTAGAGGCCGTCGTCGGTCATCACATACTGACCCTCCTGCTGGGTGGCAAACACGGCGCCCCACTTGAAGAAATAGTGGGTGCTGTCCTTGGTCCACCAGCCGGAGCCGGACTGGGCGTCGGTCTCGCTGGAGATGCTCCAGGTGTTGAGGGCCCCGCCGTTGATGGAGCGGGCGATCTTGTCGAACTTCAGGGTGCCGTCTCCCAAGGCCTGGGGTACGGCGTAATACACGGTGTACTCGCCGCCGCCGCCCATGCCCTGGACCTGCTCCTGGCTCAGCTCGCCGGAGCCGCCGTTCTGAACCAGGGCGGTGCTGGCATCAAAGGACAGGCCCTCGGCGGAGGACTCCACCCCGGCGGGCAGCTCGTGGGTGGACACCGTCACGCCCTCCAGCTCCACAGGGGGGGTCTTGACCCCGGACAGGTCCACCTCATACCGGACAGGCTCGCTCTCCTCGCCCCACTGGAGGGTAATGTGGGTCTTGGGGGAGATGGAGCTGGCGTTGATGAAGAATACCGCGTACTTGCCCTCTCCGATGTCGGGGTTCTCGGTCAGTTCAGCGCTGTTGTCAGCGGTGGGGGAGGACTGGGTGTAGAGGGTGTAGCGGAAGGTCTCCTCGGCATACCCCTCGGGGGCCTCAAAGGCCACGCCTACCCAGGCGCCCTTGCCGGCGTCTTCGCTCTGGTGGATGGGCACCACGTCGTCGGTGGACAGGGCAACGCGGACGAAATCCTCGCCCTCCTTCTGAGTGGCCTGGGCGGTGACGGCGGGCAGCTCCTCCAGAGAGCCCTCCTGATCCACGGGGCGTACCCCCAGAATGCCGGAGACGGGCTTGTCCTCCTGACCGCCGTCGGAACCACCGCCGGAGCCACCAGAGCCGCCCTGATCGCCGTCCTCAGAGCCGGTGACCTCATCCCCCTCGCTGTTGGTGGGGGGAGTCACGCCCTCGGCCACCTCCACGGAGGCGGGGCGGTTGCCGTCAATGACCACCTGGTCGGCCTGGATCCGGGCGGTGGATATCACGCCCTGGTTGTCCACCTTTACGGCGGAGCGGGCGGTCAGGGTGTCCACGGAGGCGCCGTCGGCCACCGACACGGAGCAGTCCGCCCCGTCCACAGACAGCAGGGACACCTGGCAGTCAGCCCCCAGCTCCAGGGTGTTCTCCCCGCCGGCCAGGTTCAGCTCGCCTTCCACTTTCACGCCGTCCAGGGAAAGGGCGGCGCCATTGGCGTCCACCAGCAGGTCGCCGTCCAGGGTGCTGTCCTTCACCGTCAGGTCGCCTGCGGCGGGAGCGGCCAGCACGTTGCCGTGGATCTGGGCGTTCTCCACCGTCACATTGGGGGCGGCCACCAGCAGGATGCCGTTGACCTCGCCGGTGATCACCGCGCCCTCCTCCTGGACGTACTGGGCCACGGAGTTATTGAGGATGGTGACGATGGAGCCACGGGTGATCTCCCGGTTCAGGGCCAGCTGGCCGCCGCCCACGCCCTGGATGATACCCGCCTGGGCCATGGCGTCGATGTACCCGGCGGCCCAGTCGGCGGCCTGGTCGCCGTCCACGAATTCACTCAGGTCGGGGTCCTGGCTGGGAGTCATCCGGATGGCCCGGGCGTACAGGACGGTGGCCCGCTGGCGGTCCATGGGCTCAGTGGCCCGGCAGTTCTTGCCGTCGCCCTGCAGGATACCGGCGGCGGTCAGGCGCAGGATGTAAGGGGCATACCACTCGTCCCCCTTCAGGTCGGCGTAGGGGTTGTCCACGGTCTCGGTATAGCCCAGGGTGCGGCAGAGCAGGGCCGCGAACTCGCCCACGGTCATGGCGTCGTCGGGACGCATGCCCCGGACGTCGCCCTCTACGATGCCGTAGCCGTGCCAACGCTCAAAGGCTGCCTGACTCCAGTGGCCGTCCAGTTCGGGCAGACTGGAGGTCTGCCGGGCGGCTGCGGCCGTTGGGACGGTCAGGGAGGCGGTGAGGGCCAGGGAAAGCAGGGCTGCGGGAATTTTACGCATGATGGTTCTCCTTTTTGTGCAAGTTTGCCCGAAAAAAAGGGACTCCCGTAGGGGAGCCCCTTCCGCCGTCCGATCACAGCGGTCAACCGGGCTGTGAGGATAGAATACCGGATAGATGGGAAATTTGCAATGCAAAGGATCTGCCAGGTGAGGGAAGATTTACGAGATGGAAACCACCTCATAGCCCGCCTGGACCACGGCGTCTTTCAGCACATCGTCGCTCACCGGGGCGTCCAGAGTGACGGTGGCGGTCTTGGCCTCCAGATTCACGGTGGCGGAGACCCCGTCCAGAGCGTTGAGGGCCTTCTCCACGTGGGCCTGGCAGTGGGCGCACATCATACCTTCAATTACCATTGTCTTTGTCATAAGCTCGCTTCCTTTCTCGGTTTGGGGTGGATTGCCGGGAGCAGGGGAGGGGACCCGATGCTCCGGCTGGAAAAATTTAAGCCGCAGCGCGTTGGTGACCACGCACACAGAGCTCATGCTCATGGCGGCGGCGGCAAACATGGGGGAGAGCTGGAGGTGGAACAGGGGATACCACACACCGGCGGCCAGGGGAATGCCGATGATGTTATAGATAAAGGCCCAGAACAGGTTTTCCTTGATGTTCCGGATCACCTTCTTGGACAGCTTCACGGCGGTTACCGCGTCCAGCAGGTCGCTCTTCATCAGCACGATGTCCGCCGACTCGATGGCCACGTCGGTGCCCGCCCCGATGGCGATGCCCACGTCGGCCCGGGCCAGGGCGGGGGCGTCGTTGATGCCGTCTCCCACCATGGCTACCCGCTTGCCCTGGGCCTGGAGCTCCGCCACGGTTTTCTCCTTGTCCTGGGGCAGCACCTCGGCGATGACCCGGTCCACATTCAGGGCTTTGCCCACCGCCTCGGCGGTGCGGCGGTTGTCGCCGGTGAGCATGATCACGTCGATGCCCATGGCCTGGAATCCGGCCACTGCCTCGGCGCTGGTGGGCTTGGGGGTGTCGGCCACCGCCACAATGCCCAGCAGCTTGCCGCTCTCGGCAAAGAACAGGGGGGTCTTGCCCTCCTGGGCCAGAGCCTCAGCCTGAGCGGCGAAGGGGCCCAGCCCAATCCCCGCCTCCTCCAGCATGGCCCGGTTGCCCGCCAGCACGGGAGTGCCGTGGAGGGTGGCGGAGATCCCACGGCCGGGAGTGGCCAGAAAGTCCGCCACCTGCACCAGAGGGATATTCCGCTGCCGGGTCTCTGTCAGAATGGCCTCGGCCAGGGGGTGCTCGGAGGGCTGCTCCAGGGAGGCGGCCACGCACAACAGCTCCTCCTCCGTTACCCCCTCCGCCATCCGGCAGTCGGTGACCACCGGCTTGCCCTGGGTGAGGGTACCTGTCTTGTCCAGCACCACCGCCCCGATGGTGTGCAGGGTCTCCAGCGCCTCGGCGGACTTGATCAGGATGCCGTTTTCCGCCCCCTTGCCGGTGCCCACCATAATGGCCACCGGGGTGGCCAGACCCAGGGCGCAGGGGCAGGAGATCACCAGCACCGCCACCCCGGCGGTGAGGGCCCGTGTGATGTCCCCGCCGGTGGCCAGCAGCCACACGATGGCGGTGATCACGGCAATGGCAATGACGGTGGGGACGAAGATGCCCGCCACCTTGTCGGCCAGCTTGGCAATGGGGGCCTTGGAGGAGGCGGCCTCCTCCACCAGGCGGATCATCTGGGCCAGGGTGGTGTCCTCGCCCACCCGCAGGGCCCGGAAGGTAAAGGAGCCGGACTTGTTGATGGAGGCGGCGGCCACCTTGTCTCCCGGTCCCTTCTCCACCGGCAGGGATTCGCCGGTGAGGGCGGACTCGTCCACGGAGGAGCGGCCCTCGGTCACCACCCCGTCCACCGGGATCCGGCCGCCGGGGCGTACCACCACCAGCTCGTCCACCCGTACCTCCTCCACCGGGACCTCCACCTCGGCCCCGTTCCGGAGCACGGTGGCGGTCTTGGGGGCCAAATCCATCAACCGGGTGATGGCCTGGCTGGTTTTGCCCTTGGAACGGGTCTCCAGCCATTTGCCCAGGGTGATGAGGGTGAGGATCATGCCCGCCGACTCAAAGTACAGGTCCATGGACCAGCGGTCTACCCGGGCCTGATCCCCGTGGCCCAGGCCCCAGGCGATCTGGAACAGGGCGGCGATGCCGTAGACCATGGCGGCGGCGGAGCCCAGGGCGATGAGAGAGTCCATATTGGGGGCCCGATGCCACAGGGATTTAAAGCCCACCTTGTAGTATTTGTCGTTGATGTAGAGGATGGGCAGGGTGAGCAGGAACTGGAGAAAGGCCACCATAAACACATTGCCCGGGTCGTGGAAGAAGACGGGCAAGGGCCAGCCCATCATATGGCCCATGGACAGGTAGAACAGGGGCGCCAGAAAGACCAGAGAGGCGCAGAACCGCCGCTTCATTCCAGCGGCCTCCTCCTCCATCCGGTTTTCCTGGCGGACCGGGGCGGCTGCGGCGGACGCCTGGGGCAGGGAGGCCCCATAGCCCGCCTCCTCCACCGCCTGGATGATGCGGGCGGCGTCGGTAGCCCCCTCCTGGTATTCCACCAGCATGGAGTTGCCCAGCAGGTTCACATTGACCTGGTCCACACCGGCCAGATGACACACCGCCTTTTCCACGTGGGCGGAGCAGGCGGAACAGGTCATGCCGGTGACGTTGAATTTTTGCTTCATGGTCTCACCAGACTTTCTAGCGGAAACAGGTTACTTCAAAATGCGGCCCAGGGTCTGGACGAATTCGTCGATCTTGGCGCTCCGCTCCTCCGGAGAGGCGGCCTCCTGGACACAGTGTTTCAGGTGGGCCGCCAGGATCTCCTTGTTGGCCCGGTTGAGAATGGCCTCGGTGGCCATCAGCTGCTGTGAAATGTCGATGCAATAGCGGTTTTCTTCCACCATTTTCAAAATACCGTCCATCTGTCCCCGGGCGGTTTTCAGCAGACGCAGGATGGTTTTGGTATCTGCCATCATAGAGTAACACCCCCCTGGGGTGTAGTGTACGACAAGGAACAAAAAAAGTCAAGGCCCTTTTCAAAAGGGCCTTGACCGGAGTGGGGGTCGTCAGGCGTCTTTGGAGTGGGAGTCCCGGAAGAGCAGGGAAATGCACCACAGGGCCGCCAGACCCACCAGGGCGTAAATAATGCGGCTGACCATGCTGGTCTGTCCGCCGAACAGGGCTGCCACGATGTCAAACCGGAACAGGCCGATGCTGCCCCAGTTGAGGCCGCCGATGATGGCCAGGATCAGGGCGATCTTGTCAAGAATCATAGGATATGCTGCCTCCTCAAATTTGAGATACCGTGGCTAGTATCCGCGCACAAGAGGCAAATTATACGGCCTTCCAAATTTTAAAACAGTCGAAAAATTATGGTGATTCAGGCGGGGCCTTCCGCTGGGACAGGGCCAGGCCAGCCAGGATCAGGGCGGAGGCCGCCACGGTGATCACCGGCATCAGGTAGAGGTAGACGTTGGTGGCCACCGGGCCGATGAGGGCGGAGGCCTTGTTCCAGGCCAGAAAGCACAGGGCGGAGGCCCCGATGCCCAGGTAAAGGGTGTTGCCTAGCAGCGTGGGCTGGGCAAAGGGGGTCAAATCGGGCGCCAGGCCGCCGCCCCACAGGAAGGGGAGGGTGAAGAGCAGGCCCCAGAAAAAGATTTTGCGGGTGCTCTGCAGCTCGCTCAGGCCGGAGTTGGCCTGGGCCCACTCCAGGCACACGCTGTATCCGCCCCAGCAGACGGCCGCCGCCAGGGAGAGCAGGATGCCCAGAGGGTTGGAGTCAAAGGACTCCCCCTCGGCCAGGGAGATAAGGGCGATGCCCGCCATGGCCAGGCAGAAGCCGATAAAAAAGGCGGGCCCCGGCCGCCGGGACCGGCGGCACAGCCACAGCAGCAGGGCGGTAAACATGGGGGCGGCGGCGATGATCAGCCCCACCGTGGAAGCCAGGGAGAACTCCAGCGCGTAGTTTTCCGGAATGGAGTAGAAGGTGAGCCCGGTGAGGCCGCAGCACACAAAGGGGAGCTCCTGTTTCACGCCTTTGGGGAGCAGAGGCTTGGGGGAGCAGAGGAAGAGCACCGCCCAGGCCAGCAGGAACCGGAACACCAAAATTTCCACCGGGTGAAAGGCGGTCAGCAATACCTTGGTGGAGATATAGGTGGTGCCCCACACCGCCGATACGGCCAGAGCCAAGATGTGGCCCAGCGCCAAGTGATTTTTCACGCAGTCCATCCTTTCGCAAAAAACAGCGTGCGCGGAAACCGCGCACGCTGTTCCTTTTTCTTTACCGATCCATTTGCCTGCCAAGCAATGGATTACAGGACCCGGCGGGCGTACACATACACGTTGTTGTAGTAGCCGCTGGTCAGGTTGTCATAGCGAACTTCGTATGTATTGGTGGAGGCGTGGATGAACTGGCCGCCGCCCACATAGATACCCACATGAGAGACGGGCTTGCTGCCGCCGGACTTGAAGAACACCAGGTCGCCGGGCTGCAGCTCGCTCTTGGAAACGGACACGCCGTTGGAGAGCTGGCCGGTGGCGGTGCGGTTCAGGGTGTAGCCGAAGTGACGGTACACATAGGAGGTAAAGCCGGAGCAGTCAAAGCTGTTGGGGCCGTTGCCGCCGTACACATAGGGGGTGCCCAGGAACTGAGCGGCGTAATCCACCACCTGCTGGCCCAGGCTGCTGGAGGCGGCCACCACAGTGCCGTCGCCCCGGGAGCCGGCGGAGTCCTTGCAGGTGACCATGTAGTCGCTGCTGACATAGCCCACGGAGCCGCCGCTGGTCTTGACCTTGTACCAGCCGTTGTCAATGCCCACGATGGTCACCACGGCCCCATCGTTCAGAGAGGTGACTTTATCATAGTCGGTGCCAGGTCCGCTGCGCACGTTCAGGGGAGAACCGTCCGTCTCAACCAGGCCGTAGCCGATGGTCACGTCGGCCTTGGTGGAGACATCCAGGTAATCGGCGGACATATAGCCCTCCACGGACTTGTAGTCCACCTTGTACCAGCCGTTGGATTCCTCCTCCAGGATCACCACCACGTCGCCCTTGGAGGCGGTGGCCAGGATGGTGGAGGAGCTGTTGGCCTCCTCCCGCAGGCGGAGCGCGTCGGTGTTGACGGTACCGGCGCCCACGCTGGCGGCGGAAGCGCCCACCACACAGACGGCGGAGACGGCGACGGTCAGAAGAGCGGTGCGTACGAACTTGGCAGGCAATATCATTGGTAAATTCCTCCATTCAGAATGATGCCCCGCAGAGGCGCGGGGAAGGGGCGCGGAGTTACTTGCTGGAGAGCGCCCGGTCCAGCCAGACGGAGGCCACATCCATGGCGGCGTACAGGCTGTCTTTCTCTGTCTTTTTCACCACGCGGTCCCGGCTTTTCAGGTCGGGGTCGGTGAGCTGCAGCTGGACGGAGACCTTGGTGGCCACGTCCATGTCTTTGTCCTTCTTCTGGTCCAGAATCTGGAGCATGATAATATATTTTTCCGCCATGCTGCCGTAATAGATCAGACTGTCTTTCCGGCGCAGCGGATGGCCTTTATAAGTCAGAGGAATGGCTTGAACTGACATAATACCTCCTTAAAGACTGGGTTGTTACTGATTTTTAAAAACTGTAACCAAATTGTAACACGTTGTTTCCAAAGAGTCAACCGTTTTCCTGCAATTTTTTAGGAATTGGCACGGAACGGGTCTTACGGTTGGGGAACGGTCTGATTTTTGCCTTTCCCTGTCTGGCGCAGCTCCAGCCAGAGAGCGCAGCAGGCATAGGCCAGAGCCGCCAGGATCAGCAGGGATTCCACCAGCATGGTATAGGTTTTGCCCCCCAGCTGGAGCACGAAGGTGTACCGCTGCCGGAAGTAGACCAGATAGGCGCTGAGGGAGGCCAGCTGCGCCAGCGCCGGGGCGGGGAGATTGCGAGGCATGGCGCAGGCCCACACCAGGGTGAGCACGTCGGCCAGAAAGAAATAGCGGTCGTGCATATAGGGCAGCAGGAAGGGGACCCCCAGAGCCAGCACCACGCCGGCGGAGAGCAGGGCGCTGTCGGTCAGCCGCCTGCGGAATACAAACAGGGCCCCCAGCAGGAGCAGCACCAGCACGAAGGCGGCCAGGATGCCCGCCCGGGCCGCCGGAGCCTCCGCCACCGAAGCGCCGTAGGGGAGGAAGGAATAAATGGAGGCGGAGTTGTAGTTCAGGCTGCCGGCCCCCTCCTGGGTCTGGCCCACGTAGACGCTGAGGATGTCCCCCAGGGGTTTGCCCAGCAGCAGGGCGGGGACGCAGGTGACGGCGTAGGCGGCGGGGAAGAGGAAGAGGTGGCGGAATTTAACCCGGCCCGCCAGCCACAGGGCCCCCCAAAGGGGGAGAATAAAAACGGTCTGGAGCTTGAAGGAGAAGGCGACCCCCAGCAGCGTGAGAGAGGCGGCGCCCCGCCGCTCCAGGGCGGAGGCCAGAGCGTGGAGGACCAGAGCGCCGTAGAGAGCGTCACACTGTCCCCAGTAGGCTCCGTTGAGCATGACGGTGGGAAGCAGCAGCAGGGCGCAGAAGCACGCCAGCGGCCGCAGGCTGTCCGCCTCGGAGAAATGGGCCGCCAGCCGGGCTCCGCCCCAGGCCAGAACCACGTCGAACAGGATAGAAAACAGCTTGATCAGGTAGAGGTCGGGGATGGGCAGATAGGAGATGGCGGCTAAAAAATAGAGGTAGGGGGCGTTGTAGTTGCCGATGGGCAGCCTGATGGCCCCAAAGCCGCCGTTGTCCCGGAGGGTGGCCACCCACTGGGACAGGAAGATCTCATAGTCTGAGGAGACGTAGGAGAGCATCATGGCCCGGAAGAAAAAGGCCAGGCCGACAGGGAGCAGGGCGGTGAGCAGCCGGTTGGGCGGGGTGCGGCCAAAGACCCGGAGCACCGCCAGGGCCAGCACGGCCAACAGCAGCAGGAGGAGATAGACCGCCAGCCGTGCGCCCTCCGTGCCCCGGTCCAGGTTCAGGACGGGGAGCGCGGCCACGCCCAGCAGGGCCAGCCCGGCGCAGCCGCAGGCCAGGGAGAGGGGAGAACAGGACTTCATAAGCACACCTCACAATCAAAAAGGGCCCGGAGCGATACTCCGGGCCCTTGGAAACAGAGGTCAGATCTCAACGGGCTCCGCCGTGGAGGAGGCGGCCTCCTCCACCAGGATTTCCTCCGGCGCGCCGGTCTGGGCGGTTCCCTCGTCGTCCATCTTGTCGTACTTGCGGTACATGGACAGACCGGAACCGGCGGGGATCAGCTTGCCGATGATCACGTTCTCCTTCAGGCCCAGCAGGTGGTCCACCTTGCCCTTGATGGCGGCCTCGGTGAGCACCTTGGTGGTCTCCTGGAAGGAGGCGGCAGACAGGAAGGAGTCGGTGGCCAGAGAGGCCTTGGTAATACCCATCAGCAGGCGGGTGCAGGTGGGCAGCCGCAGCTCGATGCCGTCGTTGGTCTCTCCGGCGTCGATGCGGGTCTGGACGGCGGCCTTGGCGTCCTCAAACTCGATGAGCTCGATGGTGGAGCCGCTGAGCAGGTCGGAGTCACCAGCGTCCTCCACCCGGACCTTGCGCATCATCTGGCGGCAGATGACCTCGATGTGCTTGTCGTTGATATCCACGCCCTGCTGGCGGTAGGGCTTCTGCACTTCCTGGATCAGGTAGTCGTACACCGCATGGATGCCCCGGACCCGGAGCACGTCCTGGGGATAGAGGGCGCCCTCGGTGAGGGCAAAGCCCTTCTCCACGGTGTCGCCGTCCTTCACCCGCAGGCCGGCGTAGGGCAGGGCGTAGGTGACGGTCTCGCCGTCGCTGGCGGTGATGGTCAGGTTGCACATGGAGTTGCGCTTGGCCTCCTCCAGGGTGACTTTGCCGCCCACCTCGGCCAGCTGGGCCATCTTCTTGGGTTTGCGGGACTCGAACAGCTCCTCAACACGGGGAAGACCCTGGGTGATGTCGCCGCCGGCCACGCCGCCGGTGTGGAAGGTACGCATGGTCAGCTGGGTACCGGGCTCGCCGATGGACTGGGCGGCGATGATACCCACGGCCTCGCCGGAGCCCACGGGCTCGCCAATGGCCAGGTTGATGCCGTAGCACTTGGAGCATACCCCGCTGCGGGCCCGGCAGGTGAGCACGGAGCGGATCTTCACCTGATGGATGCCGTGGTCCTCCAGCAGCTTGGCGTGGTCCACGGTCATCATGGTGTGGTGGTCGATGAGCACCTCGCCGGTCTTGGGATCGCAGATATCCTCCACCGGATAGCGGCCCTTCAGACGCTCGCCGAAGGTCTCGATGACCTGGCCGTTCTCCACGATCTCGCTGACCAGGATGCCGTCATCGGTGCCGCAGTCGTCCTCCCGGATGATGACCTCCTGGGACACGTCCACCAGACGGCGGGTCAGGTAACCGGAGTCGGCGGTACGCAGCGCGGTATCGGCCATGCCCTTCCGGGCGCCTCGGGAGGAGATGAAGTACTCCAGCACGGACAGGCCCTCACGGAAGTTGGACTTGATGGGGATCTCGATGGTGCGGCCGGAGGTGTCGGCCATCAGGCCGCGCATGCCGGCCAGCTGACGGATCTGGGCGGAGCTACCACGGGCGCCGGAGTCCGCCATCATCCAGATGGGGTTGTAGCGGTCCAGGCCGGCCATCAGGGCGTCGGTCACGTCCTTGGTGGTCTTTTCCCAGGCCTCCACCACCAGGCGGTAGCGCTCGTCGTTGGTCAGGAAGCCCCGCTTGTACTGCCGCTCGATCTTGACGATTTCCTTCTCGGTGTCGGCAATCAGGCCGTACTTCTTTTCGGGAATGGTCATGTCGTAGATGGAGACGGTGAGGGAGCCCCGGGTGGAGAACTTGTAGCCGCGGGACTTGATGATGTCCAGCACGTGGGCGGACACAGTGAAGCCGTGCTTGGTGATGCACTTGTCGATGATCTTGCCCAGCTGCTTCTTGCCCACGATGAAGTTGACCTCGGGGTCAAACATCTGCTCAGGGTCGTTCCGATCCACAAAGCCCAGATCCTGGGGGATGCCCTCGTTGAAGATCAGGCGGCCCACGGTGGTGCGCACCAGCTTGTGGCGGGTCTCGCCGTCCACCTCGGCCTCCCGGCGAACCAGAATGGGCACATGGAGCTCCAGCTCGCCCTCGTCATAGGCCAGGCGGGCCTCGATGTCGCTGGCGAACACGTGGAGAACCTCACGGGGCAGCTGGCCGTCCTCGGTGTCGGCGCAGATACCGGCGTAGGTGGGGATGTCGTCCAGGGCGTTGGGGTTCTTGACCCAGACGTAAGAGTCGGGGTTCAGCTTGCCCTCGGCCAGAGCCGCCTTGACGGCGGCCACATCCTCGTAAGTGTCCTCGGCGGCGTGCTCGGGATACTTCTCATAGGTCAGGTAGTAGGAGCCCAGCACCATGTCCTGGGTGGGCACGGTAACGGGGCCGCCGTCCTGGGGACGCAGCAGGTTGTTGGCGGAGAGCATCAGCACCCGGGCCTCGGTCTGGGCCTCGGCGGACAGTGGCACGTGGACGGCCATCTGGTCGCCGTCGAAGTCGGCGTTGAAGGCGGTACACACCAGGGGGTGCAGCTTGATGGCCCGGCCCTCCACCAGGACGGGCTCAAAGGCCTGGATGCCCAGACGGTGCAGGGTAGGGGCGCGGTTGAGCATGACCGGGTGGTCCTTGATGACGAACTCCAGGGCGTCCCACACCTCGGCCTTGCCCTTGTCCACCATCTTCTTGGCGGACTTGATGTTGTTGGCCAGGCCGTTCTCCACCAGTTTCTTCATGACGAAGGGGCGGAAGAGCTCAATGGCCATCTCCTTGGGCAGGCCGCACTGGTAGATCTTCAGCTCGGGGCCCACCACGATAACGGAACGGCCGGAGTAGTCCACGCGCTTGCCCAGCAGGTTCTGACGGAAGCGGCCCTGCTTGCCCTTGAGCATGTCGGACAGGGACTTGAGGGCCCGGTTGTTGGCGCCGGTGACGGCCCGGCCCCGGCGGCCGTTGTCGATGAGGGCGTCCACCGCCTCCTGGAGCATCCGCTTCTCATTGCGCACGATGATGTCCGGGGCGTTGAGCTGGATGAGCCGCTTCAGGCGGTTGTTGCGGTTGATCACCCGGCGGTACAGGTCGTTCAGGTCGCTGGTGGCGAACCGGCCGCCGTCCAGCTGCACCATGGGGCGCAGCTCGGGGGGAATGACGGGCAGCACGTCAATGATCATCCACTCGGGCTTGTTGCCGGAGAGGCGGAAGGCGTCCACCACTTCCAGCCGCTTGACGATGCGGGCCTTCTTCTGGCCGGAGGCGTCCTTCAGCTCGGCCCGGAGGGAGACGGACAGCTGTTCCAGGTCGATGTCCTGGAGCAGTTTCTTTACCGCCTCGGCACCCATGCCGGCCTCAAAGTCGTCCTCGTACTTCTCCCGCATGTCCCGGTATTCCTTCTCGGACAGGATCTGGTTCTTGGCCAGGGGGGAGAAGCCGGGGTCGGTGACAATATAGCTGGCGAAATAGAGCACCTTCTCCAGGATCCGGGGGCTGATGTCCAGCAGCAGACCCATCCGGGAGGGGATGCCCTTGAAATACCAGATGTGGGACACGGGGGCGGCCAGCTCGATGTGGCCCATGCGCTCCCGGCGCACCTTGGCCCGGGTGACCTCCACGCCGCAGCGGTCGCAGATCTTGCCCTTGTAGCGGATCTTCTTGTACTTGCCGCAGTGGCACTCCCAGTCCTTGGTGGGCCCGAAGATCCGCTCGCAGAACAGACCGTCCCGCTCCGGCTTCAGGGTGCGGTAGTTGATGGTCTCAGGCTTCTTCACCTCGCCGTAGGACCACTCACGGATCTGCTCCGGGGAGGCGATGCCAATCTGGATGGCGTCGAATTCAGCGTAACTCATAGTTCTGATCGTCCTCCCTTATTTATTCCATATCATCGGCGCCGTCGCCGAAGTCGTCGTCGGAAAAATCGTCGTCGCCGTCTTCATCGCTGTCCTCGGCGATGAGGTCGTCGTCGTCGCTGCCCTCTTTCAGGGTGTAGCCCGCGGCGGCGAAGTCGGACTCCCCGCCGGCGTTGTAGCCGTAGAAGTCGTCATCGTCGTCCCGGAACTTGCCGGGCTGGTAGGTGTCCTCATCGTCGTCCTTCAGCTCGATCTCGTTGCCCTGGTCGTCCAGCACCTTCATGTCCAGGCACAGGGACTGCAGCTCCTTGATGAGAACCTTGAAGGACTCGGGCACGCCGGGCTTTGGCACGTTGTGGCCCTTGACAATGGACTCGTAGGTGCGCACACGGCCGGTCACGTCGTCGGACTTGACGGTGAGGATCTCCTGCAGGGTGTAGGCGGCGCCGTAGGCCTCCAGCGCCCACACCTCCATTTCGCCGAAGCGCTGGCCGCCGAACTGGGCCTTGCCGCCCAGAGGCTGCTGGGTGACCAGGGAGTAGGGGCCGGTGGAACGGGCGTGGATCTTGTCGTCCACCAGGTGGTGGAGCTTGAGGAAGTAGACGTAGCCCACGGTGACCGGGTTATCGAACCGCTCGCCGGTGCGGCCGTCGTACAGCCAGCTCTTGCCGTCGGGGCGCAGACCAGCCATCTTCAGGGTCTCGGCGATGTCCTTCTCGTCGGCACCGTTGAAAACGGGGGTGGCAACCTTCCAGCCCAGGGTCTTGGCGGCATAGCCCAGATGGACCTCCAGCACCTGACCGATGTTCATACGGGAAGGCACGCCCAGGGGGTTCAGCACG
>ERZ1643246.2065-NODE-2065-length-20158-cov-9.887082_pt1 | contig 20158 bp, 16 predicted proteins | sample MGYA00579265_ERZ1643246 | MGnify/ENA primary metagenome ERZ1643246 (study PRJEB29033, sample SAMEA4952261) | chicken gut metagenome | biome: Broiler Chicken; feature: Gastrointestinal Tract; material: Caecum | place: Ireland | collected 2018 | study: Broiler...
TAACGCCGAGAGTAGTTAGAGGAACGCCTCTTGCGAGGGTAGGAAGTCGCCGTGCGTTATTCCGGCATAGCTCAGTTGGTAGAGCATCTGACTGTTAATCAGGGTGTCGACGGTTCGAGTCCGCCTGCCGGAGTTATGGCCCGTTGGTCAAGTGGTTAAGACACCGCCCTTTCACGGCGGTAACATGGGTTCAAATCCCGTACGGGTCATCCTAATAAACTTATGCCGGCTTAGCTCAGTTGGTAGAGCATCGGTATCGTAAACCGAGGGTCACAGGTTCGAATCCTGCAGCCGGCATAACAATATATCGATCATTTCCTATCAGACGGGCATTTGATGACATTTATAAGAGTAAAGTGTCACCATTTTGTCACCAACTTCAGAAAAAGTTATTTTTAAGCTATTAGATTTGTGTCTAATAGCTTTTTTTATTTCAAAAGATATAAGCTACTTTACTTTAGAAACAAAGGGATTAGAATTATTGGTAATAAGTATTGTTTTAGATACTAATTAATCTAATATATTTAGAAATAAACAAAAATAAATACTTATTTCCTCAAGTTATGATAAGATGAATATGTACATAAAAATTGAGATAAAAAAAGATAAATTTAGTTCGAAAGTAGGGAATTTTTATGGAAAATGAAGTGCTTTTTCCAGGTGATACTCTGGGGATTATTGGTGACAGTTCTAATGGAATTAGATTGGCTCAAACAGCTAAAAGACTAGGATTTAAAGTAATTGTTTACGCTACTAACGAAGGAAGTCCTACTTTAGCTGATGCAGATGTTAAGATTGTAGGAGAATTTAGCGATAAGGCTAAGTTACAAGATTTTGCTGAACGTTGTGATTTAGTAATGTATGAATCAGAACATATATCTTCTGAAGTTATTGCATATCTACAAAAATTCACTAGAGTTCCGCAAGGTTCTGAAACTTTAGAAATTGCACAGGATAGATTGTTGGAACGTGCTTTCTTTGAACAAATGAATATAAATATTGCCCCTTATGCAACAATTGTTAGCTTAGAGGACGTTTACCAAGCTATTAGTTCAATTGGATATCCTTGTGTATTAAAACCTATTCAAAAAGGATTTGGTCCTAAACGTCAACAAATAATTCGTAAGCAAACAGATATTGCCAAATGTGCAGACATTATTGATATGGGGACTTATATCTTAGAATCGTGGATACCTTATAATAAAGAACTATCAGTTATAATGACACGTGATTATGATGGAAATTTAGCATATTTTCCTGTAATTGAAACTAGATATAAAGAAAATCGTCTTAATGAGGCAATTGTACCAGCTAATATCCAACCTGATGTAGAAGAGGAAGTAAAACGTTTAGCAGGTGAAATTGTCAGTGGTTTAAAATATGTAGGTGCTTTAGAAGTAGCTTTCTATCTAACTGAAAGTGGTTCTTTGTATGTAAAAAGAATTGTGCCAGCTTTACACAATTCTGGCTACGTCTTTGATAAGGCAACTAATGTTTCGATGTTTGAGCAACATCTTAGAACTTTGGTGAAGATGCCATTAGTTGATATTAAATTAGTTCAACCTGCAGGCATGGTAATGATTGAAGAAGAAAATATTGATGATATTCGTACACAATGGGTACTAAAAAATAATTGGTATTATACATTCTTTAGATACCCAGAATCAATGAGACCACAACCAGAAGGCTATATTATAGTATTAGCTGAAAATGAAATGGAAATAAAACAACAAATAGAATCGACTGGTATTTGGGACGATTTATCAAAAGAATAATAGTTAATGGAGCGATAAATAATTATAAAGTTATCGCTCTTTTTAATGATTAATAATTGGATTTTAGTTATAATAAGAATTGACATTTTTCTGAAAGGATGAGTACTGTGACCGACAATATGTTTTTGTCAGGAATGAATGATAAACAATCAGAAGCAGTTTTATGTACAGAAGGACCATTATTAATAATGGCAGGAGCTGGTAGTGGGAAGACTCGTGTGTTAACTCACCGTGTAGCATACTTAATTGAAGAAAAAGGCGTAAATCCTTGGAACATACTAGCTATCACCTTTACAAACAAAGCAGCTCGTGAAATGAGAGAACGTGTAAATAATTTAATGGGTGAAGGTGCAGAAGATATATGGGTATCTACATTCCATGCTTTATGTGTACGAATTTTACGGAGAGACGCAGAAAAAATAGGCTTTAATAGATCATTTACAATTGCAAGTACAAGTGAGCAAAGAACTTTAATGAAACAGGTTCTTAATGATTTAAATATTGATACTAAAAAATATGATCCACGTGCAATCTTAAGTGTAATTTCAAATGCCAAAAATGACCTATTAGATCCTAAAGATTATGCCCAACAAGCTAATGGACCATTTGAAGAAATTGTAAGTAAAGCATATTTTGAATATCAAAATCAGCTTGCAAATAACCAAGCAATGGATTTTGATGATTTAATTATGCAAACTATTAGATTATTCAACGAATCACCAGAAACATTGGAATTTTATCAACGTAAATTCCACTATATTCATGTTGATGAATATCAAGATACTAACGAAGCTCAATATGAATTAGTTAATAAGTTAGCTCGTAAATATCGCAATTTATGTGTTGTAGGTGATGCAGATCAAAGTATTTATGGTTGGCGTGGTGCAAACATGGAAAATATCATGAACTTTGAAGAAGATTACCCAGATGCAACAGTAATTAAATTGGAACAAAATTATCGTTCTACAAAAAATATTTTAGCAGCTGCTAATAATGTGATTGAGAATAACGTAAATCGTAAAGATAAGACTTTATGGACAGATAATAAGCAAGGTGACAAGATCCATTATTATCGTGCAAATAACGCTAATGAAGAAGCTTATTATGTAGTTAAAAAAATTCAAGAACAAATTAGAAATAATGGACGCCATTATGGAGATTTTGCTATTTTATATCGTACTAATGCACAGTCACGTATAATCGAAGAAACTTTCGTGAAAACCAATATACCATATAAATTAGTTGGAGCGCATAAATTCTATGATCGCAAGGAAATAATGGACACTTTAGCTTATTTACGTTTAGTAACTAATCTAGCTGATTCTATGAGTTTTGAAAGAATAGTAAATGAACCAAAACGTAGTATCGGCTCAGTAACTGTTGGAAAATTAAGAACATTCTCTCAAATTCATGGTATGTCAATGTTAGAAGCTTCCAAGAGTGCTGCTTTAGCAGGGGTATCTGCCAAGGCAAGTAATGAATTAGAAAAGTTTGCTGAGATGATAGAACAGTTACATGAATATCAAAAGGCACATAATGTTACTGAAGTTACAGAAAGAATTCTAGATGTAACGGGTTATAAAGCTAACTTACAAAGAGAAGATACTTTAGAAAACCGTAATCGTTTAGAAAACTTGGAAGAATTTTTAACGGTTACTAAGCAATTTGATCAAGATTGGGAACCTGAAGATGAAGAAAGTGATCCATTTGTTGATTTCTTAGCTGATTTAGCTTTAGTTTCAGATCAAGATAGTGTAGAAGAAGAACCAGATGAAGTCACATTAATGACATTACATGCAGCAAAAGGGCTAGAATTCCCAGTTGTATTTTTGATGGGATTAGAAGAAGGTATTTTCCCACTTTCTAGAGCAGTTATGGACGAAAATGAACTCGAAGAAGAACGTAGATTGGCCTATGTAGGGATAACTCGTGCTGAAGAAGAACTTTATTTAACTAACTCGATTTCTCGTATGTTGTATGGTAAGAGTCAAAATAATCCAGCTTCTCGTTTTATTGAAGAAATTGATGAAGAATTAATCCAATCAGATAATCAAACGGTAGCAAGTACAACATTAACATCCAAGAGAACTAGATCTAGAGAAGTGCCATTTAGTAAGAAGCCTAAATATCGTATGCCAGCAGGAACTGTTGAACGCCCTAAAGAAACTGGTGCTGACAAACAAAGCTGGAATATAGGAGATAAGATTTCTCATAAAGCTTGGGGAACAGGAACAATTGTTAAGGTCTCAGGCGATGGCGAAGATACAGAACTAGATATTGCTTTTGAAGGCAAAGGTATTAAACGATTACTAGCAGCATTCGCACCAATTACAAAGATATAAGGAAGGTGGTGCCCATATGTCACAAAAAGATATAGAGATGGAATTAAAAGAGCTTCGTGATAAGTTAAATCGCTGGAGTAATGAATATTATGTGTTGGATACTCCATCTGTTGAAGATAGCGTGTATGACAAACATTATCAACGTTTATTAGAGCTCGAACAGGCCAATCCTGATTTAGTAACTGCGGACTCTCCTAGTCAAAGAGTAGGTGGTAAAGTTCTAAGTGGCTTTACTAAAGTAAATCATGATATTCCAATGTTGTCATTAGGCGATGTGTTTTCTAAAGAGGAATTAATAGAATTTTTAGAGCGTTTAGAAAATAGTGTAGAGCAGAAGTTGGATTATAGTTGTGAGTTAAAGATTGATGGTTTGGCTATTTCCTTAACTTATGAGAATGGTAAGTTTATCAAGGGGTCAACTCGTGGTAATGGGGTAATCGGTGAAGATATTACTGAAAATCTCAAAACTATCAAGGCAATCCCTATGGAATTAAATGAACCTGTGTCAATTGAAGTTCGTGGAGAATGTTACATGCCTAAGAAATCTTTTGTGGAACTGAATACTAAACGTGAAGCAGAAGGGCAAGCTGTTTTTGCTAACCCACGTAATGCAGCAGCAGGATCTTTGCGTCAATTAGATACAAAAATAACAGCTAGTCGAAACTTGAGTACTTTTATTTATTATTTAATGGAACCCGAAAAGTTGGGGATAAAAACTCAAACTGAAGCCTTAAACAAATTAGAGAGCTGGGGTTTCAAAGTTAATAATGAATCTAAACAAGTTAAAACAAAGGAAGAAATATTTGCTTATATTGATGAGGCTACTGATCAAAGAGCCAACCTTCCATACGATATTGATGGAATAGTTCTAAAAGCAGAATCCTTTGCAGTTCAGTCTCAAGTTGGAAACACAGTTAAAGTTCCTAGATGGGCAATAGCTTATAAGTTTCCACCAGATGAACAGGAAACAAAAGTTTTAGATATTGAGTGGACAGTCGGAAGAACTGGAGTGGTAACCCCAACTGCTGTTATGGAACCAGTAACGTTAGCAGGAACAACTGTGGCAAGAGCTTCGCTACATAACCCTGATTATTTAAGGGAAAAAGATATTCGTATAGGCGATACGGTGAAACTTCATAAAGCTGGAGATATTATTCCTGAAATTTCTGAAGTAGTTTTAGCTAAAAGAACAGAAGATTCAGTAGAGTATCAAATTCCAACAGAATGTCCAGAATGTGATGCTAATTTAGTTCATTTAGATGATGAGGTAGCTCTAAGATGTATCAATCCACAATGTCCAGCTTTGGTAAAAGAAAGCTTAACACATTTTGCTTCAAGAAATGCGATGGATATTAGAGGATTAGGACCTAGAATAATTGAACAGCTTTACAACCGTGAAATGATTAAAGATGTTGCCGGAATTTATAGCTTAACTTTTGAACAGTTGATAACTTTAGATAAGTTTAAGGAAAAATCTGCGAATAACCTATTGACAGCAATCAATAATAGTCGTAATAATTCTATTGAACGTTTAATTTTTGGACTAGGAATCCGCCATGTTGGTGCTAAAGTAGCTAGAATATTAGCTGAAAATTATAAGTCAATGGATAACTTAGCTAAAGCAAAAAGTGATGAAATTTCAACGATTGATTCATTAGGAAAAATTATAGGTGATAGTGTTGAAATGTATTTTGCAGATGAACACGTGATGGAATTATTAGATGAATTGCGACAAGCTGGAGTAAACTTGGAATTCTTAGGGAAAACTCGTGAAGAACAGCTTGAAAGCAGCACCGATAGTAGTTTCAATGGTTTACGTGTTGTTCTAACTGGCACTTTGGATACTTTGAAGAGATCCGAAGCTAAATCATGGCTTGAAGCACATGGTGCAAAAGTTACAGGAAGTGTGTCTAAGAAAACTGATTTACTTATTGCAGGTCATGATGCTGGTAGCAAATTGACAAAAGCTCAAGAATTAAATGTTAGAGTAATGAATGAAGCAGAATTTATTCAGCAGATGGAGGAAGAATCTTGAAAAAGTTTGGTATAATTATCAGTTTATGTCTATCAGCTGCTTTAATGGCTTCTTGTGGAAAACTTGGTGGTAATTCTAATACTACAACAGCAACTACAGAGTCATCTAAAAGTGGTTATCAGACAACTGGTGAAAACAATAGTAGTGATTATCAAGGAATTATTGAAGATGGAGAATATAAGACAAGTAAGTCTAGAGGGGTAGGGATTTCTCAAAATTCAGATAATCTATTGAATTTGAAGAGTTTTGAAGCAGGTCTAACAACAATTTCTAAGGATCATTTCTCTACTAAGAGTTACATTTTCCAAGAAGGACAATATTTAAATAAGGCTACTATTCAAGATTGGTTAGGGAGAAAATCTAGTTCTAATCCAGAAGGTTTGAATCCTAGCGACAATGGTAAGAAAGAAGCAAATAAGCGAAACCCAATTTATGTTCAACAAATAGAAGAACAAGATTACATGAAGCAAAATAATGGTAAATTGGAATTAGCCGGTATGACAATTGGGATTGGTATGAATCAAAAGGATTACTACCAAAAAGAACAATATGGTGCTACTTATTCAACAACAATTTCTAAAGAAAAGAGAATTGAAGAAGGTAAGATAGCTGCTAAGAAAGTTCTTGCACGAGTTCGTCAAAAAGTCGGAAACAATGTACCAATTGTGATTGCGATGTTTGCTCAAGCTCCTAATGATAGTTTAGTAGGTGGTTATTTCTACTCCTATACTGTAAGTAAGAGTGGGACAGATATCGGAAGTTGGACAGAAACAAACATTAAGAGTTACGTTCTTCCAGCGACTGAAGATAACAAACTTCCTAATGACAATGATTCAACATCATTTGATAATTTCCAAAAAGAAGTTAAGAATTTCTTCCCTAATATTTCTAATGTAACGGGACAAGGTCAATATAAAGATAAGACTTTGCAAGGTTTACACATAACAATTACAACTCAATTTTATAGTGAAACCGAGATAACTAGCTTTACTCAATATGTAGCACAAGCTGCCAAGTCATACTTACCAAGTGGTATTCCAGTAGATATTAAGATCAATGGTAGTGATGGTGAAACACAAAGTTTTGTTTCAACAACAGGTGGCAATGGCGGATATTATACCCATGTATTTGGAAGTTACTAATTAATATATAAAGTGAGACTATTTTTTGCAGTAGTCTCTTTTATATTTTTAAATGATTATGCTAGAATATCAATTAGGAAACTTATTAACAAACTATAAGTAGTAATAAAATTATTAAAGTAATAGATAAGTGATGAAAGAGGGATGAACAATGGCAATTGGATCTGAAGAAGTAAAGCACGTTGCAGGGCTAGCAAAGCTTGCTTTTAAAGATGAAGAGTTAGCTAAGTTTACTGGACAAATGGATGAAATTATTAACATGGTTCAACAACTTAGCGAAGTAGATACAACAGATGTTCCTGTAACAACACACGTAACAGATGCAATAAATACTTTACGTGAAGACGTTGCAGTAAAAGGAACAGATCGTAATTTATTAATGAAAAATGTTCCTCAAAGCCAAGATGGATATATTAAAGTTCCAGCAATTATTGACGAAAGTGAGGAATAGTAATGGATTACTTTAAGAATGATTTAGCAAGTATTCACGATGATTTAGTAAATAAGAAATATAGTGTTGAAGAATTAACTAAGTCAACATTTGATAACATTAAAAAGGTTGATAAAGAAATTGAAGCCTTCTTAAAATTAGATGAGGAAAGAGCATTAGAAAAAGCTCGTAAAATTGATGAACGAGGCGTTAAAGCTGATTCTATTTTAGATGGTATTGGTATCGGTATTAAAGATAATATCGTAACTAAAGATTTAACAACAACAGCTGCTTCTAAAATGTTAGAAAATTTTGAACCAATTTACAACGCAACTGTAATGGACAAACTTAATGATGCTGGCATGATTACAGTTGGTAAGTTGAATATGGATGAATTTGCGATGGGTAGTTCTACAGAAAATTCAGCTTTCAAAATTACTAAGAATGTCTGGGATACTACAAAAGTTCCTGGTGGTTCTTCTGGTGGTTCTGCAGCAGCAGTTGCATCTGGTCAAGTTCTAGCATCTTTAGGTTCTGATACTGGTGGTTCAATTCGTCAACCAGCTGCATTTAACGGAATTGTTGGGGTAAAACCAACATATGGTCGTGTATCTCGTTATGGTTTGATTGCTTTTGCATCTAGTTTAGATCAAATTGGACCTTTGACACGTACAGTTAAAGACAATGCTTTAGTGTTAAACGCAATTAGTGGACATGATGCTCATGACTTTACTAGCTCCAGTCGTGAAGTTCCTGATTTTACTAAGGGAATTGAAGATGGTGTTAAGGGTATGAGAATTGCTGTTCCTAAAGAATACTTTGGTGAAGGTGTAGACGAAGACGTTGCTAAGGCAGTTAAGGATGCCGTAAAGACTTTTGAAAGCTTAGGGGCAACAGTAGATGAAGTATCTCTACCTCATAGTAAATATGGTGTTCCAGTTTACTACATTATTGCTTCATCTGAAGCATCTTCTAACCTTCAAAGATATGATGGTATTCGTTATGGATTCCGTGCTAAAGATGTAAAGAACTTGGAAGATGTATATGTACGTTCACGTTCTGAAGGATTTGGCGATGAAGTTAAGCGTCGTATCATGTTAGGAACATTCTCTCTTTCTGCTGGTTCATATGATGCATTCTTCAAGAAGGCTGCACAAGTTAGAACTTTGATTTGCCAAGACTTTGAAAATGTTTATAAAGATTATGACTTGATTTTAGCTCCAACATCTCCAACTACTGCATACGGAATTGGTGAAGAAATCAACGATCCAGTAACAATGTATATGAATGATATTTTGACAATTCCAGTTAACTTAGCAGGACTTCCAGGTATGTCCTTACCTGCAGGATTCTCTAATGGATTGCCAATTGGTTTACAACTAATTGCACCACGTTTTGCAGAAAGTACAATGTATCGTGCAGGATATGCATTTGAACAATCAACTGATTTTCATAAAGCAATACCAACGTTAGGAGGTCAAAACTAATGAATTTTGAGACGACTGTAGGTTTAGAAGTCCATATTGAAATGCAAACAAATTCTAAGGCATATTCACCTTCTCCTGTTCAATATGGTGCTGAACAAAATACAAATACCAATGTCATTGATTGGGGTTATCCAGGTGTCTTACCTGAAATAAATAAGGGTGCTTTAGAATTTGGAATGCGTGCTGCATTAGCACTTCATTGTGATATTACACAAGATGTTGGTTTTGACAGAAAGAATTACTTCTATCCTGATAATCCTAAAGCTTACCAAATTACACAAGCTCGTACACCAATTGGTACTAATGGTTGGTTAGAAATTGAACTTGAAGATGGTACTAAGAAAAAGATTGGTATCCGTGAAATGCACGTTGAAGAAGATGCTGGTAAAAACACACATAATCCAGACGGTTATTCTTATGTTGACTTGAATCGTCAAGGTACACCTTTGATTGAAATTGTTGCAGAACCTGATATTTCTAGTGCTGATGAAGCTTATGCATACTTAACAAAATTACGTCAAGTTATCCAATTTACAGGTATTTCAGACGTAAAAATGGAAGAAGGTTCCATGCGTGCTGACGTTAACGTTTCAATTGCACCAATCGGATCTGACAAGCTTGGTGTTCGTACTGAAATGAAGAACCTTAACTCATTTGAACATGTACGCAAAGGTATTCAATATGAAGTTAAGCGTCAAGAACGTTTACTGATGTCTGGTGGAGAAGTAGAACAAGAAACACGTCGTTTTGATGAACCAAGTGGTGAAACTATTTTAATGCGTTCTAAGGAAGAAGCTAACGACTACCGTTACTTCCCAGAACCAGATCTACCACCAATTCATATTAGTGATGATTGGATTGAAGAAGTTCGTGCATCTATTCCAGAAATGCCAGATAAGCGTCGTGAAAGATATACACAAGATTGGGGTATTCCGGCTTATGACGCAGGTGTCCTTACTCAAACTAAAGAAATGTCAGACTTCTATGACGCAACTGTAGCTGCAGGAGCAGATCCTAAATTAGCAGCTAACTGGTTGATGGGTGAAGTTAATGCTTACTTGAATTCTAAGCAAGTAGAATTAAGTGATACTGCTTTAACTCCAGAACATTTGGCAACAATGATTAAATTAATTGAAGATGAAACAATTTCTTCTAAGATTGCTAAGAAAGTATTCAAAGAAATCATTACAAATGATACTGAACCTAAAGCTTGGGTTGAATCTAAAGGTATGGTTCAATTATCAGATCCAGCTAAGTTACAACCTATCATTGATGAAGTTTTAGATAACAATGAACAATCTATCGAAGACTTTAAGAATGGTAAGGATCGTGCTATTGGTTTCTTAGTAGGTCAAATTATGAAGAAGACTCGTGGTATGGCTAACCCTAAGATGGTTAACAAATTATTAATGGCTAGTTTGAAGGAAAGATAAGAGGTTTTAGACTCTTAGGCGGGGAAAAAAGCATGCAAAAAAGATGTCGCATTATTTATAATCCAACTTCTGGTCGTGAAGCATTAAAAGGTGATTTAGTAGAAATTTTGGATATCCTTGAGAATGCTGGTTATGAAACAAGTGCATTTGCTACAACAGCTGAAGAAAATTCTGCTAGAAATGAAGCTGAACGTGCAGCAAAAGCAGGATTTAGCTTGATTGTTGCTGCTGGTGGCGATGGTACGATAAATGAAGTTGTGAACGGAATTGCAGGGCTAAAGAAACGTCCACAGTTAGGAATTATTCCTGCTGGTACAACTAATGACTACGCTCGTGCTTTAAAAATACCTAGAGAAAGTCCAGTTGAAGCTGCAAAAGTAATTGCTGCTGGTAAAACAGTTAAGATGGATATAGGTATGGCAAATGATAATTATTTTGTGAATATTGCTGGTGGTGGATTACTAACTGAATTAACATACAGTGTTCCATCAGAGCTAAAATCCTTATTTGGATATTTAGCATACTTAGCAAAAGGCGCAGAATTATTACCACAAATGAAGAATGTACCTATGCATCTTGAATATGATGATGGGGTATTTGATGGTGAAGCTTCAATGTTTTTAGTAGCATTGACCAACTCAATCGGTGGTTTTGAACAGATTGTACCGGATGCTTCACTAGATGATGGTAAATTCACAGTTATCGTAGTAAAGACAAGTAATCTTGTTGAAATGCTCCACTTGATAACAATGGTCTTAAATGGTGGTAAGCATGTTAATGATAAGCGTGTTTTATATATAAAAACAAAGAAATTAGTTGTTAAGCCAGTTGATACTAGAATTATGATTAATATCGACGGTGAATATGGTGGCGATGCACCAATGAAATTTACAGCTTTGAAGCAACATATTGAATTTTTTGCTAATACTGATGAAATTCCAAAGGGTGCAATCACTGCTAGTGAAGATACTAAGCAATTAGTTAAAGATATCGAAGAAGTAACTAAAAAAGATTTAAATGGCGATGGAATAATTGGTGAAAAAGAAGAGTAAACTAATAAGCCAATGAAGTCTAAAGAAGAGGGCAGAAGAGTTAATTCTTTTTGCCCTCTTTTTTTAGGGAAAGGAAGATAATGAAGAAAAAATTACCTGTTAGTAAAAATGAAGATTTAATTTTAACAATTGAAGACTTAACTTATCAAGGAATGGGTGTAGCTAAGGTAGATGGTTATCCTTTATTTATCGAAGGTGCATTACCTCAAGAAAAAATTAAGGCACATGTGGTTAAAGTTACTAAGAATTATGGTTTCGCTAAAGTAATAGATTTTATTGAAAAGAGTCCGGATAGAGTAGAAAACGAAGATAAAATATATCTTCAAACAGGAATCGCTCCACTACAAAACTTAAGCTATCCTGCACAATTGAAGTTTAAACGTAAGTTAGTAACTGATTTGCTACAGAAAGTGCATTTGGATAATTTAGAAGTGGCAGATACGTTAGGAATGGATACACCTTATTACTATAGAAATAAGGCTCAAGTTCCAGTAAGAGAAGTTAATGGTAAGTTAGAGATAGGATTTTTCAAGCGTAATAGTCATGACTTTGTGGCGATGGAACATTTCCTTATTCAAGATAAGAGAATAGACGAAATTTTGCTAAAAGTAAGAGACATTTTACGCATGAGCAAGATTACTGCTTATAACGAAGAAAAGCATACTGGAATGATACGTCATATTTTAGTTAGAAGAGGATATTATTCTCATGAAGCGATGGTAGTTCTAGTTAGTCGAGTAAGAAAAATTCCAAATCTTGATCAAATTGCATTCTTAATTCAACAACAATGTCCAGATGTAAAGAGCGTAATGCTGAATGTAAATCCAGATAAGACAAATGTTATTTTAGGAAAGAAAACTATAAAATTAGCTGGAAAAGATACGATTCAAGATACTTTGAATGGCTTGAAATTTGATATTTCAGCACAATCTTTCTACCAAGTTAATCCACAACAAACTGAAAAATTGTATCAATTAGCGATTGAAAACGCAGAATTAACAGGAAAAGAAACTGTTATTGATGCATATTGTGGAATTGGAACAATCTCATTAAATATGGCTAAATTTGCTAAAAAGGTATACGGTGTAGAAATTGTTCCTGAAGCTATTGAAGATGCTAAGCATAATGCTAGTCTAAATGATTTAGATAACTTGGACTTTGAAGTTGGAGAAGCTGAAGTATGGATGGAAAAATGGCAAAAGCAAGGAATTAAGCCAGATGTAATAATGGTTGATCCTCCAAGAAAAGGACTAACTTCTAGCTTGATACAAAGCGCAGTGGCGATGGAACCTAAAAAAGTCGTTTATGTAAGTTGTAATCCAGCAACTCTAGTACGTGATATTCAAGAATTCATGGAACTAGGATATCAAGTTACAAAGCCTATTCAACCAGTAGATCAGTTCCCACAAACAACGCATGTTGAGAGTGTTACTGTATTGGAGCGGACCGTAAGCGAACATAACTAGTATAAAAAGGTGTGATAGATAGTGTCTGGAAATAAAATGATAGAATTTGAAAATTTAATCATGATTGAAGTCTTAAAAGCAATGCAAGAGCTTGGGGGACGAGTGACACGCAAAGAAGTTAGGCGAGAGATTCGTGATCACTCAGATGTGATTTCAGAAGAGCAAGTTGATAAAATCAAACAGTCAAAAAAGACAGGAAAAGAATATCAACCATTCATTTATAGATTTAATTTTGCTGTTAAACATTTAATTACGACAGGGTATATCTTTACTGAGAACAACCATGATCTTGAATTGTCAGAGAAGGGGAGAACGGTTGATTTTGAAAAGTTTGATCCAATTCATGATGTTCGATCTATTGTAGATGGATCATTAAATGATGAGATAGATAATAGTAATTCTGATGAAGATACTGATGAGACTTGGCGTACAGAATTATTAGATGCTTTAGCAAAAATGTCGCCTAAAAAATTTGAGTTGTTTAGTCGAGGTCTACTCATTCATATGGGAGTTGACTTAGACGATAATATAGGTGTTCGATATGTAGGGGATGGTGGATTAGATGGATTTGGCTACATTACATCTGATGATTTTCGTACCACTCGTGTTGCATTACAAGCTAAGCGGTGGGATGGGAAAGTTTCTGCGCCGGAAATTGATAAATTCCGTGGGGCAATGGACAAATATAATGCCGAGTATGGTATTTTTATTGCAACATCAGATTTTACTCGTGAAGCTATGAAAACAGCTAGAGAGGGAACTAGGGTAATTACACTCATTAATGGAGATCAAATCTGTGATTTAGTGGCAAAGTATAATTACTATGTAAAGCCAGTAACAACTTATCGATTAAAAAAATTTTATTTTGATGAGGATTAATTGATAGAATCTAAACTGGAATATTTAGACTAATCATTTTAGTGAGATTATTTATAAATTAGCCTATATTTGGGGTAAACTAATATGTAGAAAATTAAATTGATGTTCAAATTTGGACATGATCCTATTTGGGACTCTGATCCGTTTACGGGAAAATTAATGACAGGAATTGAAATAGTTGACAGAGATTCAGATTTAGAGATGTGGAATAGTCAATGCATGTATCTTTATGACGAGTGCTATGAATTCAATTCACATGGCAAAGGTTGTTATTTCAATGAAACAACACTAGCCAAAAATAAAAAGAAATTGCTATGTATACTTGAACAAATTAAGAGTCGCCTAGGAGAGTTGAATGATAATAACTTTACTATTGAAGATTAGGCAACAGATGAATTAAATAAAGTTAACTAGAAAAAGATTATTTGTGGTATTCATCTTTGAAAGTAAATTAAATTTAGAAAGTGTGTTTTTCTTTGATAATTGTTAAAGAGAAATGCACTTTTTGTATTTTATGAATAATAGAGCATTTATCTCAGCTTTAAAAATATCGACAATGATAGTAAAATAATTAGTATTAGTGTTAAAATCCATCGTTTAAAAGTAGTAAAAGTGGATTAAAAATGGGTTTTAACGGGTGAAGTTTGAAGAATTAATTAATTTTTTCAAAGGGAAGATGCTCTTAGGATATTAACTAAAGGTAGTGAATGAAAATGAAGAATTTAGTTACAACTTTAAGAATGAAAGAAGCCACTTTTACAATTAAGGGTGACGATAAAATTATTCCTTTTAGTGCTTTGGATAAAACGATAGAAATTAATGAAGTGATTGAAAAAAGCTACAATTATCTTAATGGTGTAGAACAAGCTTACCTTTTAATTCCAAATCTATCTGACAATTTTTATTTTAAAGAACTTAAATTGGTTTCCAATGTATGGTTCAATCATAAGAACTTTATTGATTGGGATTCTGATGAATATTATGGTGGTTCGTTTTGGAAGGAAAGTAATAAGGCTTTTGGCATAGCAGTTGCCGCAGATAATTATAACTTAGATGATCATATTGGATACGGAAAACATTTGCCATATTATTCTGATATTGACGAAAAATTGACAAGATATAATGATTTCAAATTTTTAATAGCAAAAATGGCACTTGATGATTTTGAATACGAATATGATCTGCAGAAACTTTGTACTTTTGACATTGCTTTTGATATTCTTTAAACAATGCAAATAATGACTCTTAATCTAAAAATTATTGAAGATAGAAGCATTTTCGTGAGTTCATTTTTGTAGTATACGTAGGCGATTAAATCAATTGAATATTAATAGTGATGAGATTAACTATCCTGAATCAATTAGAAAATATTTAGGTCGAAAAATTTGGTACTCTAATATGGATACAATTAATAGACATCCAGAATTTTGGCCAGTATTTGTTAAGTCGGTTGAAGGAAAGAAAATTACGGGAAAAGTTATTAGGTCTCCTCAAGATTTGATAGGACTAGGGTCAAGTTATAAAAATCCAGATATTATCTGCAGTGAAGTCGTTGATTTTGTAGCAGAATGGAGAGTCTACGTTCGTTATGGTCAAATTGAAGGAGTCAAGCCATATTATGGAGATTGGCATTTTCACTATGATCCTAAAGTTATTGAAAATTGTCTCAATGACTATGTTGATCAGCCAGCTGGTTTTTCGCTTGATTTTGGTGTTACTAAAACGGGACAAACCCTGTTAATTGAAGTGAATGAAGGATATTCTCTAGCATCATATGGATTATATGATATTCGCTATGCAAAACTTTTAGCAGCACGTTGGGCAGAGCTAACAGATACTGTTGATGAGTGTGCATTTGATCTTGATATATAAGAATATACAGAAACTAGTGTACTATATTTTGTTAGTATACTAGTTTTTTAATATTTATATGATTTATTTACTGGTATACTTATTTAAAAGCAAACTTGTGGAGGCATTATATTGGAAAAAGTATGGGAAGATTTATATAAAGCAGCTAAAAATGTGCAAAATCCAAGAGAAGTTTCTGAAAGAATTTATGCGGGTGGTGTAGCTGCAGCCATTGCAGCATCTAGTGGAAAAATTTACACAGGGGTATGTGTTGATACATCGTGTACTCTTGGAATATGTGCAGAACGAAATGCGATATTTAACATGATTACTAATGGCGATAACGAAATAAAACGAGTAATTGCTATTATGTCTGATGAAAAGACTGGGGCACCATGTGGAGAATGTCGAGAATTAATGACACAATTGATGCCTAAATCTTATCAACATGTGGAAATTATGCTTGATTATAAGAAAGAAAAAGTGGTTACGTTAGGTGAATTAACTCCAGAATGGTGGATATAGCTAATGAAATGAGAGTGATTTTATGATTATCTGGACCATACAACCATATAGTGTGTATCAACAACTGGAAAGTAAAGGTCAATTTTATTGTGACCCTAAAAAATCAGAAAACTTGAAAGAAAATAATTTTCAAGTTGCTTATAATTGGATGATTAAGCAAATGAAACGAAGAAAAATCTTGCCACCCAAGGATGTAAAAGTACCATTGTGGGCTTGGTATCGTAGAGATTATAAACATGTACGTCCCGATTTTCGTTGGATAAGAGATAGTGAGATAGAAGTTTGTATGGAAATCAATATACCTGAAGAAAAAGTTCTTTTAAGTAATTTTGAAGCTTGGCATTTTGTATTAAATGATTGGTATTATTCTCCTGCAACAAATGAACAAGAGTGGGAACGATTAGAGAAAAAATTTGATAGCTTGCCTGAAAGAAAGCAAAAACAAGTTAAAGAAAAATCGTGGCAACGAATATTTGATACTGATATTCGACATGGAAAATGGACAAGCAATGGTGAGACAATTCAGGCTTGTTTTTGGATGTTAGAAATGAGTCAAGTACGGAAAGCGTGGTTGTTAAAAAAGGGAGAGAAAGTCCGGAAAATATACTCAGTAATTTAAGTAACGAATTATATACTGAGAAAATAATATTGTTAGAGAGTAAACAGAATCTTATAATATTGAAAAAGGAGTAATTTCTTAGAATACAGATATGTATTTGATTTAGGAGGAAAATTAATGAATCGGGAAAAATTTCAGTTACAGCAATATAGCATAGATGCGATTATTGGGAAGATACAGGCTAATGATTTCGTAATTCCAGAAATTCAACGACCATTTGTTTGGAAGAAAGTACAGGTGCGTGACCTTATTGATTCCCTTTATCGTGGATACCCTACAGGATATATTATTACCTGGAAAAATCCCGATATAAAAACAAAAGATGGTGAATTATCAAGAGGAAGAAATATTTTAATAGACGGCCAACAAAGAATTACTGCTCTAATGACAGCATTAGCTAGAGTCGAAGTGATGGATAGTGATTTTAATAAGATAAGAATCAAAATTGCATATAATCCTATAGAACATAAATTGGAAGTTCAAGATGCATCACACTTGAGAGATAAGCGATGGATTCCAGATATTTCAGAATTATTTGTTCCAAGTTTTGATTCATATACTTTTATTAGTAAGTATGTTGAAAGTAATCCAGAAGTTAATCCAAGTGATATATCCCAATCTATTACTCAAATTCAAGAAATTAGAAATCGACAAATAGGGGTTATTGAACTTGATAACAGTTTAGATATAGAAGAAGTTAATTCGATTTTTACTCGAATTAATTCAAAGGGAGCACAGTTAAGTCAATCTGATTTTGTAATGTCTAAAATGGCAGCTGACGAGAAACATGGTGGAAATATTTTAAGAAAAGTCATAGATTATTTTTGTCATTTAGCTGTGAAACCTGAGTTTTATGAGATATTGAAAAAAGACAAGGCCTTTCAAAAGTCTGATTATGCTAATGAAATTAAATGGATAGCGAAAAAGCATCAAGATATCTATGTTCCTGGATATGGGGATATTATTCGAGTAGCATTTATGTATAGTTTTGGAAGAGCAAAATTATCAGATTTAGTTAGCCTATTGTCTGGTCGTGATTTTGAAACTAGGGAATTTAAAGAAGAAATTATTGAAGATTCATATCAAAAACTTGAAAAAGGAATACGTAATTTTATAAATGAAAATAAGTTTCATCAATTTATTTTGGCAATAAGAGGAGCTGGATTTATTTCATCAAAAATTATTAGGTCTCGTACAGTTTTGAATTTTGCATATATGTTATATTTAAAATTAATAGATGATCCTAAAATTCCAAAGGTACAAGTTAAGCATTATGTTCAGAAATGGTATGTACTTTCAGTTTTAACTGGTAGATATAGTGGAGCAAATGAATCAGTACTTGGTCGTGATATTAGAAGTATCAATGAAAAAGGGTTTCTTAAATTTTTAGAAGAAGCTGAATCTTCAGTTTTATCGAATAATTTTTGGAATGTTACGTTACCTCAGAATTTAGAAGCATCTATAACAACTAATATAGCTTTTAATGTATTTTTAGCAGCTCAAATAAGGAATCAAAGTAACTCATTATTCATGAATGGTCTTTCTATAGCCGATTTGGTAACAGTTTCTGGAGATGTGCATCATATTTTTCCTAAAGGATATTTGATGAAAAATGGAATTAAGAACCGAGGACGTTATAATCAAATTGCCAACTATACTTACTTAGACCCTCAAATTAATAAAGTAATTAGCGATGATGCTCCAAACATATATTTTGGTAAGATAAAAGATCAAATTAAACATGATAATATGACGCATATTATTGGTAATATTAAATCTTTAAATGAATTGAAGAAAAATTTAAGTGAGAATGCTATTCCGGCTGACATAGATTCTATGACTGTAGCAGATTATGATGAGTTTTTACAAAAGAGAAGAAAGCTTATGGCACATTTAATTCGTGATTACTATCGGAGTTTATAAATTAAAAGAACTTTCAATTTTGATATTATCAAGGTTGGAAGTTCTTTTATTACATTTAACTTTAATCGCAAAAGCACCATCAATAATTATGTAGTAAAATAAAGAAGTAAAACAATAATTTTAAATAACGAAGGATAATATTTGAATATTTACTATCTTTAAGGTATAGGAAGTGAGACTATGGCAACCTTTATTGTAGGAAATACTAGGAAAGTATTTAATTTTGGTACAAGTAAAGTTTGGGACTTTTCTGAAGCGTATAGAAATGCAAGCGATGGCGATGTAATTCAATTCCAAGCAGGAACTATAATAAATTTAGGACAAAATAGATTTACAATTGAGAAAAATCTCAGCTTTGTTGGTGATATGAAAGATGATGGAAGTTTAACTACATCTATCAATGGGACTATCTTAGTTACTAAAGGATATCAAGTTTCGTTTGAAAAAATGATTTTGAATGACAATATTGATAGAACTGTAGTTACTGTTAATGGTGCAAATGTCGTTTTAAATCAATGCATTATGCGCAATTTTAGTAATACTAATAAAAAAGTTTTATTGTATGCTAACGATAATGCACAAGTGAAAATTATGAACTCCATAGTAGATACATCTGATCAAAAAAGATGGGATACAATTAAGACTTATCAAGCAAATTTGGTAATTGAAAATACAACACTTGATAAAGTTTCGATTTGGGTATCTGAAAATAGTAATTGTAAATTAACTAGGGTTGAAAGTAGTAGAATTCGCAGTACAAATGCAGTATATGCAATTAAATCTAATGTAGAAATTGAAGACTCAAAAATAATTAACGATGGCATAGATGGAGAAAATAAGTATCCAACCGTCTTTTTAAATCAATCTAGTTTAAAATCACATAATTCAATTTTAGATAATCAAGATGAGGTAGAAAGTGTTCATTTAGAAAAATATTCTGTATTTGAATCAAATAATGATTACATATATAAACTAGCAGCATATAGCAGTCAAGTATTTTTAAGTAATGCGACAATACAGTTGATTTTCTTATTGACCAATCGTTCTTCAGGTTATGCAAATAGTGTACATTTTAATGAACACTCAGAAAGTATAATTAATATCCTAAGTACAGATGAATCTGTGTTATATATAAAAAATGCAGTATTTGAAGAGATAATTGATCCTAATGTCAGGGTGGATAATGAAGCTTTTGCTGC
>ERZ1643246.2068-NODE-2068-length-20138-cov-14.880944_pt1 | contig 20138 bp, 21 predicted proteins | sample MGYA00579265_ERZ1643246 | MGnify/ENA primary metagenome ERZ1643246 (study PRJEB29033, sample SAMEA4952261) | chicken gut metagenome | biome: Broiler Chicken; feature: Gastrointestinal Tract; material: Caecum | place: Ireland | collected 2018 | study: Broiler...
TACGGTATAAAAGAGCACTGTTTTGCGTTCGCCGGTCCCGGGTTTTCGGCGGCCGGCTGTTTTTACACAGGCAGATGCTGCCTGTTTTGAGAAAGGAATGATCGTGACATGACGGATGTCCCCGCTATCAGTGTGATTGTCCCCGTGTATAATGTGGCCGCTTATGTGGGAGAATGCCTTTCGTCCCTGATACACCAGACCTTTACAGATTTTGAGATCATCGCTGTCAACGATGGCTCCACAGACGGTTCCCTGGCCATTCTCCGGGAGTTTGAGTCTTCCTACCCCTTTATCCGCGTGATTGACCAGCCCAATGCGGGTGTGAGTGCCGCCCGGAAGGCCGGCTTGGCTCTGGCCCAAGGGAAATATGTTACCTTTGTAGACAGCGACGATTCTGTAGCGACGACTTATCTGGAAGAGCTGTATACAGCTGTGGAGAAAAATCAGGCCGATATTGCCTGCTGCAATTATTTTTTCCGGTTTGAGGCAACCGGCTTGACTGTCACCTATCCCTTTGCCCATAAAAGTGTGCTGAACCAGGAGCAGGCTATGCAGCGCCTGGTGCGGGACTACTCGATTCAGGGCTTTTTGTGGAATAAGCTCTACCGCCGCACGTTGTTTACGGAAAACGAGATTCCTTTCCCGGCCATGTGCTTTGAGGATATGGTGATGAATCGGGAGCTGTTTTCCCATGCGGAAAAGATCGTCACCCTGCGCAAGCCCCTGTATTATTACCAACAGCGCTGCACCAGCGCCTTGAACACCATGAATCCCCGGAAAATCAATGACTTTTTCCGGATGCTGGTGATGACCCGGCGTTTTTTGGAGCGCGGGGGTAAATATGAAAAATATCAGTTCAGTTACCGGATCCTCTGCGGCAAAACGATTTTCTGTTCCCTGTATCTTATTGTCAAGATGCACATGGATCATCGTTGTGCCGGCGGGGCCCTGACCAACATGAAAAAGGTGCTGCAGTCGGCCCATCGTTTTACCGACAGCAACTTTGATGTCATGGAGGACATCTCGGTGGATGTGGTGACGGCGCCCAAAGCGGAGACCAATCTTTCCGCCCGATAAAGTGCTTTTGGCCCCGCTGCTTCTGCAGCGGGGCTTTTTGTCAATCAAACAAAAGAATGTGTCCCCCTGGGCTTGGGGGATTTTTCTCACAGATAAGGAGGATTTCCATGAATGACGGATTTATCAGAATCGGCGCCGCTACCCCGGCTGTCCATGTGGCGGACTGCGCCGCCAATGCAGAGGAGATTTGCCGTATTGCCCGGGAGGCTTCGGCGGCAGGGGTAAATATCCTGTGTTTCCCGGAGCTGTGCGTCACCGGCTATACCTGCGGCGACCTGTTTTTGGAGCCGGTGCTTTTGCAGGGGGCGGAGAAGGCGGTTTCCTATATTTTGAAGGAAACCGCTTCCCTTCCTCTGCTCATGGCAGTAGGAGTGCCAGTAGCGCATCGCAACCAACTGTATAATTGCGCAGCTTTTATACAAAAAGGCGAATTATTGGGGCTGGTACCCAAACGGCATATTCCCAATTATTCGGAATTCTATGAAGCCCGGCATTTTTCCCCCGGCCCTGAACTGGATGCAGTGCCCTATTGCGGCCAGGAGGTACCTTTGGGTTACAGTAATCTGTTCTCCTGTGAAAATTTTCCCGGCCTTACTGTGGGCGCGGAAATTTGCGAAGACCTGTGGGTGGCGGACCCTCCCAGCACCCGTATGGCCATGGGCGGCGCTACCGTGCTGCTGAATCTCTCCGCCAGTGACGAGACCATCGGGAAGGCCCAGTATCGCCGGGAGCTGGTGAAGAACCAGTCTGCCCGGCTGCTGGCGGCCTATGTGTATGCCGACGCCGGTGTCGGGGAGTCCTCCACGGATATGGTGTTTGCTGGCCAGGATTTAATCTGTGAAAACGGCGTGCTGTTGGCGGAGAGCGAGCCTTATACCACCGGTTTTATCTGCGCGGATGTGGATATAGAGCGGCTGCTGCAGGAACGCCGCCGGATGAACACCTGGACCCTTCCCCCGGAGGGCGATGCGTTCTATTCCATTCCCTTCTCTTTGCCGGAGGACTCCCTGCACGCGCCGGAACGGGGATTCCCCTGCCTGCCCTTTGTGCCCTCCAATGCCGGGGAGCTGGACCACCGGTGCCGGGACATCCTGGCCATGCAGGCGGCGGGCCTGCGCACCCGGTTAGCCCACACTCACTCCACCAGCGCGGTCATCGGCCTTTCCGGCGGGTTGGATTCCACCCTGGCCCTGCTGGTGACGGTCCGGGCCTTTGACAGCCTGGAACTCCCCCGTACCGGGATTCTGGCCGTGACCATGCCCTGTTTTGGCACCACCAGCCGTACCCGGAATAACGCTGAGGAGCTGGCCCGGGAGCTGGGGGTTTCCTTCCAGCAGGTGACTATTGGCAAGGCGGTGGAGCAGCATTTCTCCGACATTGGCCACGACCCGGACAACCACGATGTGACCTATGAAAACAGCCAGGCCCGGGAGCGTACCCAGGTGCTCATGGACTTGGCCAACCAGCAAAACGGCCTGGTAATCGGTACCGGGGATTTGTCGGAGCTGGCCTTGGGCTGGGCCACCTATAACGGCGACCACATGTCCATGTACGGGGTTAACGCCTCCATCCCCAAAACGCTGGTGCGCCATTTGGTGCGCTATTGCGCCCTCACCGGCACCCCGGCATTGCGGGCGGTGCTGGAGGACATTCTGGATACCCCGGTGAGCCCGGAGCTGCTGCCTCCGGTGGACGGGGAAATCGCCCAGAAAACCGAGGATTTGGTGGGCCCCTATGAGCTCCACGATTTCTTCCTGTATTATATGCTCCGGTTCCACTTCTCCCCTGGGAAGATTTACCGCATGGCCCTGCGCTCCTTTGCCGGGCAGTATGAGGAAGCTGTCATCAAAAAGTGGCTGCGCACCTTTTACCGCCGGTTCTTCATCCAGCAGTTTAAGCGTTCCTGCCTGCCCGACGGCCCCAAAGTGGGCAGCGTGACCCTCTCCCCCCGGGGCGATTGGCGGATGCCCAGTGACGCCTGTTCCCGGCTGTGGCTGGATGAAATTGACAAGCTGTAAGGAGGCCTTTTCCATGAATTTGACCCTGCGGATGGCAGTTCCGGCGGATGCCCCGGCTATGGCGGCGATTTATGCCCCCTATGTGCGGGAGACTTCCATTTCCTTTGAATATGAGCCTCCCAGCCCAGAAGAGTTTACCCGCCGGGTAGAGGCAATCCTGCCCCAATATCCCTGGCTGGTGTGCGAAGCGGACGGGAAGATCGTTGGCTACTGCTATGCTTCCCCGCACCATGAGCGGGCCGCTTTTCAATGGGACGCAGAGCTCTCCATCTATGTAGATGCTCGGTTTCATCGGATGGGCATCGCCTCCCGGCTGTACAAAGCCATCACGGCGCTGCTGGCCGCCCAGGGTTATTACCGGCTGTATTCCCTGATTACGGTACCAAATCCGGTAAGCGTGGGGTTCCACGAGGCCCACGGCTTTTCCTTAATCGCTACCTATCCCGCCACTGGCTATAAGCTGGGGGCCTGGCACGACATGGTGGTTATGGAGCGCCCCCTGCGGGAATTGCAGGAAGAGCCCAAGCCGCCGGTTTCCTGGCGGGAGCTGGACCCGATGTTTGTGGAGATGTGTTTAAGCCAGAAGGGATAAAACACATCCGGCAACCAAAACTATATATGGAATCATAGAAAAACCCAGGAACCCTATGCCGGTTCCTGGGTTAAAATTTCTACAGCCCGCAGCACATCCATAGGCGTCAGGCCAACACTGGGGTCGATGCGCACATGGAAGGGCCGCAGTTCCTCCCGATGCAGGTCCAGATCCTCCAGAATCACATACCGGTCGGTTTCCGGGTGCATAGCCAGCCAAAGAAGGATCTCTTCCCCTTTTACCTGGCTGAAGCGCTTCAACCGGCGGATCTCTCTGGTGGTGAGGTCGGGGGTCTTTCCCCCCAAGGGAATATGATATTTTTGCAGCAGCTCTACAAGAAGTTGCGACTCCGGCCGCAGGGGCTCCATTCGTTCCCCCAACCAGCTCCGCCAGCCGGAATGGAGTACTACCGAAGCGCCAGTAGGGCCGGTGATCCCCTGCAAAAGGGAGACCTTGTCCTCATCGATGAGGGTTCCCGACGCCCCCTGTTCTTTGGTGGGAGTTTCCGTGTTTAAAACACCGTCTACATCCAAAAAAACCACTTTCATAAATAAACGCCCTCCTTCGCTCCCCACCTCGCCGGAAATCAAGTTTTCCGGCGTCCTCCCTGTTTATAGCAGTACTTTTTAAAAAATACAAGAAAAACAAGGGGAAACTGGAAAATTTCAGCCGCTTTTCCTTTGACAGGGCCACTTATACAAGCGGTTATATCTCTTAGGTTTTCCACAGGGTGTTGAAAGCATGTGAAAAACTCAGTCTGCCTTTTTCATAAAAATTTTCTTTGAAAAAGAGCAGGTTCCACAATATTTGGGCAGTCCCCAACGAGTTTTCGCAAAATACAGAAGCCCGCTTCCTTTTCAGGGGAAGCGGGCTCTTCATTTTTCAAAAGAGGATTAAATTCCCAGCAGAGCCGGAACCGCAGCCTTCATCTTTTCGATGACAGCGGCCACCGCATCGCGGCTGTCAGCCTTGGCGGACAGATAGATCTTGATCTTGGGCTCTGTGCCGGAAGGCCGGACAATGAGCTTGCTGCCGTCTTCCATACGGTATTCCAGCACGTTGGACTTGGGCAGGGTGATTTCGCTCTTCTCATCGCCGTCATAGCGGACAGACTCCTTGTAATCGCTCCAGCCAATAACCTTCTGGCCAGCGATCTCCGCAGGGGTGTGGGTGCGCAGGGTGGTCATGATGCTGTCCATCTTCTTCATGCCGTCCTCGCCCTCAAAACCGAAGTTGCACAGGCCATTGCAGTAGTAGCCATACTTCTCATACAGAGCGTTGATAGCGTCTACCAGGGTCATGCCCTTCTTCTTGTAGTAGTAGGCCATTTCGCAGATAAGCATACTGCCGTCCACAGCGTCCTTGTCGCGGACATAACCGCCGGACAGATAGCCGTAGCTCTCCTCAAAGCCCAGAATGTAGCGCTCGGGATGGCCTTCTGCTTCCAGAGAGGCAATCTGGTCGCCGATATACTTAAAGCCGGTGAGCACACGGCGCATCTCTACGCCGTAGTCCTTGGCAATGGCGTCTACCATGTCGGTGCTGACGATGGTGGTCACCGCTACCGGGTCCTTAGGCAGGGTGCCCTTTTCCTTCTTCTGGGAAGCGATGAAGTCCAGGAGCAGGATGCCCACTTCGTTGCCGGTGAGCAGGATGTACTCGCCATTCTGGTTTACCGCAATACCCACGCGGTCGCAGTCCGGGTCGGTGGCCAGCAGTAAGGTGGGCTCCACCTTTTCGCACAGCTCCAAGCCCTTCTGCAGGGCTTCCCGGATCTCGGGGTTCGGGAAGGGGCAGGTGGGGAAGTTGCCGTCGGGCTCCGACTGCTCGGGAACGATGTGGACGTCGGTGACGCCAATGCGCTCCAGAATGCGGGTTACGCACATTTTGCCGCTGCCGTTGAGGGGCGTATAGACAATGCGCAGGCTGCCGTCGGTGCCGCCCAGCACGCTCTGGGACTGCACATCATCCAGGAAAGCGTTGACGCAGTCTTCGCCAATCCACTGGATGAGGCCGCTCTCCAGGCCCTCTTCAAAGGGGACCTTCTTCACGTCTTCAAAAATATCCAGGCTGTTGATTTCGGCCAGGATTTCATCGGCCATTTCCAGGGTTACCTGGCAGCCGTCGCTGCCATAAGCCTTGTAGCCGTTGTATTTTGCAGGGTTGTGGCTGGCCGTCACACAGATGCCAGCGTCGCACTTGAGATACCGCACCGCGTAGGAAAGAGCCGGGGTAGGCATCAGCTGGGGATAGAGATAGGCTTTGATGCCGTTGGCCGCCAGCACAGCAGCGGATTCCCGGGCAAACACATCGCTCTTGATGCGGCTGTCGTGGGCGATGGCCACACTGGGGGTAACGCCTTCGGCCTTGTGCTTATTCAAATAATTGGACAGGCCCTGGGTAGCTTTGCGTACGGTGTAAACGTTCATGCGGTTGGTGCCCGCACCAATCACGCCCCGCAGGCCGCCGGTGCCAAATTCCAGGTTACGGTAAAACCGGTCGTTAATCTCCTCCGGCTTGCCCTGTATCGACTGGAGCTCTTCAGTCAGGTCGGGATCGTCCAGGGATACGGAAAGCCATCTCTCATACTCGTTCATTGGTAACACGTTCCTTTCAGCCGCTTTGGCACGATATTTTTTGGAAAATCATACCTTTCAGGGAATCCACGGAACCAATCCGCGCGGAATCTCTTCCCTGTTTATAGGATAACACGCTTACCCGTCAATGTCAATGACAATAGTACTTCTTTCAGATTATTTTCTGTCAATAATGTTCGTAACAATTCCTTGGGGGGTAATGTCAATAATTCCGTAAGTTCCGCAGCTTCCGTGGAGGCTTCCGGGGTTCATCATATACAATCCATCCCGGTAGCAGGTCTCGGGCATATGGGTGTGGCCATAGAGGGCGACATTGGCTTTATGGTCCCGGGCAGCGGATTCAAATTCATACGTTCCGTATTTTACACGGTAGATATGACCGTGAGTAAAGAATACTCGCACACCTTCAAACACCCGCTCGTCCATGACCGGCAGGGAAGAACCCCAATCACAGTTTCCCCGAACCTGCAAAAACATTTTTTCCGGGAACCGCGCCTTTTGGAGCTCCAAGTCCTGCTGGCCATCTCCCAGATGGATTACCACCTCGGCTTTAGGTTGGGCCAAAATGGTTTGGCAAAGCCCGTATTCGTCCCCATGGGTATCGGATACTACCAAGATTCTCATAAAAATCACCTAACGCCCGCAGTGGGGCTCCCCTTTCTTCTGTCTTTTCTTTCCTGTAAATATAAGCTGTGTTGGCAGCAGGCTGCTGGTGTGTCATTTTTTTGCTGCCGCCGCATATGCTGTATTAAAGCCCCGGATACGTCTCTGTGTTCCCGGGAATGCATCCTTGTGGAAGGAATGATCTTGTATGCCCAATCAAAACCAGCTGGAGGCCCTTTTGCGGCAGGCCGCCAGACAACTGGACACGGATCCGGAAAAATTGAAAAACGCCGCCCAGTCCGGGCAGCTGGACTCCCTCATCGGCGGCATGAACGCCGGCGACGCTGCGAAATTCCGGCAGGTCCTCTCGAATAAAGACGCTGCCAATAAGCTGCTGAGCACCCCGCAGGCCCAGAAGCTCCTGGAGATCCTGCTGGGCCCGCAAAAAGGAGGCAAGTAATCCCATGGACGATCTGGCAGGAAAGCTCAACGAGCTGCTTAACAGCCCGGAAGGCATGGCCCGCATCCAAAACCTGGCCAATATGCTAGGGCAGAACCAGCAGGCTGCGCCGGCCCCTGCCCCATCGTCCGAATCTTCCGGCGCCGGGGAAGGCGGGGTCTCTTTGGGAGCCTTGGCCTCCCTGCTGGGGAATCTGGGAGGGTCTGACCCTCCGCCCCAACAGCCTGCGCTTCCGGCCCTTCCCGACGCCAACACTTTGCAAATGGTCACGCGCCTGGCCCCCATGCTGGCCGCTGTCCGGCAGGAGGACGACAGCACCCGGCTGCTCCGGGCCCTGCGGCCCCTTCTGGGAGAAGAGCGGCAGAAAAAGCTGGACGAAGCCATCCGGATTCTACAGTTTATGCGGATGCTTCCCATGCTTCGGCAGTCGGGGTTCCTTTCCGGGCTGCTGTAGCGGATAGGAAGGAGGCGTAATATGAGTCCAAATGGCCCCAAGCCCCAGCATCCCAACAGCAAGGAGGAAATGCGCCGTATGCAGGCGGACGCCGTGCGCCGGGTACAGGAAATGCAGAGCCGGGCCCGGCTTCGGGTGGACCCTCCTCGGGGGAACAAGCCGCCGGGCCCTCCGGAAAAATCCCAAGCCCCGGAAAAGCCGGAGATGACGTCCCAGCATCCTCCGCCGCCCTCAGCGGATACTCTTCTCTCGTCTCTGATGAAGGACCAGGAGCGCACACTAATCTTAGCTTTGCTGGTGCTGCTGGGAGGAGAAAAAGAGCGCTCTGATTTGCTGTTTGCCCTGCTGTTCCTTTTACTTTAAAATCCCGCCGGGATGTCCCGGCGGGTATTTTTATGAGGAAGAAACCGGTTCGGAGCCCTGGGCCGGCTCCCGCACCTGGGAGACATACTCCCCATTTTCCCCGGCGGTCAGCACATATTCCATATACTTCACCGGCGTGGGCGCTTCCGCTGCGCTTTCCCCTTGGCTGCGCCAGCTGTCGGTGGGGGCCACATAGCCCACCCGGAGGACGGTGTTTCCCTCCTCGTTCCAGATGCTTTCCGTATAAGGGACAAAGCTGCTCTGGGTGCTGTAAGGGGTCACGTGGAACTGGTTGGCGCTTTCGTCAAAGGTAAAGAAGGTGTCGTCGTCCAGGCCGTTGAGCTGAAGTTCCGCTTCCGGGCCAAACAGGGCGTGGCAGGCGTCAGAGACGTCTGCCAGGGGGACAAGGGTCCGCCCCGCCTCATCGTATTCCGTGTAGGAAGCGCTGTTGTCCTCCAACGCCTTCCAGAGGGAAGCATTGAGCATCATCCGGCTGTCTGCATTTTCCTGGGAAGAGAAGGGCTCCGGGTCCTGCATGACCAAAGGCCGCAGAAATGCGTCGTAGGCCCGCTCCCGGCTGTCGTCAGTAGCGGCCCGATAGATTTGCGTCCCCAGGGTGGTGGCCAGATAGCCAACCCCCACCAGGGCCAAGAGCAGCACCACAACCCCCACAATCAAAGCCGGAGCCCGATGCTTTCCTCTTGCCCGCAGGCGGGGCTCCTCCGGCGGAGTGCCCTCTTCTCTCCGCGGGTCCTCGGGAGGCTCTTCCTGTAGAAGGTCCAGGCCTTCCTGGGCCGCCTTCACAGCGGCCTTCACGCCGGAGCCGGCAGACCGCCGGGAAGGTGTTTTCTCTTTGGGCGGTTCAGGAGCCGGAGAAGATGACGGCGTCGTTTTTTCCCGGTGTTCCTTTTCGCCCTGGAAAAGGTCCCGATAGTCCGTAGAGGTCACTTTTCCCCGGGGCGGTTCCTTTTTCTCCGAAGGCCCTTTCTTAATAGGGTTTCCCTGTTCCTGATTTTCCATACCGATACCCCTTTTTTCAAAAATCCCGTGGGTGACTCAGCGGATCTGGCCGCTGCCCCGGATAATAAATTTCTGAGAAGTGAGCTGCCGTACCCCCATGGGGCCCCGGGCGTGGAGCTTCTGGGTAGAAATCCCCACCTCAGCGCCCAGTCCAAATTCCCCGCCGTCAGTAAACCGGGTAGAGGCATTGACATACACGGCGGCAGAGTCCACTTCGTTGAGGAAGCGCTCTGCATGGGCGTAGTTTTCCGTGACAATGCACTCGCTGTGACCAGAGGAATACCGGGCAATGTGGTCCATGGCCTCATCCAGGGAGTCCACGACCTTCACCGCCAGGATGTAGTCCAGATATTCTGTAGACCAGTCCTCTTCTGTGGCAGGCGTGCAGCCGGAAAGGATTTGACAGGTTCTTTCGCAGCCCCGGATCTCCACTTGCTTTTCATCCAGCTTGGCTTTCACAGCCGGAAGCACCCGCTGGGCAGCGTCTTTATGTACCAAGACCGTTTCAATGGCGTTGCACACCGAAGGCCGGGAGGTTTTGGCGTTGAAGATAATATTCACCGCCATATCCGTATCCGACGCGTCATCCACATACACGTGGCAGTTGCCCACGCCGGTTTCAATGACGGGCACCCGGGAATTCTCCACTACGGTGCGAATCAACCCGGCACCGCCCCGGGGAATGAGCACGTCCAGATAGCCAGTGAGACCCATCATCTCCACAGAGGAAGCCCGGCTGGTATCCTCCACCAGCTGGATGCTGTCCGCAGGAAGGCCGGCGCTTTCTACTGCCTGCCGCATGACCTGGGCAATGGCCCGGTTGGAGCGGAAGGCTTCCTTGCCGCCCCGGAGGATGACCGCATTCCCTGCCTTGAGGCACAGGGCCGCCGCATCTGCCGTCACGTTGGGGCGGGCTTCATAAATCATGCCCACAACGCCCAGAGGGACAGAGACCTTTTCAATGCGCAGGCCGTTGGGGCGCAGGCTTCCTTCCAGCACCTGCCCTACCGGGTCAGGCTGGGCCGCCACCTGGCGCACCCCCTGGGCCATTCCCTGGATACGCTTTTCATTGAGGGCCAGCCGGTCCAGCAGGGACTGGGACATACCGTTTGCTCTGGCGGCGTCCAGGTCTTCCCCGTTGGCAGCCAAAATTTCCTGGGTGTGCGCTGTCAAAGCGTCAGCAATGGCTTCCAGGGCCTTGTCCTTTTGGCTGCCGGCCACCGCCAGTTTGCGGGCGGCCTGCTTGGCCAGCGCACCCATTTCTTCCAATCTTGTCATAGTCTGCACCTCCTGATTTTCAGTCATCTCGTGTTCACGTATTACGAGGTTCCCCTTATGCATTGTAGCGGGAGCGCCCCACGAAAATTGTCCCAACCTGGGCTCCGTCCAACAGCTCGTAGAGGATGTGGGGATTTTCCCCGCTGACTACGCAGCAGGGGATTCCCTGTTGATTGGCCAGCTCCGCAGCCTTGATTTTAGTAGCCATGCCGCCGGTACCCCGGCTGGAGCCGGCCCCACCGGCCAAAGCCCGGATTTCTTCGGTAATTTCCTCCACTACCGGGATACGCTGGGCATCGGGGTTTTTCCGGGGGTCGCTGTCATAGAGTCCATCAATGTCTGTGAGAATCACCAAGGCATCCGCCTCGCTGAGCTGGGCCACCACCGCTGAGAGGGTGTCGTTGTCGCCAAAATGGCTGCCAGCCAGCTCTTCAGTGGCTACGGTATCGTTTTCGTTAATAATCGGGATAATCCCCATTTGGAGCAGTTCCCGGAAGGTGTTCTCTACATTGCGGCGGCTCCGGGGCTGCTCTACTACATCGGCAGTCAGGAGCACCTGGGCCACCGGCTGGTGGTATTCCCCGAAAAACTTGTCATACATAAACATCAGCTCGCATTGGCCCACAGCGGCCAGCGCCTGCTTTTTTTCGGTTTCCAGAGGGCGTACCCGCAGGCCCAAGCGGCCCATGCCCACGCCAATAGCGCCGGAGCTCACCAGAATCATCTCCCGGCCGGCATTCTGTAAGTCGGTGAGGACCTTGCACAGGCGCTCCATGCGCCGCAGGTTCATCTTCCCGTTTTCATAGGTCAGGGTGGAAGTGCCCACCTTGACCACCACCCTTTTTGCTTTGGATAGTTCCATTCTTTTTCTCCTCCCGTGCCGTCGGATACGGCCTTTGCGCCTATTATAGCATAGATTTTCTTTTAGCAGAAGGGCCCCAGAATAATTCCTTTTCTATGGAACAAAGCCCCTGTCAGCCGGATGGGCCAACAGGGGTATTCCAGAGCCAGGGAGGAAGCATCATAACAGGAAGTTCGATTAAAATTTTGCCAGCACCAGGGTATCCCCTCTCTGGATTTCTGTGTTTCCATCCGGGATAATGGTGTCCTCCTGCCTTTGAATCATGACTACCAGTGTTCCCTCCCCCACATCTAACTCCCGTAAATGGCGGTTTTCCCATTTATGGCCCTTTTCAATGCCGATTTCATAGAGAGAAAGATTTTTCCGGTTCTCAAATTCCTGGGCGGCGGCCACCAGCAGGTCTCCCGGCAGCACCTCTGTATTGCCGTCGGGAACCATATGGGAGCCGTTGCGGATTACCAGTACAATCAAAAAACTGGGGGGAAGAGCGATTTCCTTGAGCTTTTTGTGGGCCATATGGTTTCCTTCATCGATGTGCATTTTGATAAAGGAAATGCTGCTCTCTTCCTGATAGTCGTTAAAGGTCTTTTGAATGTCTGCGTTGTAATCAATCATATCCAGCTTCTTGGACATCCATGGCAGCAGGGAACCCTGGAACAGCAGGGAGAGGATGACGATGCAGAAAACCAGATTGAATAAATCCAGTTCCATAGAAACCTGGGAAGTCATGACGTAGATGGCGAACACAATAGACGCCACGCCCCGGAGTCCGGCCCAGGAAACCAGGCCGATCTGCCGAAGGGAGGAGCGGAAAGGCAGCAGCAGGGCGGTTACCGACAGGGGCCGGCCAATCACTGTCATAAACAGCATAATGAGGATGGCGGGCGCCAACACCTCGGGAAGCTCTACTGGCGTTACCAGTAGGCCCAGCAGGAAGAAAATCATCATCTGGGCGATTCCTGTCACTGCATCGAAAAAGTGTACCAGTTCTTTTTTGCCGGCAAGATAGCGGTTCCCCATTAAAATACCGCAGAAATAAACGCTTAAATAGCCGTTCCCGCCCAGGACGGAAGGCAGGGCATAAGCAATAATCGCGGCGGCCACTACCAAAATCGTTCGGCCCTGGTCCATGTAGAAGGTCAGGTGGTTCAGCAGGAACACACAGCTCCAACCGATTAAAATGCCGCCCAAAATTCCCAAAACCATCTGTTGGGCAAAGAGCAGGGGGATAGAGACATTTTCCCCGGTGGCCAGGGATACCGTCACCACAGTGAGCAGGTAGGACATGGGGTCGTTGGAGCCGGATTCCAGTTCCAATAGGGAGTCTGTGTGGTCTTTCAGCGCCATTTTCTTGGAACGCAGGATGTTGAACACCGAGGCCGCGTCTGTGGAGGAGATTACGGAGCCGATAATCATGCTTTCAATCCAGGAGAACCCCAAACATAGGTGGACGAAGGAGCCTACCAATAATGCGGTAAACAACACCCCCAGGCTGGAAAGTACAAAAGAGCGGGCCAGTACCGGCCGCGCCGCGCGCATATTGGTGCCGAAGCCGCCGTAGAACATCACGAACACCAGGCAGACGGTACAGACGCTCTCTGAAAGGGCGTAGTCGTTAAAAGTGATGCCCAGCGGCCCATTTTCGCCAAAGAGCATCCCTAGACCAATAAAGATCAGCAGCGATGGTACCGGCAGCTTTTCGGCAAAGCCGCTGAGCAGGATACAGGCGGCGATAATCACACCCACCAGCAAAAGATATTCTGTCATCGTAGTCCTCCTTCCAGTTGTCTAAAAATCAGTTTCGTCCTTACAGGCCATAGGGAGGACAAGCCAAAAAACCAAATCTGTTTTTATAAATGCAGCGCATTTTCCCGCAAAACCCTGTATCCTTATTATAGTATAATTCTTCTAAAGAAAAATGAAAAACTTGTAAAAAGCCGCCTCTGTCCATGCAAAAAGCCCTCGGAATCCCGTTGTCGGGCCCGAGGGCTGATTTTATCAAAGGGGTTTATTCGTGATTCCGGGGCTTATTGGTGTTGGCAATAAAGCCGTTGCTGGCTCTGGGCCGGTCATCGTGGCGGCGGTGATGGTTGTCGCGGCGTTCCTCTCGGCGGCGGGGGCTGTCGGAGATGGTGTTCTCCGGCACCATGCCGTCCAAATCGATGAGGGCGTCACGGCGGGACAGGTTCAGCCGGCCCTTGTCGTCGATCTCCAGTACCTTGACCTTGACAATATCGCCCACATCAACTACATCGGTGACCTTCTCCGTGCGCTTCACATCCAGGCGGGAAATGTGCACCAGGCCTTCCTTGCCGGGGGCGATTTCCACGAAGGCGCCGAAGTCCATAATCCGGGTGACCCTGCCGGTGTAGTAGGTGCCGGGCTCCGGGTCGTTGACAATGGTATCGATAATGGTCATAGCCCGCTGGCACTTTTCCATATCGATGCCGGTGACGAACACGTGCCCGTCTTCCTCCACATCCACCTTGACCTCGCACTCGGCGCAGATCTTCTGGATGACCTTTCCGCCGGAGCCGATGACCTCGCGGATTTTGTCCACGGGGATGACAGTGGAGAGCATCTTAGGCGCATACTTGGACAGCTCCGGCCGGGGCTCGGGGATGGCCTTGAGAAGCACTTCATCGATGATATAATCCCGGGCCTTGTGGGTCTTCAGCAGGGCTTCCTTCACCATGGCGGGGGTCAGACCGTCAATCTTCAGGTCCATCTGAATGGCGGTGATGCCCTTGTGGGTGCCGGCTACCTTAAAGTCCATGTCGCCGAAGAAGTCTTCGACGCCCTGAATGTCCACCATGGTCATCCAGCGCTCGCCTTCAGTGATGAGGCCGCAGGAAATGCCCGCTACCGGGGCCTTAATGGGCACACCGGCGTCCATGAGAGCCAGGGTGCTGCCGCACACGGAGCCCTGGGAAGTGGAGCCGTTGGAGGACAGCACTTCGGAAACCAGGCGCAGGGTGTAGGGGAATTCCTCCATGGAGGGGATTACCGGCAGCAGGGCGCGCTCTGCCAGAGCGCCGTGGCCGATCTCCCGGCGGCCGGGGCCGCGGCTGGGCTTGGTCTCGCCTACGGAATAGGACGGGAAGTTATAGTGATGGATATACCGCTTGGTTTCCTCTTCGTCGATGCCGTCCAGCAGCTGGTTGTCGCTAATAGAGCCCAAAGTGGCCACCGTGAGCACCTGGGTCTGGCCACGGGTGAACATACCGGAACCGTGGGTCCGGGGCAGCAGGCCCACTTCAGCGGCCAAGGGCCGGATCTCGTCCATGCCGCGGCCGTCCACGCGCTTCTGCTCGTCCAGCAGCCAGCGGCGTACCACGTATTTCTGGGTGCGGTACATACAGTCGTCAATGAGGGCTTCCTGGTCGGGATACAGGGGGTCAAAGTGCTCATGCACCTTTTCATATACAGGGATAAGGCGCTCGTCCCGGACGTTCTTGTCGTCGGTATCCATAGCAGCCTTGACGTCTTCCAGGGCGAAGTCCTTCACAGCTTCCACCATCTCCTCCGGAGGGGTGTTGCTGGGATAGGAGAACTTTTCCTTGCCGATTTCAGCCTGGATGCCCTTGATGAATTCGATAATGTGCTGGTTGGCCTTGTGGCCGGCGATAATGCCGCTGTACATCACGTCATCGGAGATCTCGTTGGCGCCGGCTTCGATCATGGCGATGCGGGAATCGGTGGAGGCCACCGTCACCGCCATCTGGGAGCGCTTGCGCTGTTCAGAGTTGGGGTTGATGACGTATTCCCCGTCCACATAGCCCACGCTCACGCCGGAGATGGGGCCGTTCCACGGAATATCGGAGATGGAGAGGGCAATGGAGGTGCCCACCATGGCGGTAATCTCCGGGGAGCAATCCTGATCCACGGACATGACGGTGCAGACGATGGACACGTCATTGCGCATATCCTTGGGGAACAGGGGCCGGATGGGCCGGTCAATGACGCGGCAAACCAGGATGGCTTTCTCGCTGGGGCGGCCTTCCCGCTTCAGGAAGGAGCCGGGGATTTTGCCCACGGAATAGAGCTTTTCCTCATAGTCCACGGAAAGGGGGAAGAAGTCGATGCCGTCCCGGGGCTTTTCCGAGGCCGTGACGGCCACGTGTACCACGGTGTCGCCGTAGCGCACCAGGCAGGAGCCGTTGGCAAGCTGGGCCATTTTGCCGGTTTCCACAACCAGAGGCCGTCCGGCAAATTCCGTTTTAAAAACGCGGTAATTTTCAAACATTCTGCTTTCCTCCGTTTCTCCGGAGAAGACAGGCGTAATTAGCAATAAAACCAATGCGCAGCCGGGCTGCGCCCTCGTTTCACTGCTAAGTACGTCCTCTTCCACCGGGTAGATTTTTTATTGGGAAACACCTGTTTTTCCCAGATAGCCTAAAGGCAGGCAACAAAACGCTGCCTGCCTTTCCAGCTTTCTTTGATTACTTACGGATGCCCAGTCTGGCGATGATGGAGCGGTAACGCTCAATGTCCACCTTCATCAGGTAGTTGAGCAGGTTACGTCTCTGGCCAACCATCTTCAACAGGCCGCGGCGGGAGTGATGGTCCTTCTTGTGGGTGCGCAGGTGATCGGTCAGATCGTTGATGCGCTTGGTCAGCACAGCAATCTGCACCTCGGGAGAACCGGTATCGCCCTCATGAGTGGCGTATTCCTTAATAATCGCAGTCTTTTCTTCTTTCAGCATAACAAATTCCACCTTTTCTGCGGCAATGCCGCTTTTTCATTTCCCTCATTCACAGAAAGAGGCTGGTGAATTCCCCGTCCGGGGCTTTACCCTCTATCCGGGAAAGGGGATAGCCTTAGTATTATACCATGGCCAAGGGCCTTTGTAAATTACTTTTCTGCCTCTGGAAGGGAATTCTTTTCATTTTCTTCCGAAAAGAAGCCGTTTTCTGAACGACGCTCCCAGTCCTGGGCAATCTGCCGGGCCGTCTCCCCGTTTCGCAGGATCTCGGCCTGGAGGGCTTCCAGATTGTCAAACTTCTTTTCCGGCCGGATGAATGCCAATAGCTCCACAGGGATATTTTTGCCGTACAGGTCCCCGGAAAATTCCGGAAGCCAGGTTTCCGAAAGAGGCCCCTCCGCCCCCACGGTGGGTTTGACCCCGATGTTGGTGACGCCGTGATAGGTCTTTCCGTCAATGTGGGCCAGGGAGGCGTAAACCCCGAACCGGGGCAGGATATAGCCTTCCGGAAAGGGCTGGTTGATGGTGGGGGTTCCCAAGGTGCGGCCCAGCTGCCGTCCGTGTACCACTGGGAAATCATACTGGAAGGGCCGGCCCAGCATCCGGGCCGCCAGCACCACGTCTCCCTTTTCCAGGCAGGCCCGGATCCGGGTGGAGCTCACCGGCGCCCCTTCTATGGAAACCGGCTCGCTGACGGAAAGCTCCATGCCCAGCTCCCGGCACATCCGGTGAAGCAGCTCTGTATCCCCCCGGCCTTCCCGGCCAAACCGGAAATTAAAGCCGCAGCAAATCTTTTCTACCCGACACTCCTGGTACAGAGTCCGCAAAAAATCCTCCGGTTCCATTTCCCGGATAGCGGCAAAGGGCAGCAGGTATACGGTGTCCACTCCCATTTGTTCCAGCAGGGATAGGCGCTGCTGGTTGGTGGTGAGCATGGGCACCGGCTGCTCCCGGAGGAGGTTCAAGGGGTTTTCCGGGAACGTCACCACTGCCGGCAGCAGGCCCGGGGAATCCAGCGCGCTGCCAATGACCCGCTGGTGGCCCAGATGCAGCCCGTCAAAGCTGCCCAGCGCTGCCGCCAGAGGGCCCTGGGGCGTCTGGATATGGTCATAGCATTTCAACGTCAAACAGTCCTTTCTTGCAATGGCCGGGGTCAAAAGAGCTTTAGGATGGCCAGCTGTCCTTTTTCCAGCTCCACCCTGCCCAGACCCAGAAAAACCCCTTCTGGGGATTTCACCCGAATCGCCGCTCCATCTTGGGGCGTGGTTCCATGAAAGGCGGCAATCCGGCCCAAATCCAGCTGGCCGCCGTTTTGGAACCGCACGGCCTGGAGCCCGGAAACTGCCGCCTCCGGCAGGTGGGCAAAGAGGCTTTCCACCGGGCGCAGACAGCTTTCCAGGGAGCCGGCCTCTGCCAGCTCTCGGGCGCTGTCCAGCGTCATGGCGTCTTTTAGGGTAAAACCGCAGGCCCGGGTGCGCCGCAGGGAGGTCATCACCCCCAAGGAGCCCGCCGCCTTGGCCAGGTCGGCGATGAGGGTGCGGATGTAGGTGCCCTTGGAGCAGGAGACCGTGAGTTTCCCCTCCCGGGCCGTTTCGTCATATTCCGTCAGCTCCAGCTGGAAAATCGTCACTGGCCGGGGTTCCCGCTCCACTTCCAGCCCCTTGCGGGCCAGCTCATAGAGGCGCTTGCCGTCTTTGGAGACGGCCGAATACATGGGCGGCACCTGCATGATTTCTCCCCGAAACTGGGGCAGAACTTTCTCCAACACCGCCCGGGAAACCGGGGACTCGCTGGTCTCCAGCACTTTGCCGGTGACGTCCTCGGTATCCGTGGCGAGGCCCAGCCGGAACCCGGCCTCATAGTTTTTGTCCGTGTCCTCCAGCAAGGAGGCCGCCCGGGTGGCTTTCCCCAGGAGCAGGGGCAGCACCCCGGTGGCCATGGGGTCTAAGGTGCCGGTGTGGCCGATTTTTCGCTCGTGGCACAGGCGACGGCACACCGCCACCACGTCAAAGGAGGTATAATCGGCGGGCTTGTCGATAATCAGCACACCTGTCATAAGCCGCAGCCCTCCAGCTGCCGCTGAATCTCCGCCAGGAGCTTTTCCTTGACTTCTTCCAGGGGAACATTGTGGAACGCGCAGCCTGCCGCCGCCCGGTGGCCGCCGCCGCCAAAGGCTTCACAAATAGAGGCAGCGCTCAGAGGGTCGTTGGTCCGCAGGGAGACCTTCAGAGAGCCGTCCGGCTTTTCCCGGACGCACACCCCCGCCAGCACCCCTTCAATCTGCCGGGGCAGGGAGGCCAATCCTTCCAGTTCGGATTCCTCCGCATGGCACTCCTCCAACCAGCGCCGGGGCACATACAAAAAGGCGCACCGGTCCTGCAAGTGGAAGGTCAGGGAATCCAAAGCCCGGCGCTCCACTTCCATGCGGGAGCGGCTCTTGGTGTCGAACATCTCCCGGTTAATATCCGCTGCCCGGGCTCCCAACTCCATGAGCTCCGCAGCCATTCGGTGGGTGCGGGGGGTCACGTTGCCATAGCGGAAGCAGCCGGTATCGGTGCAGATGCCCGTAAACAGGCAGTCGGCAATTTCCCGGGAAATTTTCACCCGCATTTCCTTGAGAACCAAAAACAAAACTTCACAGGCTGCGGCGGCCCGGGGCTCCACATAGTTCTCTTTGGCAAATCTTTCGTTGGTGCCGTGATGGTCCAGGCACAAATCCACCTGTTCCCGGTATTCCGCCAGGCCGGGGCCGAAAAGCTGCCGGTCGGCAATGTCCACGCTGACGATAAATTTGGGGGCAAAGTCCTGCGCTCCCAGGCCGCCGAACAAATACTGGAATTTTTTCGGCACCGGGTCGCTGCACAAGAACCGCGCACGCTTCCCCAGAGAGCACAGGCCGCGCAGCAGGGCCGAGGCGCTGCCCAGGGTGTCCCCGTCCGGGGACTGGTGGCTCAAAATCAGGATGTCGTCGGCATCCAGCAGCCGCTGGGCGGCCTGCTCCAATGTAATGTCCATGGCGCTCACTCCTCCAAATCGTGCAGGATCTTGGAAATATGGGCGCCGTATTCAATGGAATCCGTGGCCTTGAAAATCAGCTCCGGCACATGGCGCAGGTGCAGGCTGGAAGCCAGCTCCCGGCGGATAAAGCCGGCAGCGCTCTTCAGGCCCCTGACTGCGGTTTTGGCCTGCTCTATCCCCTCCATGGAGCTGATATACACGGTGCAGTAGGAGAGGTCATTGGTGACCTCCACCCGGACAATGCTGATCATCCCCTGCACCCGGGGGTCCTTCACTTCCCGCAGGATGGCAGTCAGCTCCCGGCGGATATCTTCTGTGGTTCTTCCCATACGATGACTGGGCATAAACTTCCTCCGTTCTATTTACGAAACTACGTGATACGAATCATTCTAAAAAATCATCTTTGCTTTTGAAACCGGTTCCCGGTGCTGGCGTAAAGCAGGCCGGCAATGAGCACAGCGTCTTTTCCGCACAGGAACACCAGTCCCAACACAACCATAATAGCGGCAAGGGACCGATAAATAAGGGCCATATCCCTTCTTCTCCTCATTACAAGTGCAGTCAGCCCATCGGGGGGATTTTTCCCCGGCGTTTGTGCGCGGCCGCTTTGATGGCAGTCAGTGCAATCACCAGCAGGGTCAATAACCCGCCTGCAAACCATACGATCCGCCGGCTTCTCTCGGTTAAGAACAAAGCGGTTTCCAAATCCATTCCCCCGATTATCGGCGCCGATGGGGCGGTATGAAAGACCATATACAAGTTGATGCCTGTGCATACAGCCAGAATACCTACAATGGCGAGGGCTCCGCCGATTACCCACTTTTTCACGAGATACCTCCCCTTATAATAACAGGGAGCCTCCCATACGAAAGACTCCCCGAAATTTCATTCCTTATTCGGGACGATATTCCTCCATCATATAGGCTTCCAGAATATCCCCTTCCTTGATATCGGAAAAACGCTCCAGGCAGATACCGCAGTCGTAACCGTCGGCCACTTCCTTCACGTCGTCCTTAAAGCGGCGCAGAGAGGCCACCTTGTCGTCGGCAATGATAATGCCATCGCGGACCACCCGAACCTGGGCGCTGCG
>ERZ1643246.2069-NODE-2069-length-20125-cov-16.225262_pt1 | contig 20125 bp, 17 predicted proteins | sample MGYA00579265_ERZ1643246 | MGnify/ENA primary metagenome ERZ1643246 (study PRJEB29033, sample SAMEA4952261) | chicken gut metagenome | biome: Broiler Chicken; feature: Gastrointestinal Tract; material: Caecum | place: Ireland | collected 2018 | study: Broiler...
GCAAAAACTGTCCCGCTTTTGTCCCGAATTGGTTTTCGGCAAAAATTTTACCTGCCAAATAATAATTTTTTTATTAAAATATTTTTAATTTATTTGTGTTGTGTGGTATAATAAATTCAAAGGTTAAAAGTATGAATAAAATTGACGGCAGATATTTAAAAGAACTTCGGGAAGAGCGCGGATATTCGCTGCGCGAGTTCGCTCAGATGATATACGTTTCAAAATCTTCGGTGCAGCGGTGGGAGAAGTCGTCCGTGCCGGAAAGCGGGGACGTGCTTGAAGAAATTTCTAAGGTTTTCGGCATTTCGGTGGAGGATATGCGCGAACAATCGGCTGAAAAGTACGGCGTAAGCGAGGTTGAAAGGTTTTCGCCCGAAGAGCGTGCAGAGGTCAGGTTCGGCATAAAGGGGCTTGTAATAGCAATGGCTGTTCTGGGCGTGGCGCTGGCGCTCGGGGTGATACTGCCCATAGTCCTTTAATTTTGGTTGAAAATAAAATAAGCCGCGGGCAAGCAAAATTTTTGCTTGCCCGCGGCTTTTATTTTTTTATTAAATAAATTAAATAAAATAATTTTTTCGGGGGATTTTTTATTGAGATTTTTCCGCTCGCTTACGCCTGCCGATGGCGGCAGTCGCTTCAAAAACCCGATTGGTACGCACATATGCGCCAAATACCACGTGGGGGGCGTTACTTCAAAAATATTCCGTTTTCGTCGGCGTCCACTTTAACTGCCGAGCCGGCCGCGGGGTTCTTTTCTATAATGAACCTCGCAATGGGCGTTTCAACGTACTTCTGAATAAACCTCTTCAAAGGGCGCGCGCCGTATACGTTGTCGTAACCGTTTTCGGCGATATAGCTCTTTGCTTTGTCCGAAATATCCAAAATAAGGTTCTCCTGTTCCAGCCTCTTTGCAAGGCGTCTGAGCTGAATCTCCACGATGCCGCCGATATTTTCTTTGGTGAGCGGCCTGAACATTATTATTTCGTCCAGCCTGTTCAAAAATTCGGGTCTGAAAGACTGCTTCAATATGGCATATACCCTGTCCTGCGCCGCCTTCGAAATTCCGTCGCCCTCTATTCCCTCGATAATGTCGGTCGCGCCGAGGTTTGAGGTGAGAATTATTATGGTATTTTTAAAGTCAACCGTGCGCCCCTGCGAATCGGTTATCCTGCCGTCGTCGAGTATCTGCAACAGTATGTTGAACACGTCGGGGTGCGCCTTTTCGATTTCGTCGAACAGCACTATGGAATAGGGCTTTCTGCGCACGGCCTCGGTTAAAGTGCCGCCCTCTTCATAGCCAACATATCCCGGGGGCGCGCCCACAAGGCGCGATACCGAGAATTTTTCCATATATTCGCTCATATCTATGCGCACGATGTTCTTTTCGTCGTCGAACAGGTTTTCGGCAAGCGCCTTTGCAAGCTCCGTTTTGCCCACGCCCGTAGGTCCGAGGAATAGGAACGAGCCTATCGGCCTGTTGGGGTCGGATATGCCCGCGCGCGAGCGCAGTATGGCGTCTGAAACCTTGTCTACGGCTTCGTCCTGGCCGACTACGCGCCTGTGCAAATCTTCGGGCAGGTGCAGTATCTTTTCGCGCTCGCCCTCTTTCAGCCTTGCCACGGGTATGCCCGTCCAGCGCGAAACTATCTCGTTTATCTGCTCTTCGGTGACTTCGTCCTGCAACAGGTCGCCCTTTCTTCCTGCGTTCTGCGCCTTGGCCTTTTCAAGCTGTTTTTCAAGCGAAGGCAGTTCGCCGTACCTCAGCCTTGCGGCCTTTTCAAAGTCGCCGCTGTTGGTGGCAAGGTCAATCTCCGCTTTCAGTGCGTCAACCTTCTCTTTGAGCTGTTTTTCAGAGAGTATGGCCTGCTTTTCGTCCTCCCACTTTGCCTTCATTTCGGCAAACTGCGATTTGTATTCGGCCAGCTCCTTTTTGAGCGCCTCCAACCTCGCGGCCGAAAGATTGTCCTTTTCTTTGGAAAGCGCCTTTTCTTCCACTTCGAGCTGCAATATTCTGCGGTTGAGGGCGTCCATTTCCGAAGGCATAGAGTCTATTTCGGTACGAATCATCGCCGCCGCCTCGTCTACGAGGTCGATTGCCTTGTCGGGCAAAAAACGGTCGGTAATATACCTGTTCGAAAGGGTTGCCGCCGCCACGAGCGCGTCGTCGTGTATGCGCACGCCGTGGAATATTTCAAACCTCTCTTTGAGTCCGCGCAGAATGGATATGGTATCCTCGACGGTGGGTTCGTCAACCATTACGGGCTGGAAGCGGCGCGCCAGCGCGGCGTCCTTTTCGATATATTTTCTGTATTCGTCCAGCGTGGTCGCACCTATGCAGTGCAGCTCGCCGCGGGCGAGCAGCGGTTTAAGCAGGTTACCCGCGTCCATAGCGCCGTCCGTCTTGCCCGCGCCCACCACGGTGTGCAGTTCGTCTATGAACAGAAGAATTCTGCCTTCGGACTTGGTCACTTCCTGCAAAACGGCTTTCAGCCTCTCTTCAAACTCGCCGCGGTACTTGGCGCCCGCAATCAGCGCGCCCATATCCAGCGAAAATAAAGTTTTGTCTTTCAGCCCTTCGGGCACGTCGCCCTTTACAATCCGCTGTGCAAGCCCTTCGGCTATCGCCGTCTTGCCCACGCCCGGTTCGCCTATCAGAACGGGGTTGTTCTTGGTCTTGCGCGAAAGTATGCGTATTACGTTTCTTATCTCCTCGTCCCTGCCTATAACCGGTTCCAGCTTGTGCTTTTTTGCGGCGGCCGTCAAATCGGTGCCGTACTTTTCCAGCGCGTCGTAGGTGTCTTCGGGGTTATCCGTCTTTACGTTGGTGTTGCCGCGCACGGCTTTGAGTCCCTGCAAAAAGCCGTTTTTGGTTATGCCGAACCTCTTGAAAATGCGGTCGCACGCAGGGTCGTTCTCGTCGAGTATGCTCATAAATATGTGCTCGACCGAGATGTAGTCGTCCTTCATACTCTGCGCAAGTTTTTCTGAATTGTTGAAAATTCTGTTCGCCGCGGGCGAGAGGAATACGTTGCCGCGGGAAGAGCTCCTGGGCAGCTTTTCAATCTCCTCTTTCGCCGCCGCGGTCAGCCCGTCACAGTCCGTGCCCGAACGGGAGAGGATGCGGGGAATAAGTCCGTCCTTTTCCATAAGGGCATACAGAATGTGCACGGGCATTATCTCGGTATTGCCGTATTCTTCGGCAATGCGCTCGCAGCTGTTAATTGCCTGTATGCTGTTTTGTGTAAAGCGGTTGCTGTTCATAAATTACCTCCTTATAGGGGTGTAGCCGCGCCGTCTGCCCGTTCCGCGCGCCCTTTGCGGGCCGCCGCTTCGCGGGCAAACTATGCGTAAAATCTTTTTACATATAGTTTATAACTCAGATTGCGGCAGTTTAAACAGCGGAGGCGGGGCAAATTTTTTCCGGGCGCTTTAATGTGAATTTTAAGGGGAGGGTATGCCGCGCACACGCGGATTTTACAAACTTTTTACACGGCCGCACTTGTATGCGGGCGGTAAATCGTATATAATGAAGATGATAATATATAAAGGAGGGGGCAGACGTGTATCAAAGCGGAAGAGCTATGACGAGCGAACAGTTGAAGGAGCGCATAAAGCTGTTGAATATAGTGGGAATAGCCCTGCCCGTATTTTTTGTAGCGGGTGCGGCGGCGTTTTTTTGCGGAAAGTATGCTTCTGATACTGCTTGCGGGCGTGCTGCCCTGTATGGCGTTTGCCGTCTTTGCCGTCGGGCTGGTGCGCGCGGCAAAGCGCAACGTGTTTAAAGATTATACGGCTGCGCTCGTGCGCGAGGGCAAAATGCGCGCAGAAGAGGGCGAAATAATTTGATTGTGAGTGACGATTAAATAACGCGTAAAGGCGCCGTGCGGCGGGGCAAATTTTCCCCGCCGCACGGCGCCTTTTTTCTGCATAAGTACGGCAATTTTTTGCGTGTGAAATCGGTATAAAAATATCGTTAAAAAGTTTTTTGAATATGCTTTACAACAAAAAATCGCGGTGCTATAATTGCTAACCGAAAAGGCGGCGGCAACTCTTGCCGTTTTATTTTTTGGCGCGCCTGCGCGGAAAACTTCCCTGCCCGTGGCAAAAAACTACCTATGCCCCAAGGCCGCCCAAGGCGGGAATTTTTGTGAGGAATTGAAAATAAATTACCGTTTTCAAGCAAGGTTTCCTTGCGCAGAAAGACCCAATTTGTCGCGCAAGCGAGCTCACCAAGGGTGAATTTGCACAATTATATAATATCAGGGCGTAAAGATTGTGCAAAGAGGGGCTGGCCCCTCGGGGTCACGAAAAATTCCCGACGCCCCGAGGCGGGAATTTTTGTGAGGATATTTTTTTATGAAAAACACCGATTTGACTGTCGGCAAGCCCTTTAAGGTGCTTTTGGTCTACATATTGCCCCTGTTCGGCAGCGCAGTATTTCAGCAGCTCTATACCCTTGCCGATACCATAATCGCCGGCAAATTTGCGGGCGAAACGGCGCTCACCGCCATAGGCGCGTCCAATTCGATAGTCAACATCCTTATGGCAGTAGCCCTCGGCGCAAACGCGGGCTGTGCCGTGCTTGTTTCCCGCCTGTTCGGCGCCAAAAACAACGCAGGCGTAAAGACGGCCGTATACACCGCGCTCATATCCTTCTCGGCGCTTTCGGCAATTCTTCTGGGCGTGGGCGTGGGAACTTGCGAACCGCTTCTCGCCGCGCTCAAAACGCCCGAAGCCGCCCTCGACGAAAGCGTGACCTACCTCAATATCTACTATTTCGGCCTGCCGTTCCTCATTCTGTATAACCTGGGCACCGGTATCTTTTCCGCCCTCGGCGACAGCCGTACCCCCTTTATATTCCTTGTAATCTCTTCGGTCAGCAACATTGTGTTAGACCTGGTGATGGTGCGGCCGTGGGGCGTTGCGGGCGTGGCGTGGGCCACGTTCATCGCGCAGGGCGCCTCGTGTATTCTGACGATAGTATTCATCCTTCTGCGCCTTAAAAAACTGTCCGTAGAAGAAAAACCCCGCGTGTTCGTGCCCTCGGTGCTCAAAACTCTGCTCATTCTGGCTCTTCCGGTAGTCCTTCAAAACAGCTTTGTTTCTGTGGGCAACCTCGTAATCCAGATACGCATAAACGAGCTTGCCAACGCGCAGGGGCTGGGCATAACCGACGGCTTCACCGCGGGCGTAAAGCTCATTGTGTTCTGCACCACCTGCTTCTGCACGTGCGCAAACGGGCTCACCAATTTCGTTTCGCAGTGCTACGGCGCGGGCAAGTACGAAAGGATAAATCAGGGCTTTAAAGCGGCGCTTGTAATTTCAACCGTGATGACGGCGGTGTTCGTTGCAATATGCGTGATATTCGCACGGCCGCTCACACAGCTGTTTATGTCTGCCGAAGGCGACACCGCCCTTGCAATAGACAGCGGCGCAAGCTACGTCACGATAGTGGCGCCCTTCTATCTCATTGTAAACGTAAAGGTGCTGGCGGACGACGTGGTGCGCGGTACCGGCGGCAACCTCGGCTTCACCATAAGCACGTTTACCGACCTCATACTGCGCGTGGCGCTGGTGTTCATACTCACCCGTCCGCTCGGCTTTGCGGGCGTAGGCTGGGCGTGGGCAATCGGCTGGACGCTCGGCGCGGGCGTCGCCCTTGCGTTCTACTTCAACATTCCCTGCCTCAAAAAACTGCGCAAAGAAAGGCGTGCGCAGAAGCGTGAACTTGCGGCGTAAGCGTTGTGCAAAAATAGTAAAATAATACGGCGCGGCGGAAAAAATTCCGCCGCGCTGTGCTTTTATAATAATTTCATTTTTCTCTGCCGACGAGGTAGTCAACCGAACAGCCGAAAAATTCGGCTATCAGCACGGCATTGTCGGTAGAAGGGGTTGTATCACCGCGCAACCAATTATATATTGCCGATTCGGGTATATTTTTCTCCCGTTTAAGTTCGGCTTTTGTTTTACCATACTTGCCGAACAAAAATTCCAGCCTTTCGCAAAATGGCGGGCATTGCAAAAAATTTTCCGCGCGGTTTTCGTTGTCCAGCCCGAGCAAAAAGTCCAGCGAACAGTTAAAGCAGTCTGCCAGCTTTATTGCAGCGGAAAGCGACGGCGCAAAAGTGCCTTCAAGATATCTGTTAATAGTATTTCTCTTGCATCCAATTTTTTCTGCCAGCCTTGGCGGGTTGTACCCCTGCTCGAACATAAGCTCTGAGAGCCTTTCGTTAAAATATTCCACGCTATTTTTCTCTGCCGACGAGGTAATCAACCGAACATTCAAAACCCTTTTCGGCAAGCCGTATCAGATTGAGAACCGAAGGCGTCGTTTTACCCTGTATCCAATATCGCATTACAGATTCCGCGATATCTGTCTTTTGCCGCAATTTATAGCGGGATATGCCGTGCTTTTTGCACAGATAAGCAAATCTGTCGGCAAAAGGCGGGGTGGGCAGAAAGGCGCTTTCGTTGCTTTCGTTTTTCAGTCCCAATAAAAAATCGCAGGTGACCGAAAAGAAATCTGCCAGCTTTATCAGCGTTTCAAACGCGGGCATAGCCGCGCCCGTGCAATATCTGCTTATGCACGCCTCGCCGCATTCAAGCGCGTTGCCAAGTTCGGTTGCGTTTATTTTTCTTTCAAACATCAGTTCGGAAAGCCGCTCGGAAAACTGTTCAGAATAATTCGACATAATTCGGCAAACAAAGACCTTTTTTTACAAAAAATTATCAGCTAAAAAGACATTATTTTGTTGTAAAATTCTTGTTTAGCTGTTAAAATAAATTCACACTTGACGAGCGCTTAGAAAGTGAATAATTTTACAAGGTGTAGTTTATTATGTACAGTTTCAGCAACACGGCGGCAGTGGCCGCAAAAGACGAAAAACCCTTTGGCAAAAATCAGCTTCTTGAAGAAATTCAGCCGCTGATAGACGAGTATTTTGTGTGCAATACATATCTTGAAAACGATGAATTGAAGATAGTATTTTTAAACGGTCAGAATTTTATTCTGCGTGCGGACGTTAAGGGGTAAAAGGACGGCATATATGTTGCTATAATACGTATCTGAAAATAAAAAAGGCGGCGGGCAAAAATTTATTTTTGCCCGCCGCCTTGCTATTTTTGCACTGCGGCTGTATAATTATTCTGCCGTGCAGGCGGAATACCGTTTTTCGGCGGAGATTGCAAAATGAAAACTCTGTATTTTATAGGCGGCGCTATGGGCGTCGGCAAGACAGCCGCTTCGCGCGAAATGAAAACTATGCTCCAAGACAGCGTTCTTCTTGACGGCGACAACCTGTGGGATATGCACCCTTTCACCGTAGACGAAGATACAAAAAAGTGCGTTATTTCCAACATAGTTGCCTGCCTTTCAAATTTTCTGGCGTGTCCGCGCTTCAAAAATATAATATTCTGCTGGGTGCTTCACCAAAAGGAAATTGCCGAAGATATTCTGTCGCGGCTCAATCTTCAAGGCGTGCGCGTGGTGCAGATTTCGCTTCTGTGCTCCGAACATACCCTTTTGAAGCGGCTGAACGGTGATATCGCCGCAGGCATACGCAAAAAGGATGTGCGCGCCCGTTCCGCGGCGTACCTTCCGCTGTATGCCGACCTGCCGACTATAAAAGTAGATACAGAAAGGCTCACTCCGCGCGAGGTTGCGGAGATTATAGCCGATTTGTAAAAGAGGAGTTATGTTAATAAGGAGATACCGCGCGGCCGACCTTGCGCGCGTCGTTCAGATTTTTAAAACTTCGATACCCGCGCTGTGCGCGGGCGACTATACACAGCGGCAGCTTGATGCCTGGCTGGGCGCCGACTTTTCGTCGTGGGGGAAGAGGTTCGAAGGCAGCCTTACGCTCGTATGCGAGCACGAAGGGAGGGTTGAAGCCTTCGGCAACATAATCCCCGCCGCGGGAAGGGAACTTTTTTGCGGGGGAGTAAGCCTTGGCGAAGAGGACGGCTATCTGGATATGCTGTATGCCTCGCCCGAATTTGCCCGCCGCGGCGCGGCTTCCGCCATATGCGACTTGCTTGAAAGCGCCGTTCGCGGCCGCATATATGCCGACGTATCAAAGACCGCCCTGCCGTTTTTTGAAGGGCGGGGATATAAAATAATTGCGCCGCAGCGGGTTGTCCGCCACGGCGTTGAGATAGAAAATTTTGCAATGGTAAAGCGCGGCTGAATTCCCGCGCTTTTATTATGTCTGCGAGCGTATTTGCAGTTTTGCTTATGTCCGAGATTGATTGTCATTTCGACCGAGCGTAAGCGAGTGGAGAAATCTCAAAAAACAAAACAATAAACAAGAGATTTCTCCGTGCGGGCTACGCCAGCTTGGTTTGCGGTTTCCCAAAGGGAGCCCTCCGCAAAGTAGCGTCGCTGCGCTCATCTGCCGTTTCCACACAAAGTGTGGAGCCTCGGCAGGGCAGCGCTTCGCTCGCGCACGCGAAATGACAGGGGGGGGGTAAGTACTAAAAATAATCAACGTTTCAAGCAAGGTTCCCTTGCGCAGAAAGACCCAATTTGTCGCGCAAGCGAGCTCGCTGGAAGTGAATTGCCCCGATTATATAATCGAGGGCCTTTAATGAATCGGGGCAAGAGAAACTTAGTTTCTCAAATTCACGGAATTTTTAGTGCGCGGCCCGCGCTAAAAATTCGTGAGCCGTTTTGTGAATTTATTTCCTATATTTCGACGGCGTTACGCCGTACTTCTTTTTAAAGGCGTCTTTAAAATAATTGCCGTCGGAAAAGCCGCACCTGAGTGCAATCTCCGTCACGGAATCGGCTGTGGAAACAAGTTCAAGCGCGGCGCGCTGCAATCTTATAAAGGTCAGGTATTCGTGCACGCCTATGCCCGCCGCCTCGCGGAATTTACGGCTTAAATAGTTGGGGCTGTACCCCGCAGCCGCGGCAATATCCGCCGCAGATATGTCGTCCATATAGTTGCGCCCTATAAACTGCGCCGCCTTCACAATCTGCCTGTCGGTGGTGTGAATGTCTGCGGGCAGTTCCTGCAAAAACGCGCACTCGCGCGCGCACAGCAAAAACAGCTCTTCAAGCTGCGCCCGCAGCATATGTTCGGCTATGCCGTCGTCTATCTTAACTTCGCGCTCCATCCGCGCAAGCAGTTCGGCAATCTGGACGCGGTATGCCTCGGGCACCTGGAATATGCGTATTCCCTTAAAAAACTCACCGCCCCCCGGCAGCGCCGCCTTCACACACTCCCGCATATCGTTTTCGCCGAAGAAAATGTTGCACCGCCTGCACGTGCCGAAGGGGTACCTCGTGTAGTGGAACACCTGCGGCGGAATGAGCAAAAAGTCGCCTTCGTGCAGGTCATACACGTTGTTTTCAATAAAAAAACTGCACGCGCCGCTCTCCACGTAAAACAGCTCAAAGTAGGGGTGGCAGTGCGGGGCGCGCATCAAAAAGCCCTTTTCCCTCGTTTCGCGCCAGCAGTAAATTTTGTTTATCATCTCTCTGTAAATTCTCACTTCGCCGTCAGGCATAACTTCTCCCTCGTTTTGTGTTGAAAAATCTGTATTTTATGATTATTATAACTAAAAAACAGTAGAAAATCAAGAAATACTGATGTAGAATAGTTAGGCAAATTTGAAAGATTGAAAAAAGTAGCGGACGAGAGAGGTAATTGGTTTGAGTAAGGCCGAGGCTAAAAGACAAAAGAAGAGGTATACGCTGTTCACGGGCAAACAGCTTTTCTGGCTGATTGCGCCCATAGTCGTGGAGTCGATTTTTTCCACTTCGCTGGGACTTTTCGACTCGATGATGGTTTCGGGCATAGACCAGGCCGGCAACGCGGGCAACGCCGTGGCCAACGTAGACCAGATAAACAACCTTATAATTCAGTTGTTTTCGGCATTCTGCACGGGCGGCGCCATAATAACTTCGCAGTTTCTGGGTGCGCGCGATACCGAAAACGCCAACAAGAGCGCAAAGCAGATGCTTGTGCTCGTGCTGATGATATCGCTGGGCATAGGCGTGATATGCCTCGGGCTGAACGGCCCGCTTTTAAGCCTGATATACGGCGACGTTTCTGCCGAAACCTTTGAATATCAGCGGCAGTATTTTTACATAACGGCGGCTTCCTTCCCCTTCATAGGGCTGTTCAACGGCTGCGCCGCCCTCCTTCGCGCCCAGCGCAAGAGTATGTTCACGATGGTCAGCGCGGGCATAAGCTGCGTGGTGAACATAGGCCTCAACGCCCTGTTCATATGGGGGTGCAATATGGAGGTTATGGGCGCGGCGCTGGCAACCTTCATTGCGCGCGTAATCCCCGCTGCGTATATGTTCATACTGCTTATGAATAAAAAGTATGCGGTGCATATCAACCTGTTCGAAAAGTTCCGCTTCGACGGCAAAATGATGAAAAAGATACTGCACCTCGCAATCCCCAGCGGCATAGAAAGCTGCCTTTTCCAGCTCGGCAAGCTGATGACGAACACGTTTGTAAATGCCGCCTGCTACGTAAGTTACGACCCCGCAACGGGCCTCGGCACCAACATACAGGCCAACGGCAACTCCATTGCCAACAACGTAAACAACTTCGCCTCGGTCGTGGGCGGCGGCGTGGGCACTTCCTGCCTGACCGTTGTCGGCCAGGCGATAGGCACGGGCGACATCGACCAGACCAAGTACTACATAAAAAAGATGTTTATCATCTCGTATATCGCAAACGCCGTTTCGGTGCTGGCGATAATGGCAAGCGCGCAATGGCTGGTACGGCTTTATTCCTACCCCGAAGAGGCCTATTCGATAGCCCTGCGCTGCCTGTACCTCTGCCTTACTTTCCAGCTGTTCACCTATCCGCTCTCGTTCACCACGCCCGCCATACTCAAAGCCACTTCCGACGTAAAGTACGTGATGGGCGCGGCGATATCCTCTATGATTATAATGAGGGTGGGCCTGTGCTTCGTGCTTACCGACGACGCCCTCTCGCCTCTGTTTGAAAACCTGTTCGGCAGAAAGCTGGAAATAGGCGCCCTCGGCTTCTGGATAGCTATGTGCGCCGACTGGGTGGTGCGCTCGCTGCTGTTCGTATCCCGCCTTTTAACGGGCAGGTGGAAGAAGGCTTCCGGCCTGATTGCCGAAGAGCCGCGCGACAGAATGAGCGCGTATGCCCTCTCGCAGCGCGTTCGCCGCGGCAGGAAGATAGAGTATGCGCCCTACTCGCGCAGGCACGCAAAAAAATACTCGGTAAAATAAGGCGGCCGTGTTTTTATGCCCGCCCTTTACAAGCGGCGCGCACGGTGCTATAATGTATTTACGATATGCGGGAGGTTTTACCTATGTTTATACAGATGTATCACGAGCGCTATATGCGCTTCCCCGAAGGCAGGGAAAAGGCGCTCACTTTCAGCTACGACGACGGCGTGCTCGCCGACAGAAAGCTGATTGAAATTTTCGACCGCTACGGCCTCAAAGGCACGTTCAATTTAAATAACGAGCTGTTCGGCGTGCGCTCGTGGCACAACCGTATGGACGAGCAGGAGACTTACGAAACCTATAAAGATACCGTGCACGAAATAGCGCTGCACGGCGCGCGCCACATATTTTTAAGCAAGGCGCCCCTGCCCCTCGCCGTAAAGGAGGTGGCCGACAACCGCGCCTGGCTTGAAAAAAAGTTCGGCAGAATAGTCAACGGAATGGCGTACGCTTACAGCGGCGTGAACGACGAAACGGCCGCCGCCTTGAAGGCATTGGGCGTCAACTATGCGCGAACCACCGTGTCTACGCACTCATTCGGGCTGCCCTCGGACTGGCTGCGCCTCAACCCCACCTGCCACCACACCGAACCCTGCTTTGAAGAGCTTGCGCAAAAGTTTTTAAGCGGCAAGCCCTCTGACGAGTTCAAAAACAGGGAGCCCTGGCTGTTTTTCGTATGGGGGCACGCCTACGAGTTCGACGACCACGACAATTGGGACCTGATTGAAAATTTTGCAAAGAAGGCGGGCGGCAGAAGGGATATCTGGTTTGCCACCAACGGCGAGATTTACGACTATACAAAGTGCTACGAAAGTCTGGTGTATTCCATCGACGGCGAAAGGGTATACAACCCCTCGCACCGCTCCGTTTGGGTGGAAATACGCGGCAAAATGTATGAGATAGCAAGCGGGCAGACCGTGCTGTTCGACAGGGACTGACAAAAGAAGATTATTGTTTTCCTTCAACGGGGGCGGCGTGCGCGCAAGTGTAAGGGCGCGCACGCCGCCCTGTTTTTTTTCGGCGGAAAAGCGCCGCCTGCGGGCGCGCGGCACAGTTTTAAAAAGATATTTCCGCGTCGGATGCGGCATATATGCGGCCCTTTTTATCGATATAAAAGAATTTATTTTTTACTCTTGAAAAATGCAAAAAAGCGTGTTACCATATAATGGCAAAGGCAATGTGAACAAATTGTAGCAGTTTTTTGGGTATAAGGAGGGATTTTATGATACTCGATATGTTCAGTTTAAAGGGCAAAGTTGCTGTCGTAACCGGCAGCAATACGGGGCTCGGCCAGGGGATATGCCGCGCCTTTGCCGAAGCGGGCGCAAAGGTGGTGGGGGTATCCCGCCGCCCGAGTACCGAAACAGCCGAAATGCTCGGCGAAAACTTTTATAACGTTCTCGCCGATTTAAGCTCGTGCGACGTAATACCAAAGGTCGTTGAAGGCGCGCTCGAAAAGTTCGGCAGGATAGATATCCTCGTCAACAACGCGGGCATAATCAAAAGGCAGGACTCCATTGAGTTTTCGGAAGAAAATTGGGATACCGTTATGTCGGTCAACTTAAAGACGGTTTTCTTCCTGTCGCAGGCCGTTGCAAAGCAGTTTATAAAGCAGGGCAGCGGCGGCAAAATAATAAACATTGCAAGTATGCTCTCTTACCAGGGCGGCATACGCGTGCCCTCGTATACGGCTTCAAAATCTGCCATACGCGGCATAACTATGACCCTTTCCAACGAGTGGGCAAAGTACGGCATAAACGTCAACGGCATTGCCCCCGGCTATATGGCAACCAACAACACGCAGCAGCTTCGCCAGGACGAAGAGCGCTCGGCCGATATCCTTGCGCGCATACCTGCGGGGCGCTGGGGCACTCCCGCCGATTTGGAGGGCGCGGCCGTGTTCCTCGCCTCGGCTGCTTCCGACTACGTGAACGGCTTCACGCTCGCCGTAGACGGCGGCTGGCTGGGCAGGTAAGTCAATAAATTCAGCGTAAAAATTCCCGCCTGCGCGGCGGGGATTTTTTTGTGTGATTTTTGAGCGCGCCGTTTTTTTTACTTAAATTTTACAACCCCGTGCGGACTTTTTTACAGCGGTAATGTATAATATATTGCGTAAAGGAGAGGCCTGCGTAAAGGCCGTCTGTCAGGCGCGGCGCTTTCCGTTAGTTTCAAACATATCGTTTTTTGTCTGTAATTTACAAAATGACAAAAATTTTCAAAAAGTCTTCATATTTTTCCCCTTTGATTTGCGGCGGGCTGCAAAATTTGCGGTCTGCCGCATTTAATTGCCCTTTTTTCGCCTTTTCCCGCCGTTTTTTCTTGCGCACGCGAACGCATAATGCGCGCGCGTATGCCCTGCGCGAAGAAGTTTGTCGTTGCCTGTGTCCGAAAAGTGCATTAACGGCTCCGTTTTTTACATTTACTTATAGAGGACAAGTAACTATAATTGATATGTACGATAATATATGGTGCGCACTGCGCACAAAACGGAGTGTTAATTATGGCAACCAATGTGAAAGAAAAGATAAATTCTATCGTTGAACAGTTCGGAAATATCGGAATCGTTCCCGTAATAAAGCTCGACAAGGTAGAGAATGCAGAAAAGCTCGCGGGCGCGCTGCGCGCGGGCGGCATAAACTGCGCCGAGGTCACCTTCCGCGCAAAGGGTGCGGACGAAGTAATCTCGCGTATGACCAAGGCCTACCCCGATATGCTCGTGGGCGCGGGCACCGTGCTTACCTGCGAACAGGCGGACGCGGCGTATGCGGCGGGCGCAAAGTTCTGCGTGGCTCCCGGGCTCAACCCCAAGGTGGTCAAGCACTGCCTCGATAGGGGCATACCCTTCGCGCCCGGCCTCTCTTCCGCAAGCGAGATAGAGCAGGCTTTGGAACTCGGGCTGGATTTCGTCAAATTCTTCCCCGCAGAGCAGGCGGGCGGACTTCCCTATATAAAATCGGTGTGCGGGCCTTATACCACAATGCGCTTTATGCCCACGGGCGGCGTCACGGCGGACAACCTCAACACCTATCTTTCATACGGCAAAATCGTGTGCTGCGGCGGCAGCTGGATAGTGCCCGCCAAGGCGCTCGCAGAGGAGAACTGGGCAGAAATCACCCGCCTTTGCAAAGAGGCCGTGGATAAGATGCTCGGCTTCGAAATGGTTCACATAGGCATAAACTGTTCAAGCGCCGAAGAGGCCGAGGCCGTAGCCGATAAGTTTGGAAGCGCCTTCGGCTTCAACAAAAAGGTAGGCAACAGCTCTGTGTTCGCCTCCACCTATATGGAGATGATGAAGTCGCCCTTCCGCGGCGACAACGGCCACATAGCTATTGCAACCAATTCGGTAAAGCGCGCGGTATATCAGCTTGCTCAGCGCGGTTTTGCCGCCGACGAAAGCTCGTTCAAATACGACAAGGCCACGGGCGAACTCAACGTGGCGTATCTTAAAGACCAGTTTGGCGGGTTTGCGGTGCATCTCGTTAAACGTAAATAAAGCGCCGTGCGGGCTCATATATACGTCGCATAACATTGTCGCGTTTACGGTTCTGTTCAGTCACTTACCTCAAAGTAAGCTCCTTCACAGCGTTCCGCACGCTCCTCGTTCTGCTCGTATCTCTGAACCCGTCTTGGACGCGGTTATTTGGTAAAAAATAATTGCTCGCATCTCCAAGGGTTGACGGGCAGGGGTGTTGGTAGGGCGTTCGCCTTGTCTTGCTTGCTTCTCTGAACCCGTGATGGGCGGGTTGTGAGAGTAAGCCTCCCCTTGCTTAGGGACGAGTAAGGCACTTCATAGTACAACGGACACCCGTTGTGCGTGCCGAAGCGAGATGAGTGAGCGCATATGTCAGCGCGCGAACGGTGCCCGAGCTGTGCGGTTTATTTACCGCACGCACAGCGAGAGGAATTAAAGATAGGGTAGAAAAAGCTCGCATCTCCAAGGGTTGATGGGCAACGGTAGCGTTCCGCACGCTCCTCGTTCTGCTCGTATCTCTGAACCCGTGTTGAAATTTCTATTTGTCATTTCGAGCGTAGTCGAGAAATCTCAAACATATTAAAAATAATTTATAAATCAAGTTATAAAACTTTTAAGGAGAAAAGTTATTCTTATGAAAAAAATCGTAACTATGGGCGAAATAATGCTTCGCCTGTCCACCCCCAACAACGAAAAGTTCATTCAGGCCGACGAATTCGACATCAACTACGGCGGCGGCGAGGCCAACGTTGCAGTATCGTGCGCCAACTACGGTCACAAGGCTGAATTCGTAACCGCCCTTCCCGCAAACGAGCTGGGCGACTGCGCCGTTGCCGCACTCAGAAAGTACGGCGTAGAGACCGACCACATCGCCCGCTGCGGCGAAAGGCTGGGCATATACTACCTTGAAACGGGCTCGGCAATGAGGCCCTCCAAAGTCGTTTACGACAGGGCTCATTCCTCCATAACCACGGCCACCGCCAAAGATTTCGACTTCGATGCAATCTTCGAGGGCGCCGACTGGTTCCACTTCACGGGCATAACCCCCGCCGTATCCGACAGCGCCGCCGTCCTCACCGAAGACGCGTTGAAGGCCGCCAAAAAGCACGGCGTAACCGTATCGGTAGACCTCAACTTCCGCAAAAAGCTGTGGTCTTCGGAAAAGGCGCAGAAGGTTATGACGGGCCTTATGAAGTACGTTGACGTGTGCATCGGCAACGAAGAGGACGCCGAACTCGTGCTCGGCTTCAAGCCCGAAGCAACCAACGTAACTTCCGGCAAGCTCAACCTCGACGGCTACAAGTCCATCTTCGAGCAGATGGTTGCAAAATTCGGCTTCAAATATGCCATAAGCTCGCTGCGCGTAAGCCACTCGGCCTCCGATAACGGCTGGTCGGCGTGCATCTACAACGGCGAGACCAAGGAATTCTATCATTCCCGCGAATACAGAATATCGCCCATCGTTGACCGCGTAGGCGGCGGCGACAGCTTTGCGGGCGGCGTTATAACGGGCTTCTTGGACGGCAAAGATTTCAAGTCCGCGCTTGAATTCGGCGTTGCTGCGTCCGCGCTCAAACACACCATCCCCGGCGACTTCAACCTCGTATCCCGCAAGGAAGTAGAGGCCCTCGCGGGCGGCGACGGCAGCGGCCGCGTTCAAAGATAATGAAGATAGCTTTCCGCACGCACGATTTGGGCGTGAAGGGGCTTGAACCCGCCATACAAAAGTGCCGCGATTGCGGCATATCCGCCGTCCAATTGGTAGCTTACAAGTTTATGGACGAGCTCAAATACCAGCCCGGGCAGCTTACGGAGCAGAACTCCGCGGCGCTCGGCGCGGCGCTTAAAGAGGCGGGCATAGACGTCGCCCTCGTGGGCGCATACTTCAATCCCGTTCACTCCAACCCCCAAAAGGTGGAAAACGGCGTGGCGGTATTCAGGGAATACCTTTCATACTGCAAAAACCTCGGCTGCGACATCGTCGGGTCTGAGACGGGCTCGTTCAACGACGACAAGTGGACATACAACCCCAAAAACCGCACCGACGAGGCGCTGCAAGTCGTTATAAACACCTTCAAGGGCCTTGCCGAATTTGCCGCCGGGCGCGGCGTGAAGGTGGGTATGGAGGGCGCCGCGGGGCACGTGTGCTACGACGTAAAGACGTTAAGCCGCGCCATAAGCGCCATAAATATGCCCAACGTGCAGGTTATTTTCGATATATACAACTACCTCGACGCCTCTAACCACCAAAAGTACCTCGAAATTCTCGACGAAGGCTTAAAGACCTTTGAAGGCAGAATACGCGTGTTCCACATAAAGGACTACGTGTTCGAAGAGGGCAAGGTAAAGCAGGTGCCGCCCGGCACGGGGCTTTTCGACTTCGACGCCATTTTGTCGCGCATAAAGGAGTACGATAAAGACGCATACCTCGTCCTCGAAGGTACCACGGGCGAAAATATATTGCCGTGCATAAAGTTTATACGCGACAAATGGAACGCCGTTTAAAACTTTTGCGGCGAATTATCAAATCCGCTAATTAGGAGATTTTATGATATTTGACGTAAGATACGCAAATCATCCCGACGATTCAAAAAAATACGATACAAAGGAACTCAGGGAAAAATACCTGATTGAAAAGCTCTTTGCCGAGGACGACATTCTTCTGACCTATTCCCATCAGGACAGGATAATCGCGGGCGGCGCAATGCCCGTCAAAAAGTCGCTCTCGCTCGGCACTTTCAAAGAGCTTGCCACTAACTTCTTCCTCGAAAGGCGCGAAATGGGCGTTATAAACATCGGCGGCGCGGGCACCATAACCCTCGACGGCAAGGTTTATAACATCGGCTTCAAAGAGGGCATCTATATAGGAATGGGCACAAAGGAAGTAACTTTCGCCTCTGACGACGCAAAGCACCCCGCCAAGTTCTATATAAATTCCTGCCCCGCGCACAAGGCTTATCCCACGGTAAAAATCACCAAACCCGTAGAGGGCAAGCCCGCGCCCGAGGGCACGGCCTACTGCATACAGCGCCACCTCGGTTCGGAGGCGACCATAAACAAGCGCACCATAAACCAGTTCATAATCGGCGGCGTGTGTAGAAGCTGCCAGCTCTCTATGGGTATGACCGAACTCGCCGTGGGCAGCGCGTGGAACACCCTTCCCAGCCACACCCACGAAAGGAGGATGGAAGTATATATGTACTTCGAACTTCCCGAAACCGAGGCCGTGTTCCACCTTATGGGCACCCCTCAGGAGACGCGCCACATAGTAATGCACAACGAACAGGCGGTAATTTCGCCCAGCTGGTCCATACACACCGGCGTAGGTACGGTAAATTACACCTTCATCTGGGGTATGTGCGGCGAGAATCAGACTTATGATGATATGGATAATATCGCCACAGAGGACCTCAGATAAGGATATGAACTCCGTGCGGGTTCATATATACGTCGCATAACATTGTCGCGTTTGCGGTTCTGCTCAGTCACTTACCTCAAAGTAAGCTCCTTCACAGCGTTCCGCACGCTCCTCGTTCTGCTCGTATCTCTGAACCCGTATCAAACTATCTTTTTTGTCATTTCGACCAAGGGCGTAGCCCGCGTGGAGAAATCTTTTGCACGGGCGATTGTCGTTATGAGATTTCTCCGTGTGCTCGCGTTGCTCGCTTAGTCGAAATGACAGTGTGGTAAAAATTTGTAAAACAATAATAACCTCACGGAATTTTTCGGGCGCGGCCCGCACGAAAAATTTGTGAACAATTTAAAAGGTATAATGCCGAAGGGCGGTAGCCCGAATTTAGTTCGGGCGACGAGGCTTGAATTTCTCCAAACAGTGAACACTCACTGTTTGGCAAGCCGAGATGAGTGAGCGCAAAATGGAAAGCGCGAACGGTGCCCGAAAACGGTGTATTCCTTGCACCGTTCGAGAAAGCCGCCCTACGACAAAATAATAAAATCACGAAATTTGTTTTGCCACAGGCAAAAGAAATTTGTGAACAAAAACAATTATGTGCGCAAGGCGAATTTAGTTCGCCGATAAGCGCGACCACATTTGCAGCGTAAGCTGGCTCACCGGAAGTGAATGGCGGCATTTCTATAATAGTGGGCACCTAAAAATGCCGCCAGAGAAACTTGGTTTCTGAACCTCACGGAATTTTTCGGGCGCGGCCCGCACGAAAAATTCGTGAACAATTTAAAAGGTATAATGCCGAAACAAGGCAAGGGCGAATTTAGTTCGGCCGTTAAGCCTTGTTCGACCTTATAATAAAACCTCACGGCAAAGATTTTGCGCAGCAAAAGAATTGCGTGAATACATTTTTTTAGGGGAAAATAGTAATGTCACATCTCATCTTAAAAGACGTAAACAAAGTCTATCCTAACGGCTTCCACGCCGTGCACGACTTTAACCTCGAAATCAACGACGGCGAATTTATCTGCCTGGTTGGTTCCTCCGGTTGCGGCAAGTCTACCACGCTCAGAATGATTGCCGGCCTTGAAGAAATTTCTTCGGGCGAATTCTACATAGACGGCAAGCTCGCAAACCAGATGTCGTCCAAGGAGAGGGGAATAGCAATGGTATTCCAGTCCTATGCGCTCTATCCTCACCTCACCGTGTACGAAAACCTCGCCTTCGGCCTTATGCTCGAAGGCATCGACGCCGACATAATCGAAGAGAAGGTTCAGGCAACCGCCAAGATACTCGGCCTTACCGACTATCTCGAAAGGTTCCCCCGTCAGCTCTCCGGCGGTCAGCAGCAGCGTGTTGCGGTAGGCCGCGCGCTTATAAGAAAGGTTAATATCTTCCTTATGGACGAACCTTTGTCCAACCTCGACGCAAAGCAGCGCGTTACTATGCGTTCGGAAATCAAGCAGATACACCGCGGCATAGGCGCGACCACCATCTATGTAACCCACGACCAGACGGAAGCAATGACGATGTCCGACAGGATAGTGGTTATGAAGCTGGGCGTAATTCAGCAGGTGGGCACCCCGTTCGAGCTCTATTTCTATCCCCGCAACCTCTTCGTGGCGGGCTTCATCGGCGAGCCTCCTATGAACTTTTTGAGCGGCGCGGTAGAGGGCGGCAAACTTACGTTTGAAGGGGATGAGAATCATTCCATAGATATATCGCCCATAGTCAAAGACGTTTCCTCGGTAGAGGGAAAAGAGGTAGTGTTCGCGTTCAGACCCGAGGGCGTAAAGCTCGTCAAAGATGGCGAAAAGGCGCCCGAAGACAGCTACGTGTTCGCATCCTCGGTAGAACTTACCGAACTTCTGGGCGACGTAACCAACGTGTATGCCACGGTAGACGGCAAAAACGTAATTTTGAAAGTAAATCCTCACGATGCTCCCGCAAGGGGTTCCGTGTGCACGTTCGCCGTGCCCTACAAGGCGGCGTATCTGTACGATAAAGAGACGGAGCTGGCGGT
>ERZ1643246.2070-NODE-2070-length-20115-cov-5.305484_pt1 | contig 20115 bp, 12 predicted proteins | sample MGYA00579265_ERZ1643246 | MGnify/ENA primary metagenome ERZ1643246 (study PRJEB29033, sample SAMEA4952261) | chicken gut metagenome | biome: Broiler Chicken; feature: Gastrointestinal Tract; material: Caecum | place: Ireland | collected 2018 | study: Broiler...
CGGTTCACAAGATTTGCCGGAAGTTCTTCGAGAAGATCCACAGTATCGTCCATGTACAGGTCATCCAGCAGCTCTTTTAACTCTTTCTCCGAAAAGATCTCCACAAGGTATGTCTGCATGGAAGTCTCCATGTTGGAAAATACTTCCGCCGCCTTATCCTTCGGGATGAGGCGGAAGGCGAGAGCAAGCTCACGGTCATCGAGCTCCGAGAGCAGTGAGGCTATGTCCACTTCGTTCATTACATCCAAAATACTTCTCACAGCTTTGAACTGCCGCTGCTGGAGAAGCTTTACAAAAAGTTCTCTGTTCATGATAAGTACCTCTCTTTATGTAATTTTCGTCTTTTAAGCTGCACAAATGACAACCGGCGCCAGAGTCCATAACCTCACCTCCTTTTATACAGTAGTGATGCTTCTATACAAGACGAAAAAGCTCCGTCACTGCCTGAACAATGACGGAGCCATAGTGTACTTATGATACAAACCATACCCAATGTAGACCATGCATCGTTCAAGCTTTAGTATCACAGGGCATATCAATTGCATTAGGCAGCGCCTTCACGACACGGCCTGCTGACCATCTTATCGTGTCTCCACGATCTCGCGGCAGCAATCTTCGGGACAAAAGCCCAATCCCTGTGGTAACCTCACCTACCGAAATGATGTATTCTTTTTTTTACGTGTCCTATTGTAGTCCAATGGCACGGTGTATGTCAAGAAAAAACGGACATAAATCTTATGATTTCTATATATACTGTCATCTCTCATATCATGGTTTTGATCCAAGGGCTTGAGAACGGCGGGCATATTCTTTCGGAGTATATAATGTATATTTTTTAAACACAGTTGAAAAATAACTGCTGGTCGAAAAGTTCAGCAGCATGGACACCTCTGTAACCGATTTCCCATCTCTCAGAAGCTTTTTGGCATATTCGATCTTCTGCGCGTTGATAAAGTGGCGTGGCGATACACCCACCTGATTCTTGAACTTCTGTTTGAACTGGGAGCAGGACAGGCCTGCCGTGCGGGAGAGATCCTCCAGGGAGAAGTCCTGAGCCGGATCCGACAGGATCTGGTCGTAAGCCTTCCGGATGTCAAAGGACATGGGAAAGGGTTCCCGTCCGGAATAGGTGATGAGCAGATGCAGGAACAGGAGAAGATAGGAGGCAGTGAGAAAAGGGTCTGCATGATTTTTCGCCAGGTCAAATGTCTGCCGGATAAAGGGAACTGTCCTGCGGATCTCCGTCCGCACGACATGGTGCGGGAGGGCCTTAAGCTGTTCGATGAGATGGCGGGCAGCGCTCCTGTTCAGAAAGAGAAAATCCGTCTCATCGCTGATATCCAGCTGGAACCAATAGAGGTCACCGACCGTTACAGGGACCTGGTTCGTACCGTGGATCTCGTCAGGGAAAGAGACAAAGACATCCCCGCCGGAAAAGGTGTAGTCCTTTTCCTGAGTTGAGAAGGAGAATGTCCCTTTCGAAGGAATCGAGAATTCAAAAGCATCCTTGTGATAATGCCAGAAGATGGAGCTGGTGGCATTGTTCTGTAAATGTCTGCCGAACATGCGGATGCCGGGAATGTGGAGCTGATCTTCCGTCAGGACGATGCGGTCTTTCGTGAACATATAATGATCACGGAGATCAATGATTTTATCCATAAGTCTGCCTCTCTTTCTTCGGATCTTTGGATTGGTACAATAGAGATATTTTTTCCGTACATATAATAAAACGTTCAAAATCATACGGTGTATGGATTGGATTGTAATACGATTTCAAAGATTATATAATGACGGCAGATGAAAGTCAAGGGAAAGCGACTAAAAGGAGTCAGGCACTTATTAAAAGGGGTCTGACCCCTTTTAGGAAAAAACCACATAAAATTCCCCCAAAAGGCAAAATTTATTCCCCCTGTACCCGGCAATACAAAGTATAATAAACAAACGCGAAATATTAATTATTTTGCCATATAGAAATATTTAATGATAAAAAATCAGGAGGAAGCTTCAATATGCGTGGTTTTTTCAGTGTAGAAGGAAAGTTTTTTACCGTTACCAGTAAAATTGTAGATATGGTTTTTATTACGATCCTGTGGTTTATCGGATGTATCCCGATTGTTACGATTATGACATCAACAGCCAGTATGTATCAAACCACAGTCAAATGTATCCGCTATGACAGGGGAAAGGTATTTGAGGAGTTCAAGGATGCATATAAGAAGAACCTGAAGCAGGGCATCCAGCTGACGGTCCTGTACGGGATCATCGGCGCTGTCATCGGATTCGGCGATTATTATGTGTTTAACCTGATGTCGTCCAGGTCGAGTATGGCGTTTATCTTGGTGGCCGGCATGATCATCTGGACGCTGCTGTATCTGATGAATGTGCTCTGGCTTATCCCGGTGTTTTCCAGATTTGCAAATACATTCGGGAATATACTCCGGCTGAACTATGTGATCTCCACAAAACATATTATAAGGAGCATCCTGATGATTCTGATCATCTGTGCGGCAGTGCTTCTGGTCAGAATCGCTCCTCCGCTGGTGATCATCGTGCCGTCGCTGTCAATGCTTGTGATCTCATATGCCTCGGAACCCGGACTTCATAAATATATGCCGGAACAGACAGAAGACAACGGCGATTGGAGATACGGATATAAATAATTTTGGAAAAACTAAAAATTATACTCCCGGTGCTAAAAATATGTTCCCCTCACCATGATGAGAAATCTTAAAATAATATCAGTAGAAAGTTGAGGAGGAAATTTGACATGAAGAGTTTCTATTCGAATCGGGCAAAACTAGTATTTATATTGCCGGGATTTATTTTATTTACGTTGTTTGTGGTCTATTCGATCATCCCGTGTTTTATTATGAGCCTTCAGAATCATAATGGAGCGGCGTCGCTTGGATGGGTCGGATTTGATAACTACATAACCACGCTGACGTCTCCGGCCTTCTGGGAAGCGCACAAGAATACATACCTGCTTGTGGCACTGGAGCTGATCATCGGTATCCCCGGATCACTCCTCCTGGCGCTGATGCTGGACCGTGCCGGCAAGGTGGCAAAAGCCATCTACAGGTTCGCGGCGCTGTTCCCGATTGTATTGTCCGTTACAGTAGTCGGCAAGTTTTTCGTACTTGGTATTTTTGATACAAACGTAGGCCTTCTGAATTCGGTCTTAAATGCATTAGGGCTTGAGAATCTGACGCGGTCATGGCTTTCAAATCCTGACACGGTTATTCCGTGTATCGCGATCGCGTATATCTGGCAGTTCCTGGGAATGAACTCCCTGCTGTTCTATACAGGTATCCGCGCGATCCCGGGAGAATTCTACGAAGCAGCCCTGATCGATGGAGCAGGCTTCCTGAAAGCAAGTCTCCACATTACCCTGCCTCTGTTACAGGATGTGTTCAAATACGTCCTGATCGGAGCTACGATCGGTACACTGGGAATGTACGCTCAGGTCGACATCATGACGGCCGGAGGACCGGGAAGGGCATCCAGGACGGTTATCTATGAAATGTATTATCAGGCATTCAAGACAAGCCGGTTCGGATATGGCTGCGCGATCGCGCTGATATTCCTGCTGGAATGCATCTTCTGGGCATTCATCATTAACAAGTATGTGGCGCGCGAGCCGATCGAGTACTAGGAGGTCATCGTATGAAAATGAAATTGGGAAAAAAATTCGGTCAGAGAGTAAGAGATGTAATATTAATCATTTTCGGGCTTTTGTTCCTGCTTCCGTTATACTGGATGCTCACTCTGTCAGTAAAGGACATGTCTCAGGCGGCGGGAGATCCCTGGGGGATCCCGAACGGGCTGCATTTTGAGAACTTCCCGGCAGCCTGGGAGAGGATCGATATTCCGGTGATTCTGAAAAACAGCTTTATCTATACAGCGGGCGCCCTTGTGATCTGCCTGACAGTCAGTGTTATGATTGCCTATGCGGTCACCAGAATGCGTATGAAGCATGCAGATGCATTCAGGATGTATTTCACAATCGGTATGCTGATCCCGGTATCTGTACTGATGATCCCTGTGTACCGTCTGGTCATGGGGCTCGGACTCAAAGGAACATACTGGGGACTGATCCTTCCGTACGCGGCGTTTGCCATGGCGAGCGCGATCCTGATGATATGCGCGTTCTTCCGGAGTATTCCGCGGGAAATGGAAGAAGCGGCAGCCATAGACGGATGTAATGTGTACAGGACATTCTTCAGCATCATGGTTCCCATGGTAAAACCTGCGCTTGTCACACAAGGCATGCTGATGTTCATTAATAACTGGAATGAATACGCGCTGGCCAGCATCCTGGCAATCGGCGAGGATATGAGACCGATCCCGCTTGCGCTGAACCTTTTCTTCAGCCAGTTCGACCTTACGAGCTGGGGAGAAATCGGCGCGGCCGTTACGATCACATCTCTCCCGGCAATTATCGTATTTATTTTCTGCAATAAACAGATCGAGCAGGCAATGGTCGGATCATCAGGATTAAAATGATGCTCTGTATTGTTGCTGGCAGATATGACCAAAAATGAAAAATTGACAGCTGCGTATACAGATTGATAAAATAATCTGTATATGCAGCTGTTTTGTGCACAAAAGATCAGGAAGAGGGTAAAGCCATGAGAAAACAGATGAAGCTGAGAAATACGATATTGATCACAACCATACTGATCACGACAATGATTCTGCTGCTCCTGGGCTATGCTTCTAACCGGCAGTTTAGGACACTTCTGACAGACCGCATGGTGGATGATTATCAGGAAACTGTAAACACCATGCAGAAAAATGTAGAAACACTGATCAATTATGCCCAGGACTTCACCAAATATATGGCTCTCAATGACGGCGTGCTGGATGCGATCATACAATATGAAAACATGTCAGAAGAGAACCGCATACTGGATTACATGGAACTGAAGGATAATTGGGACGGGCTGAGCAACGAGCTGATCTATTCCACGTCCATGATATACAGCCTGGAGATCTATTCGGGCAATACCATGGTTTACAGTTATTATGATGACTCAATGAACAGTGAGAATAAGAATATCCCGGATGAGATCCTGGAGAAAGCGATAAGTCAGAATCCGCCGGTATGGACAGACCTGCTCACTCTCAAGCGGTACCGCTCCTATGCCAAGCGGCCGGAGTACGGGTTCGCCGTGGTAAAATCTGTCAGAAATTCCTCTGAAAAAAGAATCGGAGCGATCGCAATCTATATAAGAGAGTCCAGCTTTGCGGAGATACTGGAGCCATTCAGCGAGGATTCGAACGGGCAGTTTTATCTGGTGAATAAAGACGGCGATGTGGTTTCTTCCGTGGATAAATCTGATCTGTACAGACCGGCGCGAAGAACACTGGGGCTTTCCCAGGATGAGTACGAGCAATGCCTGGAGGACGGCACGCTTCTGGTGGAAAGAAAGGGTGAGGCTCCGATTCTCTATGTGAGCAGAGCGATCGGAGAAAACGGCCTTGCTCTGGTAGGAAGGACATCCATGGTAGAACTGGTCAGCCAGCAGCGAAGCACGGGATTTTTCATAGGCGGCATGATTATTTTGTCCGTGGTTCTGGCGATTGTGGGGGCGTGGATCACTTCGAGAAGAGTCACGAAGCCATTGGATCAGCTGATGGGGATTATGGGGCAGATCAAAGACGGTGGAAAGAACAGCCATCTGCGCTTCCCGGAAGGCACGGCAGGGGAGATCGGAATCCTGGGGCACCGGTTCAATGAACTGATGGACGAGCTGGACGCTTCCATGCAGCAGATCTATGAAGAACAGCGCCAGCGCCGACACAATGAAGTCCGGCTGCTACAGGCACAGATTGTTCCTCATTTCCTGTATAACACAATGGGCATTATTTCTTCCTTTATAAAACTTGGCATGTCAGAGAAGGCGCTGGCAACGATCCAGAATCTGGTCAGCTTCTACCGCCTCTCTCTTTCTTCGGGAAAAGATATTATCAGGATCAAGGAAGAGGTAGAGCTGACACGCAATTATATGGAACTGCAGCAGCTGCGGTACATTGAGTACATGGAGTATATGATCGACTGTGAGGAGGCGGCGGAAGAAATCTGGATCCCCAAGCTGACGATCCAGCCGCTGATGGAAAATGTGCTGCATCACGGACTGAAGCCAAACGGGGAAAGGTGTCTGATCCAGGTCAGCATTACAGTTGACCAGCAGGCAGAGATACTCCGGATCTGTGTACATGACAACGGGGCCGGCATTGAAGCAAACAGGCTGGAGCAGCTGCGCGAAAGTCTGAAGAGCGGCAAGAGTGTCACAGAGTCATTCGGCGTCTTTAACATTAACCAGAGGTTAAAGCTGCTGTACGGTGGGAAGTATCATATGGAGATTGATAGTATTCAGGGAGAATATACACAGTTTACTTTGTATCTTCCATTAAAAAACAACTATGAAGGTGAAAAACATGTATAAAGTATTATTAGTAGATGATGAATATTTTCCGAGAGAGGCGCTTAAGATGACGATCCCGTGGGAAAACTACGGGTGCACGGTATGCGGGGAAGCCAAGAACGGATTTGACGGGATAGAGAAAGCGCTGGAACTGAAACCGGATATTGTGCTGACAGATATCAATATGCCGTTTATGGACGGGCTTGACATGATCATGAACCTTCAGAAAACGATGCCGGATATTTTGTTTGCGATCATCACGGGATACAGTGAATTTGAGTATGCCAAGAGAGGGATTGAGCTGGGCGTGGAAGACTTTATCCTGAAGCCCGTGGATGACAAGGAACTGGTCAAGACTATGCAGCATATGGTCAAGACCCTGGACAGAAAACATGAGAAAGAGCAGGAGTATAAGAGCCTGAAGTTCTGGGCGGAGAAGAATACGGATGAGAACCGTAAGAATTTCCTGAGTTTCCTGCTGACGGGCAGCGATGATATGGAAGAATCCCAGTTCCTCTTTGAATGCGACCAGCTCGGGATCGCGCTGAAGCAGGGCGGCTATGGAGTGTGCTGCCTGCGGATCGACTCCAGGACGTATGTCCATCTCAGCCAGTCAGAGTGGCAGGATAAGATCGCTGAGGCAATGGGACCCCAGGAGGAGTGGAATTACACGGTCTGCTATATGGGAAAGGGAAACCTGTATATTATATTCAGCGGGATCACCGAGGCGGACTGGGATGCCACGGCTGTCAGCTCCCTTATGCAGAAAGTGCAGATTGCCCTCATCCAGAAATGGGTGTGCACCATCGAGGTGGGAGTGGGCGCCTACTGCCGGACATGGCGGGAGCTTCCGGTGTCCCGGAAAAAGGCGGAAGAGTCCGTCCATGAGATCGCGGTCTCAAAGCTGATTTCAGAAATGCTTCATTATGTTTATGAGCATTACATGGATCCGGATCTTTCTCTGAAAGGGATCGCGGAGAAGCTGTTTGTAAATTATTCCTATCTGAGCGCGCAGTTTACGAAGGAGATGGGAATGTCCGCAAGCCAGTATATCGCCCGGTTCCGCGTGACAAAAGCCGCTGACGCCCTTCGAAGCGGCGCGGAGAATATGATTGAGATCGCATGCTCCGTAGGATATACGGACGTGAAGTATTTTTACAGGTGTTTTAAAAAGGAATTCGGTATTACGCCATACCAATATATTGACATTTTGAAGGCAACAAAGGAACGGACAGAAGAGTTTTGACACGCAAAGACCAAAAATTTTGAACCATGTGCTAAAAATATGCCCCCCTGACACGCAAAATGAAAGCTAAAATAGAATCATCAAAACAAGAATCGAAGGAGGAACTACTATGAAAATGAAAAAAGTTGTAAGTCTTCTTCTCGCCGGAGCCATGGTGCTGGGCATGTCAGCATGCAGCAGCTCAGAAGAGCCGGCAGACAATGGAGGAGACAGTGGAGATGGCAAGACGATTGAGATCTTATGGCCTGAGTCAGACTCCACGCAGGTGGACGTTATGGAGAACTACATCCAGCCGGCGCTGGAGGAAAACTTCCCTGACATTACGTTTGAATACACTCCGATCACGAACAAACAGGGTGACAGCCCGGTTAAGACACTGAGCGCGTCCGGAGACCTCCCGGAGATCTTCTTCACAGGCGGATCCGATATTGACGCGATCCTGGGAGCAGGAGACGCGCTTGATGTCAGCAAGTATCTCGGAGACGGCTGGGTAGAGGAAAACTACACAAATCCGGATCTTCTCTACAACGGCGACGCAATCTACTTCCTGACAGCGGGACAGAACGCTTATTACTCGCCGGTATTCTATTACAACAAAGCAGTGTTCGATGAGAACGGAATTGCAGAGCCGACAAATATGGACGAGTTTGTCGCTGCATGCCAGAAACTTGCAGATGCAGGCATTACCCCGATCACAATGGCACAGTGGACCTCTTCTTATTCACTGATCGACGGTATCATCGCAAGTGCCGCTCCGGACGCTTTTCTGGATCTGACTACACGTAAATGCGATTGGACAGACTCCAGAGTAAAAGATGCTCTCGGATACTTTGACGACCTGAAGAAAATGGGCGCGTTCACAGCAGATATCGCAACCAAAGATGACGCGACAGCTTATTCTGAGTTCCAGTCAGGAAACGCGGCTATGATCTTGACCTACTCCTGGTTCAACGGAGATATGGTTCAGGATAAACTTGGATTCGAGGCAGGCTCTTTCAGCTTCCCGAATTCTTCTGAGGATTACATTCAGCTCATCTTTGAGCCGAGAAAAGGTAACGGCGGCGGATACACGGCAAATGCAAACTATGATGACCCGCAGCTGCTGACAGATATCCTGAAAGTTATGGTTGAAGCAGAGTCTGAGCGCCACAATGCAAGCGGTGTCAGAACAAACTTCATTGTAGACGATCCGGCAGAGCCTGCAAACGCATTTGAAGAAGAGAGATATGCTGACTATGAGAGAGCTTCTCAGCAGGTAAGCGTATTAGAGCAGGGACAGATGGACGGAGTAACGATCGCAGAGTTCACAACATTATACAACATGCTTGTTTCTGACGATCAGTCCTATCTGTCAGAGAACTTTATCGAAGAGTTCCAGCCGATCTGGGAAGCAAATACATACGGACCGACAGAATAAAGAGTAATACTGCCAAAACATAATATAAACAAAAACCAAAATGGGCCGCCGCAAAGCGAAAAAGAGGAATGCGGCGGTCCATTTTGTATCAGGCCGGGGACGGAAATACAGGAGCCCCGGGGCGGGAATGCAGCACGCCGGGACGTGGATATATCAGACCCGGACGAAACTATAAAAAATCAGAGCGATTTCAGGAGGACAATGATGAACAGCAGAGAACGTGTCATGGCAGCCATTCATCATGAAAAGGTTGACCGGATTCCGATGTTCATGGACTGCACGACATCGGATGTAACAGAAGCAGTCATTAAGGCAGCAGGCTGTCAAACAGAAGAAGAGATGAACCAGAAACTCCATATCGACTGCAGGTGGTGCAACTGCATGGATGATTTCTGCGCGGTGAACGTGTATGACAAAGGGACGTTCGTTGATATGTGGGGAATCGAGAAATCTGTCTATGGCGGGATCCCGGTATCCCATCCGCTGGCAGATGCAGAGACGATCGAAGACATCGACAATTATGCGCACTGGCCGTCGCCGGACATGATTGATTATGATAAATACATTAACAAAATGAAAGAAGCCAAGGACTACGCTGTGTTCGGCGGAATGTGGAGTCCGTTCTTAGAGCAGGCGACCATGCTCATGGGCATGGAGAATCTGATGATCATGATGTATGAGGACCCGGAGCTGGTAGAGCATCTGCTTGACAAGATCGTGGACTTCTATCTGGAATGCAACAAGAGGATGTTTGACAAAGCGGGAGACCTGATGCAGATCTTCTTCATGGGAGACGACTACGGTACGCAGAACAGCCTGCTGTACGGGCCGGACCTGTTCCGCCGCTTTATCAAGCCTCGCCTGAAGAAGCTGTATGACCTGGCAAAGAGCTATGGCTACATCGTGCAGCAGCATTCCTGCGGAAGCGTGGTGGGGATCATCCCGGACCTGATCGAGATCGGGCTTGACGGGCTGCATCCGATCCAGGTGTCAGCCACGGGAATGAACTTAAAAGACCTGAAAGCACAGTTCGGGAACGATCTGTACTTCGCAGGCTCAATGGATGCCATGCACCTGCTCATCGATGGTACGGATGAGGAAGTGGAGACAAGGATCAAGGAGACAATGGAGCTCTTCGATGAAGGCGGCTTCATCTTCGGTCCTTCCCAGGGATTCCTTCCGGAGATCCCCACAGAGAGGATCATCAAGATGTATGAACTGGGCTATAAATATGGAGTAAAATAAGGAGAGACAGAAATGGAACAGAAAAAGACAAACTATATCATCCCGCACACACACTGGGACAGGGAATGGAGATACCCCATCTGGAAGAACCGGATGCTCCTGATCCAGTTCATGGACGAGCTGCTGGAGACACTGGACAAGCATGAGGATTACAACTGCTTCCTGCTGGACGGCCAGGCAGCGCCCATTGACGACTACCTGGACGTGAAGCCGGAGAACAAAGAAAAAGTAGAGAAATATATCAAAGACGGCAGGATCGCGGTAGGGCCGTGGTACACGCTGCCGGACCTGTATCCCCTGGACGGGGAGTGCCTGGTGCGCAACCTGTTAAAAGGAATCCGCACGGCAGAGGCGCACGGGAAATGCATGAAAGTGGGATACAACTCCTTCGGATGGGGGCAGACCGCGCAGTTCCCGCAGCTGTATGACAAGTTAGGCATCAACTTCATCATCTGCGCGAAAAAGGTGTCAAAAGACAGGGCGCCTGAGAGCGAGTTCATGTGGGAAGGCCCGGACGGCACAAGAGTCCTGACCACCCGCCTGGGAGAGAACGCGAGGGCGAACTTCTATTTCTATACATACCTTTACGGAAAATACGGCGTCAACTGCCTGAGCAGTGAATTCGCATACAGCCCGGAACTGTCCGGTACAGCGGTGCACAACGCCGGAATGGGACATGCGGATGAGGACTTCTTCATGGTATCCCCGAAGATGGGCTATCACAAAGAATGGCTCCACAAGGGATTCACAGACGCGGAGAAAGGAACAGAGGCAACAGTTGCAAAGAATGACAGGCTGTACCTGAACGGAACCGATTTCTCCACCCCGCATCCGGAGCTCACGGACATGATCAAAGACTTAAAAGAAGTCTTCCCGGATGAGGAATTTGTCAATACCCGCCTGGAAGCATACGCTGAGCGGATGCACGAGGTGCTGGACAAAGACAGCCTGCGCACCGTATTCGGAGAACTCAGGGACGGACCCGCATGCGACTGCTCCGGAAACGCCCTGGCTTCCCGTATGTATCTGAAGCTTTTGAACAAGAAGGCAGAGAACATTCTGATCCGCCAGGCAGAGCCATTCATGGCAGTAAACATGCTCCTGGGCAACGGCTATGAAGAGGGATACTTAAGAAAGGCATGGGACTATCTGATCAAATCCCATCCCCATGACTCCATCAACGGCGTAACCCAGGACAAGACAGCGGATGATGTAGAGTACCGGCTGAACCAGGCTATCGAGATGGGGCAGGTGCTCTGCGACGAGGCGGCATACGCAGTGATCCGCCAGCTGGACCTGAGCGGAGAATACGCGGGGAAACAGGCGGTTGTTGTCTTTAACCCGCAGCCGTTTGAGATAGAAGAGGTCTGCAAAGTCATGGTTACCACGCCGAGACAGGATGATGTGTGGAGCATGACCGCGCACGACATCCACGGAAACGAGCTGAAAGTACAGGAGATCAGCAGGGATGAGAAAGACTTCCCGGTCCATGACCTGGAGGCAAGGCCCTGGCCGTTCGCAGCGGACCGCCACCTGATGTACCTGGAGACAGGGAAGATCCCCGCAATGGGATACAAGGTGATCCTGCTGGAGACAAAGAGCAATTTCTCACGGACTCATTACTACTGGATGGAAATGAGGAAATCCGAAGGAAATGACATCTGCGCGACAGACAATGTACTGGAAAACGAGAACCTGAAAGTGACCGTGAACTTTAACGGAACAGTCAATATCCTGGATAAGAATACAGGGGAGATCTATGAGAACCTGCATTACTTTGAGGATGCGGGAGACGTGGGCAACTACTGGGCGTACTATCCGCCGTACCATAACCAGATCCACACCACGCTGGCCAATTCCGCTGACGTATGGTGCGAGGACAACGGACCGCTGTCCGCTACGCTGGGCATCCGCTATCACATGCAGCTGCCGGCCAAGGGCTATGAGTCCAAGTGCGGCGTGCGCGGAGAGGGAAGCAGGAGTAAGGAGACGAAAGAGTTTGAGATCCTTTCCTACATCACACTGACAAAAGGCGCAAAGAGCCTGAAAGTCCGCACGATCGTGGACAATAACGTGGAGAACCACAGGCTGAGAGTGGCATTCCCGACAGGGATCAACGCAGAGATGGTAGACACGGCAGGACACTTTGTAGTAGATAAGCGCCCGGCACATCCGGTCAAAGATACGGACGGAACATTCTATCCGGAGATGCGCACACTGCCCATGCAGATGTTCGCGGATGTGAGCGATGACAAGAAAGGCCTGGGCATTGTGAATAACTGCTTCACAGAGTACGAGATGAAGGATGACCAGACCCTCTACTTCACCCTGTTCCGCGCCATGGGCAACATGATCGTGACATGGTGGGAGGCAGTCGGAGAATTCCCGGGCAAGATGGGAAGCCAGCTTCTCAGGAAGATGGAATACGAGTACGCGATCTACCCGCATAAAGGAAACTGGGAAGATGCGGAAGTCTATGCAGAGGCAAGGAAGCTGAACGCTCCGGTCATGGCATATCAGGTGTCCGGCGGATGCGAAGGAAAACTCCCGTTAGAGCAGGGATTCTTAAGCGTAAGCGATAAGAACCTCCAGGTATCTGCCTTCAAGAAGGCAGAGGACAGAGACAGCCTGATCCTGAGAGTGTACAACCCGACAAGCCAGCCGGTCCAGGCTGAGATCTCACTCACAGTGCCGGGAGCAGCTGTCAAAGAAGTTATCACCTGCAACATGAACGAAGAGCGGACAGAAGAAGTGCTGGCCGTAGAGAATAACTGCTTCACAGTCAATGTGGGAGTCAACAAGATCAGCACATTCGAGATCGTATAAATGATCGTATAAATATGGAACATGAAACAAGCTATGACTGCTGAAAGGACCATGCAGACAGATTATAGCAGCAGATCATAGTAAGATCATAATAACAGATTATGAGAGGTAAATAACAATGACGAAAAAAGAACGTATGCTGGCGGCGCTCCGCCGCCAGCCGGTTGACCGGATTCCAAGAGGCGAGATCGCGATCGAAGGCGGATTCATCGCGAACTTCCTGGAAGGCGTGGACAAGCCTATGTCCCCGCTCCAGAAAGAGATTTATGTGAGAAATGAACTCGGGATCGACTTTATAGATATGCATGAATTTCCAAGGAAACTTTTGGGTTACGCAGAAGACGGATATCCGATCTATGAAAGCCCTTATAAAGATGTATTCAAAGAGACGCCTCACAGCTTCCAGATGCTCAAACCAGCGCTGGAGGATATCGAGGACGTGGAGGATTATGAGCCCTCGGATATCTCTGTGGCAACACACCATCTGCTGGATTTCTATAAGAAGAACACGGACTTCTTCCTGATCTCCCAGATCAACGGACCTGTGAGCGCGCTGGACTGGTGCCTGGGTATGGAAGACTATATGTGCTACTGCATGACAGATCCGGACCTGGTGGCACAGCTGGCTGAGAAGCTGATGAAATTCGAGCTGGAGAGAGCGAAGATCTTCCTTGACAACGGAGCAGAGGCGATCTTGATGACAGATGATATCGCATTTAACACTGGACTGCTGCTCCCGCCGGAGACCATGAAGGTAGTTGCATACCCGTACTACAAGATGGTGATCGACGGCATCAAGGCGCACAAGGACGTGCCGGTGATCTTCCACAGCGACGGATATCTCTACGACGAGATCCCGAATATCATTGCATGCGGGTTTGATGCGATCCAGTCGCTCCAGCCGTCAGCGGGAATGGACATTGAGAAGATCAAGAAAGAGTTCGGGGACCAGATCTGCCTGATGGGAAATGTGGACCTGAACTACCTGCTTCCGTTCGGAACGCCGGAAGAGGTAAGAGAAGAAGTGAAGAAGCTGGTGGAGACAGCCGGACCGGAAGGGTTCGTGCTCACTACGTGCAATATTATCACGGATGCAGTGCCGGTGGAGAACGCGAAGGCGATGTATTATTTTGATAAGGAATAGAAAATATTAATTAGAAAATAAAGAGAAATAACATGCTGTCAATCATATGATCTGACTCCAAAAAGGTAGACAAAATTGGTGGTTATGCAACTAACGAGGATTGAATCCTGTATTGTACAGGACTCAGTCCTTTTAGTTTTCTCTTAATACGTTTATTATTGAGTGGGCCAGTAACAACGCTTGCGATATCCGTCCTTTTGGGCGAGCATGTAACCAGCCTTTATTAGGGGTACTCCAAACCACCATTTGAAGTGGCGGTTGTGACTTAGGAAAAATCCTAAAATAACATAACAATTTGCAGATAAAAGAAAAAATATTTGTGAAGTTGATTAAAAAATAAAATATAACAGAAAAACAAAAATAATTACACTAGAAAATAAAAAATTCCCCCCCTCATGTAAATGGAAATAATTTAACTTTATATTAGATACATATTAACGGGTTTAATTTTAAGAAAGGAACAGGTGAGAGGAAAGTGAGGAGAGGAGAGTTATTTAAGAAATTTGCAGCATCCGCGTTGGCAGTATGCATGGCAGTGAGTATTTTGTCGAATGCGGGCGTGGATGCGAGTGCAGCAGAAACGAAAGATGATGAATGGGAGAAAATTCAGTCGATTGTGTCCAGGTATTATGGAGAGTGGAATGACGGGACTTTTTCAGGGGCAGTAAGCGACTTTACCCCAGATACTGCATTGTTGGGAAATGGTGATATAGGGGCAAATTCTGGAGGTAGTAATGCCGAAAAAACATTTTACATTTCAAAAGGTGATTTTTTAGATTATAACGGGACGACGACTGCTATTGCAGCCGGCGGGTATACAATAAAACGGCCGGGATCTGTAAATTTGGCACCAAATTATAAAACAGTAACAGTCAGTTCGGAGCAAACCTGGGATAACCCCAATTTTGGAAAAGAAGCAGCTGTATCGGGAACATTAAAACAACTGGCTGACGGATATGGATGGTGTAGCGTGGATATGGGGGCGGCTAAAGATCCCCAATGGCTGCAATTAGAATATGATGATGAAATTACGGTACAAAAATACGAGCTATATAATGACGGTGCAGTACGTGCTTCCGGCGAAGAAAATAATACCCGTGATTTTGAATTTCAATATAGTAATAATGGAGTTGAATGGAAAACGGCAGATACCGTTACAGGAAATGAGGAGAATGTATATTCGAAGGTATTAGATCGGCCGGTAACAGCTAAATATTTTAGAATTTACATTACAGACCCCGTTCAGCCAAGCGTGACTGCAAATATTCGCGCAAGAATTGGACAGTTAGAGTTATTTGCTTCCAGCGAGGCAACACCGGAAATATATGAAAAACAGGATATTTTAAATGCTGAAGTATTGACAGATTTTACGGTAAATGAAGAACAGTTATCCATGCGTACTTATGTTGCAGCAGACAAAAATATTGTAATTACTGAAATGACTGCAGAGGGAAAACATGAGGTGCCATTGATCGCTGAAGTATGGGCAAAGGCAGATAATTCCAAATATCCTACAACTGCTATACTGAATGAAGATAATTCAGTAACAGTGACACGTGCCAGCCATGTTTCTCCGGGCAGTACGGGAAAAGAAACGTCTAAAATTGCACTAACAAGTACTTTACTGGGAGTGCCGTATACATCAGAAGTGGACAATAATAGTAAGGGATATATTAGTTTTACATTACAGCCTGATAAACCAGTGTATTTAGTGACAGCCGTAGCTGGTGGAGGAAAAACATACGATACAGCAGGTAATCTTCAGACAGAAGAGCCAGAGCAGGAAGCTGCAAAAATTTTGCAAACCGTTAATAATGAAAATGATATCGAAGAATTAGAAAAGGTCCATCAAGAGTGGTGGAAGGATTTTTGGTGTGCATCCTATATTGATTTTGGAACTGGTGATGCGGACTTAAATTCTATTCAGAAATACTACTATGGCGCCCAGTATATTTTGGGATGTACAAGTCGTGAAGGAAAAGCTGCTCCGGGGATCATGGGAGTCTGGACTACAACGGATACTCCAATGTGGCAGAACCGCTATCAGTTAAACTACAATTATAATGCCACCTTTTATGGAACAAATTCGAGTAACAGACCTGAGTTGGGGCTGCCCGGATTTGAAGAGATGCTTTTGTTTATGCCGGAAGGATTAAGGAGATCAGCTTCTATTGATGAATTACGTAGAATTGATGCTGAATATGTAAATTCCCGTCTTGCGGAAGGAACATTGACTGAAGAAGGCATACCAGGAGGTTTATTATATCCATGTGCGCTTTCGCCAGGAGGCGTATTATGCTACGATTCTTATCAAAAGGAACCAATGTATGCGGCATACAGCTCATATCCGGGCACGCAGTATTATCAATTTACAAAGGATGAAAAATTTCTGGAAGAAAAACTATATGATTATCTAAAAGCATGTGCTGTATTCTATGAAACTTGGCTGGAAAAAGATGAAAATGGACAATACAATATTTATGCAGCGCATAATGAAGAATCATGGAGTTATAATGCGGCGGTAGAGCTTGGGGCAGCCTATTCATTGTTTAAAAATTTGGTGGATGCAAGTATAACTTTGGGCAAAGATGCTGATAAGAGGGATTTATGGGTTGATATTAGAGATCATCTGGCACCTCAGCCCACCGCTATTTATAACGGAAAAATGGTCTATACTTTGGCAGAAAAGACACGAGTAAACGGAGAATATGTAGATTTACCTAATCCTGTACCTGGTGATGGTAATGCTCTGCCACTTGAAGCTCTGCAGCAGGGGGAGAGGCTGGGATATTTTTCTACCCCAGAAGAGCTTCAGATTGCAGCAAATACAATCGATACTTTTGGTGAAGGAGTGTGGTCACAAAGAAATAACTTTCCGCGTATCTATACAATGGCAGTACGTTCCAGATATCCGATTACAACAATTATTCCTGCCTTTGCTAAAGTTATAAATGACAGCATGCAGAAGAATCTTAGAATTAAGGATCCATCTCATGGTGTGGAAAAAGTCGGGGCAACAGAGGCGGTTAATAATATGTTGATGCTGACGGATCAAGGAATCACCAAGGTATTTCCCAACTGGCTGCCGGATAGGGATGCTTCATTTGTAAGGTTGAGGGCTGAGGGAGCTTTCCTCATATCCTCTGAGTACGATGCCTCTCTGCGCTCTGCGAAATATGTAGAGATAAAGTGAAAAAGGCGGAGAATTTACTTTGGTTAAACCTTGGAATTCAGATGTGGTGGTAACAGACTCGAAAGGTGAGCAGATTGAGACAACGGAAAGCAGTGTAGAGAACTGGCCGGATGAAAAGACGATCACATTTAATACAACAGAGGGAGAGACATATATTGTAACCCCTAAAGAGGGGATTCCGGAGAAAGTATACTTGTCGAGTGAAAAAATAGAGTTGAAAACAGGGGCAACTACTCAACTTGAGGCATTTACTACAAATGGCAGTGAAATTTCAATGTGGGAATCCGATAATACAGAAGTGGCAAGGGTTACAGATGATGGTAAAATAACGGCTGTCAGTGACGGTCAGGCAAATATTAAGGCCGGTATTAGTGCTGAGAACTATGCAACGTGTAAGGTTACAGTTACTCAGAATCATGTTTCACTTTTTGTTGGTGAAAAGTATGATTTAAATGAATTCATTCCTGTTGGCGCAGATGATATTAAATGGGAATCCGATAATACAGAAATTGTAGAGGTTACGGAAGATGGAATTGTCAGAGCAAGATGTTCTGGCAGTGCCAATATTACAGCAGTGATAGGCGATATTACATTTGGTTTATGCAAAATAGAAGTAACGGATAATACTGTGGAAATACATAAAGGAAGGACAGCGGATTTATCTATTTTAGCAGAAGATCTTGAAAATGTTGAAGATTGGAAATCAAGTGATAACGAAGTGGCGGTAGTAGGGAAAAATGGTATTGTTACTGCGCTAAGCGAGGGAGAAACTGTTATTAGTGTGCGCGATGGCGATTGGGAAATCCAATTGTGCAGAGTTTCCGTAACTCCTGTGAATGAAGGCGGTAATGTTGCTTTACAGGGCCGGGCTTATGCAAGTGATTCGGCAAATGGTTTTGCGCCAGACAGGGCGATTTGCGGAGGTGCTATTGATCCTAAATATGAAGGATGGGTCACAAATCCAATGCCGTATGATGAACCACGTTGGTGGGCGGTGGAACTGCCGGAAGTCTATACAATCAGTCGATGGGTTGTAACACATGACGGACACAGGGATAATCCGATATTTAACACGAAAGACTATGTGCTGCAATATAGTCAGGATGGAGAAAATTGGATCGATGCAGATTTGGTTGAAGGCAATACAGAGGACCAAACAGACCGTATGCTAAGTGAACCTATTACAGCAAAATATTTCAGAATTTATATAACTGCACCAGAACAGCAGAAAACAGAGGCGAGTACCCGTGGAAGAATCCGCCAGGTTGAATTATATGCAGAACCAGATGTTATTGAAGAACTTTATGTAAATGGAATAGAGGGATTTGAAGACATTGAAGTAGAAAAAGGAATTAGTTTTGATGATTTGGATTTGCCGGAATCCGCCAGCGTAGAATTGAGCAATCAAGTTTATGGAAACATTCCTGTTGAGTGGGAGGCTGGTGATTTTGATGGAAATATGGCGGGAACCTATACTTTGAAGGGAATACTTGATCTGCCGGAGCAGATTCTTAACCCGTCGGAAATATCAGCAGTCATCAGGGTGCGTGTGAGTGAATCTGAAGGTGAAGCTGTCGGTAAAAAAACTCTGGAGTACTTCCTGAACAAGGCAAAAGAGCACCAGGCAAATGGTGATGTTGACAACTGCGTGGAGTCCATCAAAAACCTGTTCACAGAAGCGATCAAAGAAGGCGAAGCAGTGATGGCAGACGAGAATGCTACATATGATGAAGTCATGAACGCAACTGTCAAGCTGATGAAAGCGATCCAAGCGCTGGACATGAAGGCAGCGGATAAGACGGACCTTGAGATGGCTGTTGAGCTTGCAGAGGGGATTGACTTGGCGGATTATGTAGAAGCTGGACAGGCAGAATTCCAGCAGGCGCTTGCAGATGCACAGGCAGTCCTTACAGATGGGGATGCAATGCAGCCGGAAGCGGATGCAGCCTGGAATGCATTAGTGGACGCAATCGGTAACCTGCGGCTGAAAGCGGATAAGAGTACGCTGGAAGATTGGCTGAACAGTGTGGAAAATCTGGATCTGAGCCGGTACACGGAAGAGAGCGCGGCGGTATTCCGCACAGCCCTTGCTAATGCACAGGCGGTGATGGCGGATGAGTCCTTGTCTGAAGATGATCAGAAGACCGTGGATGACGCGGTACAGGCGTTGAATGACGCGAAGGATCAGCTGCAGCTCAAAGATGGATCTGCCGGTGAAGGTGGCGAGGATGCCGGAAACGGAGAGGGAAATGACAATACCGGAGTTGGTAGCGATAACACTGGAAATGATAATAGCAATACCGGAAATGGTGACAGTCAGACACCGGGCAGTGGAGAAAGCGGAAATTCCAATGCGAAAGCAGACGCTCCAAAAACCGGAGATGCGGAAGTTCCATTTGGAATGATGGGACTGGCAATAATTGCTGGTGGAGTGAGCGTGATTTCATTTAGAAAGAAAAGCAGATAATTAATGCAGGGAGATGTCCTGGGGGTGGTCTGATAACCATACCCGGGGCATTTCTGGATTTTGGCGTTTTATGAGGGTAAATCATAGTTGATTAGTAAGCGTCAAATAAAACAGTGTATAGAAAAATAACCGTCAGCCTTTTATACTAA
>ERZ1643246.2071-NODE-2071-length-20113-cov-16.187955_pt1 | contig 20113 bp, 19 predicted proteins | sample MGYA00579265_ERZ1643246 | MGnify/ENA primary metagenome ERZ1643246 (study PRJEB29033, sample SAMEA4952261) | chicken gut metagenome | biome: Broiler Chicken; feature: Gastrointestinal Tract; material: Caecum | place: Ireland | collected 2018 | study: Broiler...
GGCCATCTTTCGCGCCGCCCTTGTAAGTTCGTCCCTGCTTCCGTAATTGAGGGCTATGGTAAAATTCAGTCCGCCGTTATTCACTGTGGCTGACTCCAGCTCCCGGATTCTCTTCTTGATATCATCGTCCAGAGGCTCGATATCCCCGATCACACGGATCTTCATATCGTTCTTTGCCGCCGTCTTCAGACAGGTTTTCATGTAATTACGCAGAAGCGTCATAAGGGCTGCCACCTCACTGTCCGGCCGGTTCCAGTTCTCTGTGGAAAACGCATAGACCGTCAGGTATTTGATTCCCATACGCCATGCTTCTTCACAGATGCGCTCTACATTCTTGCTGCCCTGGGCATGACCGTAATTACGAGGCATTCCTTTCGCCTTAGCCCAGCGGCCGTTGCCGTCTAATATGATCGCAATATGCTGAGGTACTTTCATATTCTCTTCCTCTCACTTTACTATTATATACGCTGTAAAGGGGGCTTAAACTTCAAAGCCCCCTTCTCAATATCCCTATACTGTCATGATTTCTTTTGATTTTGCCTCGACCATTTTATCGATCTTTGTGATATATTTGTCTGTGATCTTCTGAAGCTCGTCCTCAAGATCTTTGATTCCGTCCTCTGAGATCTCGCTTCCTTTCAGTTTCTTAAATGCCACATTTCCGTCGCGACGGATATTGCGGACAGCTACTTTTGCAGCCTCACCCTTTTTCTTCACATCTTTTGCCAGTTCTTTTCTCCGCTCTTCCGTAAGCTCCGGAAATACAAGGCGGATGGAAGCGCCGTCGTTAGTCGGGTTGATGCCGATATCTGAAGTGAGGATCGCTTTTTCTATCGCCTTTAACATACTCTTCTCCCATGGCTGGATCTGGATCATCCTCGCCTCCGGAACGGACACGTTTGCCACCTGCTGGATCGGTGTCGGCGCTCCGTAGTAATCGACAGCCAGCTTGTCCAGCACGTGCGGATTAGCACGTCCCGCGCGGATCGTAGCCAGCTCGCTGTCAAGATTATTGATCGTTTTTGTCATTTTTGTGTCATACACAGCTACTTTTTCATTCATGGTGAAATCCTCCTAAACTGTTACTTTTGTTCCGGTAAAATTACCGCTCATCGTCTCTACGATGCTGTTTTCTTCACCCAGCCCGAATACGAGCATCGGCATCTTGTTTTCCAGACAGAGGATCGACGCCGTAAGATCCACCGCCGCAAGCTTCTTATCGATCACTTCCTGAATTGAAATCTCATCGTACTTGACAGCATTCGGGTTCACCTTCGGGTCGCTGTCGTAGATTCCGTCAATGGCTTTTGCCAGAAGCATGGCGTCCGCTTCAATCTCAATTGCCCGCAGAACAGCTCCTGTATCTGTTGAGAAATACGGATGACCCGTGCCGCCTGCAAAAAAGATCACTTTGCCTTGCTCAAGAGCTTCCACGGCCGCATCCTTTGAGAACAGAGATGTAAAGGAACCGCACACAAACGGAGTAAACACCTCCGTCTTCATTCCCGCGTATCTGAAAATATCCGATACATAGATACAGTTCATCACGGTCGCCAGCATACCGATCTGATCCGCCTTTGTACGGTCAATCGTCTCGCTCGTACGTCCTCTCCAGAAGTTGCCTCCGCCTGTCACGATCGCCACCTGAATCCCGTCGTCAACAAGCTTCTTTACCTGATTGGCTACGCCGATGCAGGTTGCCTCGTCAAATCCTGTTTTTTTATCTCCTGCGAGGGCTTCCCCGCTCAGCTTAAGTAATACTCTTTTCATATGATAAGCTCCTTTGATTTGTCTGCTAAAATGAAGTATAGCATAAGTTTTCCAATTTGTCATGTATATATCCTGCATCCCGCTCATCTGTCATCACAGTCAGCCTGTCGCCCGCCATAAGCCTTGTCTTCCCGCGGGGAATCATTTCCGCTCCGTCGCGCTCCAGTGCAACGAGAAGGCAGTTGTGGGGCCAGTGGATTTCCATCACTGTACGCCCCTCCAGTACTGACCCGCTCATGATGACAAATTCGCTTAAAACTTTCTGTCCGCCTGCCCCGGCTGTCTGCTTCCTGCTGTTTCCTGCCGCCCCGTCTTCTTTTTTCTGCCCGTCCAGAAGCCGGTTTAACAGGCTCTCATAGATCGGCTCTGACCGCAACAGAGTGGCTGTAATATATGCCGCAACAGAAACTACTGCCAGAGAAAGCATCTGGCTTACAGAACCGGACATTTCAAAGAGCAGGATGATCCCCGTAATCGGGGCCCTTACGATTGCTGTAAAGAATCCCGCCATGGCCAGCAATACGAAATTATTAATATAAGCCGGATCCATGCCGAAAAGCTGCACCCCGGCCATAGCAAACGCCCCGCCGATCAGCGCGCCCAGAATCAGAAGCGGAAAGAAGATGCCGCCCGGCGCCCCGGAACCGAAACTGACAGCTGAAAACAGAAATTTCACTGCAAATGTCAGGATCACAAGCTGCAGCATCATATCCCCGTCCATGAGAGATACAATCAGATCTCCTCCGCTGCCGAGTACAGAAGGCATCAATAGCCCCAGCACTCCTGCCAATATGAAAGCGATCACAAGCCGCGTCGTCTCATTCAGGCATTTCGGTTTCTTATAAAGTTCCTGCGCCTTTATCATAACCTTATTATAGAATGCTCCGAGAAGGCCCAGCAGCACTCCGAGGAGAAGAAGCGTCCAGTAATAATCCTGGGGCAGTACGTATTTCAGACTAAACTGAAAAACAGGATCAATCCCCATGATATGGGAACAGATATAATCCGCCGTAACAGAAGAGGTCATCACGGAGATAAGCAGGCTTACCGAGAATCCTTTGTGGATCTCCTCAAGGGCAAACATCATTCCCGCCAGAGGTGCATGGAACGCAGCCGCAAGCCCTGCGCTCGCCCCGCAGGTCATGAGATAGCGCTCTTCTGTCTTTCCTCTGTCGAAAAGTCTCGAAATTCCCTGTCCGCCCATGGCTCCAAGCTGGATAGACGGACCCTCCCTGCCCAGCGACAGTCCGCCGAACAGGCAGAGGAAGCCTCCGATGAATTTGGCCGGGAGGACTTTCTTCCAATCCTGACTGAGTTTTCCCAGGACTTCGCCCTCCACCTGCGGGATACCGCTGCCCGAGATCATAGGCTCCCACTTCACCAGCCGGCCAACGATCACTGCCAGCAGGAGCAGTATGATGAACCAGCCGAGGATCCGAAGGGGATGCCCGCTTATATATTCCAGTATCTCATTGAGCCACTGTCCTGCAAAAGTAAGCGCAATTCGGTAGAGCATCACAATCACACCTGAGACAGCTCCTACCAGCAGTCCCTCCCCGATCAGAATAACAGGAAATCGCTGTGCACGTTTCAGTGTATGTGACGTATCTTTCTTCATTTTCTCTCACTCCTTATATCCAAACCCCTACAAAAGGATTTGCAGCAAAATCTGTTACAGCACCAGCATTGAAAACAATACTGTAATGATCCCGCAGATTCCAATGGCAAGACCGCTCATGGCGCCTTCCACCTCTCCCAGTTCTATAGCCTTTGATGTTCCTACGGCATGGCTGGACGCCCCGATGGCAAGCCCTGCCGCCACCGGATCGGACACACGGAACAGGCGGATCAGCAGCGGCGCGAAGATTCCTCCCAGAATCCCCGTAAATATCACTGCCACTACTGTGATCGGCACCATGCCTCCTGCCGGCTCCGCTATGCTGACCGCTATCGGCGTTGTCACGGATTTCGGGATCAGGGAGACGCTCAGGCTCTCATCCAGACCAAAGAGCCTGCAGAGCAGGTACACACTTCCCATTGAGGCTGCTGATCCGGTGGCACATCCCACAAGAATCGGAAGCCAGTACTGCTTCAGGATCTGTATCTTTGTGTACACTGCTACCGCCAGACAGGCTGTCGCCGGCGCCAGAAACATATTGATGATCTCTCCTCCCTTATTATAGGATTCATAGGGGATCCTGAAAATGAGCAGGACTGCAGAAACAAGTACGATAGCGATAATCAATGGATTACAGAACGGGGTTCTGAACTTCTGATTCAGCTTTACCCCAAGCCCGAATGCGATTACGCTTAAGGCCACCCCGAAATAGGGCGATGCAAATATCTCATTCATTGTTCCCGCCCCTCTCCATCAGGCGTATCGCCAGTTTTACACTCCATGCAGTAACAGCGAATGTAATTACAGTGGAAAGCACACAGATAATGACAAGCTGCACCCATGTATCTTTCAATACATCGAAATAATTGATAATGCTCACTCCTGCCGGCACAAAGAAAAACGCCATATTCTCCAGCAGGAAATCTGCCTTTTCCTGAATATGTTCGATCTTTAATATGCCCGTAAGCAGACAGAGGAATAAGAGGATCATGCCGATGACACTTGCCGGAAAGGAGAAAGGCAGCGCCTTCTCCACCAGAATACTCAGCCAGCATACAGTAAAAATGATCCCGATCTGTTTGATAATTTTCATGCGGTATATTTCCTTTCTGCAACAGTTCAGCCATCAGAAATAGAGCAGGCCAAACTGCAGCTCCTTTCTCCGAAAATTTGTTGACATTCTTATGTCTATGTTTTATGATACTATTGGTTTCGCACTTTAAACAGCTAAAATTTTACAGTGCGAAGTTACCGGGCATTTTTCTTCTTTGCTGCGGCAGATTAGAATATTCTTTACAGCCCGATATCATATCAATTCAAAATACTTTTCTATTATAAATGAATCTGGAGGAAAAGCAAGAATGATTATTGTATTAAAACCACATACATCTGAAGAAAATATTACACGCGTTGAAAACCTTGTAAAAAACCGGGGGCTTGACACTCATGTAGTACGCGGCACCGAGATGACAATCATCGGATGTATCGGCGATACCACACTGATCGATCCCCGTCTTTTTGAGGTTGACAGCTCCGTAGATAAAGTCATGCACGTGCAGGAGCCGTATAAACTGGCCAACCGTGCGTTTCACCCGGAAGATTCTGTTGTTGACGTCTCGGGCGTCAAGTTCGGCGGCGGACATATGGGGCTGATCGCAGGGCCGTGCTCGGTAGAATCGTTCGACCAGGTACTTGAAGTAGCCAGGGCGGTCAAAGCCTCCGGTGCCAATATGCTCCGCGGCGGCGCCTTCAAGCCCCGCACAAGCCCGTATTCTTTCCAGGGACTGGGGCTGGAAGGTCTTGAAATCCTCTGTGCGGTCAGAGATGAAGTTGGGCTGCCTATTGTTACAGAACTGATGTCGCCCCAGTATCTTGATATTTTTAATGAGAAAGTAGACCTGATTCAGATCGGCGCCCGCAATATGCAGAACTTCGACCTGCTCAAACAGCTCGGACAGCTCGACCGTCCGATCCTGTTAAAACGCGGACTGAATGCCACATATGAAGAATGGATCATGTCGGCTGAATACATCATGGCATCCGGAAATGAAAATGTCATTCTCTGTGAGAGAGGAATCCGTACATTTGAATCATTTACCAGAAACACCCTCGATCTCCAGAGCATTCCGGTTCTCCACAAAAAGACTCATCTGCCGGTAGTCGTAGACCCAAGCCACGCAGGCGGAAAATGGTGGCTTGTAGAGCCTATGGCAAAAGCAGCCGTAGCCGCCGGAGCAGACGGTCTTATGATCGAAGTACACAATAATCCGGAATGCGCACTGTGCGACGGGGCACAGTCACTGAAACCGGAGAAATACGACACACTGCTTCAGCAGGTAAAACAGATCGCAGAAGTAGTCGGAAAAATTCTTTAATTCATACAAAAGAATGGTATCTGCAAGGAGTGAAATTTTATGAAATTAACAGTTAATTTAGGCAAAAATTCTTATCCCATTTATATTGAATCCGGAATCATCAAAAACGCCGGAGAATATATTTCCAAAATATATAAAGGTCAGAAAATCATGGTCGTCTCCGACGACAATGTATTTCCTCTGTACGGGCGGCAGGTCATGGATTCTCTTAAGGATTGCGAGTGCCATTCCCTTGTACTCCCCCACGGTGAACCGACCAAAAGTTTTCAGTTTTTACCGAAAATTTATACAGCTATGTTAGATGCAAAACTTACGAGAAGCGATCTTGTCATTGCACTCGGCGGCGGAGTAATCGGCGACCTTGCAGGATTTGCTGCCTCAAGCTATCTGCGCGGCGTAAAGCTGGTACAGATTCCCACTTCCCTGCTGGCTCAGGTGGATTCCTCCGTGGGCGGCAAAGTAGCTGTGGATCTTCCCCAGGGGAAAAATCTTGTGGGGGCTTTCTTCCAGCCCAAGATGGTGCTGATCGATCCGGAGGTTCTTAATACGCTTCCGGAACATTTTATCAAAGACGGTATGGGGGAAGTCATCAAATACGGCTGTATTAAAGACTCCTCACTCTTTGACAGACTCTGCTCCCGCAGTTCTTTTGAAGACCTGAAGCCTGAGCTGCCGGAGATTATTGCCAGATGTGTGGATATCAAACGGATCGTAGTGGAGGCGGACCAGTTCGATACCGGAGAACGTATGCTCTTAAACTTCGGACACACACTGGCTCACACAATCGAGCAGTATTATAACTACGAACGGGAAAGCCACGGGGAAGCCGTGGGCATCGGAATGTATCAGATTACACGCTTAGCTGAAGAAAAAGGGCTCACTGCTCCCGGCAGTGCAGACAAAATCAGAAATGCGCTCGAAATATACGGGCTGCCTTCCGCCTGCGGGCTTCCGCTTGCGGATCTGACAAAAGCCATCACACTTGATAAGAAAAACCTCAACGGGCATCTGAACATCGTACTTTTAAAAGAAATCGGCGACAGCTATGTATATCCGACGGATATTTCATTTTTTGAGAAAGATGGGATAATCTAATCATACCAAAAAGATTATCCCATCATTGGGCACCAGTACACTACAGTCAACGGACAGATGCATCCACCGGTGCCCCGATTGTCCCATATGCGAGAGTTTTCCGGTCAATGGATCTGTCCCGTATCGGTTATTTACTTTCTGACTGTTCACTGTCATGTGCAAGCCACTCCTCTGCCTTTGCTCTGGCGGGCATTGTATTTCCGTGTTCCAGTACATACCGCATACATTCTTCTGCTCTTTTCCGGTCTCCCAGATTATCATAGCACAGGCCGAGGAGCTGTGATCTTATCACATTGTTATAAACGGTCTTTACCTTATAACCCTCCAGAACATCTACAGCCTGTTTATACTGATGCTCAAGAAACAGCTTCTGTACGCCAAAAAGCCTGTTTTTCTTAAATGACCTGCCGGCCCGGCCATATAGTTCGTTATATCTCTCTGCATTCTGCTGCTGGTATGCTTCCACAAGATCCAGATTGAATACAGTATTTTTATAAATACCGGCTTTCTTCTTTCCGATCCACTCTTCATTTAGAAACCTTCTGCTTTCTTCTAATTTGATCGGAAGCACATACTCTCGTGCCAGCGCCGCAGATCCCTCCGGCCCGTGATACTGCCCGACCATCGCCATATCCACAATGGAATAGATGGAAGTAATCAGCGCACTACCAAATGCCGCCGACAGATACTTGAAGTAGATTGTTTTGATCTTTCCGCTCAGAAAATCCATTTTCTCATCCTCCTGTGATAAATTAAAAAAACCGGATAAGGAATAAGTATCTCAACTTATCTCTTATCCGGTTCCTCATTTCTGCTGAATGATTTCCCTCCGAGGACAGGCATCTCAGCCTGCCTCTTATCCGGCTGACGCTGTTTTCTCTCAATGCTCAGCCCTCCGAGCAAGGTGTAGTCTAACATAAGATTTTCTCTATGTCAAACTTAATCTTTATCCATCTGCAATGCTTTTCTGGCATATTGTATAAATTTCTCCGTCGCAATTCCGAACGGCTGCTGCCGCTTCCACGCAAGAGCGCAGGTTGCTGTCAGTTCAGGCTTTAACGGCCGGTATGTAAGTTTGGTCTGATCCCAGAAATCAACGGAGCCGCACGTGTTGATCGAATAGGCAAGCTGCTGATTTGACATGACCGCGCTGCTGGAAGGGAGATTACTCGTAAAGAGCACCTGTATCTTGTCATAGTACTCCCCGAACCAGTTGGCAATCTCACTTTGTATGCTCGCTCTTCTCGGCATGATCAAAGGAACCCCCACCAGATCTTCCGGCGTGATGTACTCTTTTTTTGCGAGAGGCGCATCCGGATGCATGGTTACCACGCATCGCTCAAGCCCAGCCAGACGGATGAAATCATATTTTTCCAGATCCACCGGTTCCAGCAGAAGTCCGATATCCGTCAGTCCCCGATCCATCCGTTCCGTAACCAGATCTGCCGTCGCCGTATACAGGTCAAATGTTACAAGAGGATACTTCTCATGAAATGAACGGATCAGTTCCGGCAGTCTCTGCACAGCTCTCAGATCTCCGCATCCGATGGCGACGACTCCTTCTACCTGTTCCTCCTGCTCAGTCAGTTCCCTCTCTGTCTTATCGACCAACTCCAGTATCTCCTCCGCTCTGCGCCGAAGCAGATTGCCCTCATTGGTAAGCTTTATCTTTCGCGTTCCCCGTATAAACAGCTTCACGCCCGTCTGCTCCTCCAATTGTGAGAGCTGGCGGCTCAGGGTAGGCTGTGTGATATGGAGCACTTCCGCTGCCCGCGTGATGCTCTCTTCTCTTGCCACAGCCAGAAAATATCTCAGCACTCTTATCTCCATCATTTGACCTCCTAATCAGCGCCAGACAGATTTCCGCTTCTGAGTCCAAATCTGATTCCACAACATCTTTATTTTACTACAACTTCCGCAACAGGCAAACAAAAACATATTAAAAAACAGGAGCCTTTCTTCGGAAGAAATGACTCCTGTCTGCTTAAACGTCACATCAACAAAATATAATTCTGTATATTATATTTCCGATTTTATCATCGGTAAGACTTCTCATAAATCGCCGCGCACTCTTCGTCCGTCATCTGAACCGGATCTGCCATGAACAGCCCGCCCATGGTGGCGCGCGCGTTCTTCGCCAGTGTCATGCACTCCTCTTTCTGAATGCCGTAATCGGACATCTTCAGGTCAGCCACACCACACGCCTCCTGCAATTCCACAAGGGCTGTCACAAAATCCATAGGATCTTTTGCATCAGTCTTGCCCAGTGCCTGTGCCATACGGATAAACCGCTCGTCGCAGCAGTGCTTGTTGATAAAATGTGTGTAGTACTCTTTGGAGATCATGATAAGCCCTGCTCCGTGGGGCAGATATTTTCCGATATTCTCGATTGCCGCAAGCTGGACCATATCGCCCATCAGGCTGGTTACACCGGACATATATCCTTCTGTGGAGTGGAACAGAGCGTCAAAGCCCTGATATGCCGTAAATTTCGGCGGAACTGTCGCCATCAGCTCCGGATCTACTACCGCGATCACAGGGAAAAGGCTGTCCATCCCGCCGCAGCCGATCTTCTCATTTGTCTCCGGATTCGTCACTACGCCCCACTGGTCAACCTCAGAACCTGTTCCGGCTGTCGTGGTGATCGCAATGATCGGAAGAGTCGGGTTTACAAGGGGCTTCATCTTACCTGTTGCTCCTGCCACATAATCCCACAGATCTCCCGGCTGGAGCGCATACATTGCCATGATCTTCGCCGCGTCCATGACAGAGCCGCCGCCCAGCGCCACAACAAAGTCACAGCCGTTGTCACGGGCGAATCTTCCGCCCTCCTCTACTACAGATTTCAGCGGATTCGCTCCGACTTTATCAAACAGTACCGTCTCCACTCCTGCCTGATGCAGCTCGTTCATGGTGCGGTCCAGAGCTCCGTTCTCTCTTGTTGATTTACCATTTGAAATAACTACCATTGCTTTCTTTCCCGGCATTGTCTGCTCATGAAGATGACCAAGCTGTCCCGCGCCGAAAAGTACTCTTGTAGGGTCAAAAAAGTTATACATTGTCGTCTGCCTCCTGTAATGATTTTTTATCTATATAAACCGTGCTTTCTATCAGCCTGTACTGCCATCTGCGGCTGTACGTCTTGGTTTTACGTCTTGTACATCTGTTGCAGCCGATAGTACACACGGGAAATCCCGCCTTCTTCTATCCGATCACCCTGAACTCTTTCCATTTGCCTCTTTGGAAACGGATCCAGAAAAATGCAGCCCGGATCATCCAGTCCAGACACATGGCAAATGCGATGCCGATTACGCCCAGATTCAGACAGATGCCGAATAGGACTGAAAATACAACTCTGCACCCGATCGTAGAAAATATGCTGACATACATGGTGTATTTCACATCACCCGACGCCCGCAGACCGTTTGCAAGCGCGCCCGACAGCGGATAGAACAACGCATTAAATAGATTGTGTATGATTACCAGTATCACCACCAGATGCGCCGCCTCATCGGAAATCGCATAGCCCCGGAGTACAAAAGGCGCCGCCAGCAGGATCAGACCGTTCCACAGGATGGATGCAAGGAATGTAATCCGCAGAAGCTTGCGCATATAATACTCGGCCGCTTCCGTATCACCCGCTCCCATGCACTGACCGATCACCGTGACAAAGGCAAGCCCCAGAGCGGTTCCCATCAGAGCTGCCACAGACCAGAAACTCTGGGCCACCCCGTTGGCTGCAATCTGCACGGTTCCGAAAAGAGCCGTGATACTGCTGAGTGCCACTTTCGTGAGCTGGAACAGGCCGTTCTCAATTCCGTTTGGCACTGCGATCCCAAGGATCCGCTTTACCATGCTGCCTTCCCAGTGGAAAATATTTCTCCACTCAAGACGGACGCAGACAGAATTGGAAAGAGTTTCCCATCTCCGTTTCCTGCATTTCTGAGTTTCATGTTTCTCCTTCTGGAAACAGAGTACCAGAATGACCACTGCGGAAAAGGTTCTTGCGATCAGCGACGGATATGCGACTCCCGCCACACCGGCATGGAACACAAATACACCGATCGCATTTCCCACGATATTGATCCCGTTTGCTGCAAGGGAAATGTTCATCGTCACATTTGTCTTCCCCATACTCCGGTATATGGCGGCGCCGGCATTGTAGACCGCGATCGCCGGATAAGAGTAAGCGGATATCCTGAGATAAGTCACACAGGCTTCCATTACATCCTGATCTACCTCTCCGAACAGGAGCCATAAAAGCTGCCGGTTCAGGACAAGGGAGAAAATCATCACGGCCGCGGAAAAAACTGCGGCGATCATCACCAGCTGACCGGCTGACAAATTGCCGTTCTTTTCATCCCTGCTGCCGATGTACTGGCTCACCACCACGGCGCCTCCTGCCGCCAGTGCGGAGAACAGGAAGATAAATACCGTATTGAACATATTGACCAGGGAAACGCCTGACACAGCCGCCTCTCCTGCATAACTTACCATAAATGTATCGGATACACCCACCAGCACTTCCAGAAGCTGCTCCAGAAAAAGCGGCAGGATCAGAAGTTTCAGGTCGTGGTTTGAAAAAATTTTTCTTGCATCCGGTATGGACGCCGTCGGCTCTGTGAGCCGGTATATCAGTTGTCTCATTGAAACTCACCGCCAGTTACTATTTCTTACGGTTAAAGTATAATTCTCTGATTTCAATATATCCAATACTTAATTTTCATGTTGCTTTATGCCCTGAAAGCATGAAAAAACCGCGGCTCCCCTGCCGCGGTTTTCTAGGTTTTGTAAGTGGTTTTCCATTGGTCTATATTCTGTTTTATTTTTTCTCCCGGACTGCAAATATGGATATCAGGAACAGCACCACCGCTCCCACTGTCATCCACAGGAAAGATATGTTCATACCGTGCATCATTGCATTGTCGCCGTACACGTCTGCTGAAGCCGTGCTTACTACTGTCATGATCCCGACAAACACAGCCGACCCGATGGAGCCCGCAATCGTACGCAGCGATGTGAGAAGCGATGAAGCATCCGCCACTTTGGTCGGATGTACGTTGCTCGTGCCCCACGTCAGGAGCGGCATCATAAGACTTCCGATGGCAATGTTGCGGATTACATTAAATGCTGCTGCGACCCACAGCGGTGTGCTCATGGTGAGGAAATACATTCCAATGTTACTGATCACCAGAGCCGCCGATCCTGCCACGAAAATCTTTTTGATCCCGATCCGGTCGTACAGATTTCCTGCAAACGGGCTGACGATCGCCGTCGCAAGAGATCCCGGCAGTGTAACAAGACCTGAAACAACGGCCGAATATCCCATAACACTCTGGACATACAACGGCATCATTACAGAGGATCCCATCATAACCAGGTAAAGCACCGTACTGGCGATCACACTGACTGCATATTTCCAGTTGGCCAGAATCTTAACGTCGAGAAACGGTTTCTCAAGGGTGCACTGGCGAACCATAAAGAATACGCATACAATTGCACCGACCACAAGCGGAAGACCGCCTTCGATACTGATCAGGCCGAAACTGCTGATATTTCCGATACCGAGCGTAATGCCTCCGAAGGCCACAATACTCTCCACAAAGGAGATCACATCGAACTTCTTGTCCTGAAGTTCAAGTACGTCGTCAAAGACGATGCTCGATATAACAAAGGATACCGCCATGATCACAAGAGCCACCCAGAAGATCGATTTCCATCCGAATGCATCGATCATAAGTCCTGCGATCGTCGGCGCCACTACCGGAGCTGCTGTGGTAGCCAGCCCGTAGGTTCCCATCATTGTTCCTTTCTTCTCAACAGGATAAACCGTCAGAATGATGACCTGAGCCGCCGTCATCAGGATGCCGTTGCCGCACGCCTGCATGACTCTCCCCACCATCATCAGACCAAAATTGCCGGCAAAAATGCTGATCAGAAGCCCGAGAATAAACGCTGCGATTCCTGTCAGATACAGTTTTTTCGTAGGGAATCTCGTAATGAGGAATGCGGTCAGAGGCATGATCATTCCCATCGCAAGGGAGTACCCGCTGGTGATCCACTGTCCGATGGAAGTACTGATCCCGAAATAATCTACTACATTCGGCAGGGCTGTCGTCATTGCTGTAGATAAGATTGATGAAGCAATGCCTGAGACGACCAGACAGAGAAAGATCATAGTCCTCCTGCCGCTGCTTAATTCTACTTTCTTTTTATTTTCCATGGTGTGCCTCCATTCTGTGCCATACTTTCTTGTTAATATTATCTGCCATCCGCTGCAGAGTCTGTTCCGTCAGCGCAAGTTCCTCCTGAGGAATATCCTGACTCAGGGTCTCGTAAAAATCCGCATGAACTTTCTTGATCTGTTCTGCCGCCGGTACAGCTTTTTCCGTCAGATATAAGTGCTTCACACGCCGATCCTTTTCATCACTGGTAACCTGGATGTAACCTACTTCTCCCAGTTTTTTTATCATCTTTGTCAGCGTGGCCCGGTCAACACGGAATCGCTCCGCCATCTCCTGAGGCGATGCCCCGGGATGCGTGTAAAGGTACTCTACATAGAACTGCTGTCCCCAGCCGATCTCAAACTCAGAAAGTCCACGGTCATAATACATTTTCATGAGCCGGTCAAAGATCGATACCCAGCGTCCCATTTCCGGAAAACGATGCTCACACATTCCAAAAACGCCTCCTTATCATATTTATCAGATGCTGGAATTGAACGGGGATTTCCCGTTCCGGATGGATACTATATCGCAATTTTGTAGCGGACACAACTATTTTTTTAGAAAATCCATGCCCGGAAACAGATGTGTGGGGACTGGTCATGAAAAAGGAGGATCCTCTTTCCCGAAAGAAAAGTATCTGTTTCGCGGATCTCGCAGATCTCGATCTGATCTATTCGGAGCAGGGGATGAAATTTGATATTGCAAGATGGTGTGGAGAAAAGGCCGATACATTGAATCTCACAGGTACGCTGAATCTTTCCTACAACGGTTCTGTATTTGTCAAAGCAGGACTGGGATATATGCTGACGTTTGATAAGCTGGTAAATACAGACTCCGAAAGCGGGCTGTGTTTCCGCCCGCTGGAGCCTCTACTTGAAACAAAGATGTATGTGATCTGGAAAAAATATCAGGTATTCACCCCGATCGCAGAATTGCTGTTAAATGAACTGAAAGAGCAGTTATCGGGCAGAACAGGCGAATAAAACACACGCCCGCTCTGTCCAAAAACACTGAAATTTAAGCGCCCATCTTCTCCAGCGCATAAATTGCCGCTCCCGCGGCGCCCACGATCTCCGGCTCCTCGCAGATGTAGAGCTTTGAGCCGATCTTCTCTTCCACCGCACGCACCACGCCCGGATTCTTCGCCACGCCGCCGGTCATCATAAATTCCGGTTCCATGCCCACACGGCGGAGCAGACCGGAAGCCTTGTTGGCAATGGCATGACAGACACCGTCCGCGATATCCGCTTTCTCCTTGTTATTTGCGATCAGGGAGATAACTTCGGACTCTGCGAATACCGAACACATACTGGTGATCTCGATCTTCTCCTTAGACGTCAGGGCGATTGCTCCCAGTTCGTCCAGAGACACTTCCAGCGTCCGGGCGATCATCTCGAGGAACCGTCCGGTTCCCGCCGCACACTTGTCATTCATAACGAAGTCTTTCACCTCGCCGCTCTCGCTTAAACGGATCGCCTTGCTGTCCTGTCCGCCGATATCCAGGATCGTGCGGATGTTCGGGTTGAAATAATGTGCGCCCTTGCCGTGGCAGCTGATCTCCGTTACATTTTCATCGGCAAACTCAATGCTCACGCGGCCGTATCCGGTGGACACGATCCAGAAGATATCCTCCCGCTTCAGTCCCGCTTTCTCAAGCACCTCATGGAGTACCTTATCCGCGCTGACGCCCGATTTAGCTCCGGTACGAACCACGGAAAATGCCTTGATCTTTCTGTCCTGGTCCATGATGACCGCATTGGTCGATGTGGATCCGCTGTCGATTCCCATTACATACATTGTCCCGTCTCCCTTTCTCTTTCTTTCCGGCTTCTTCCGCTCCGCTGTCAGTGACTCGAGAAACGCCTCGATCCTCGTACGCACCTGGCCGCCGCTCTGTCTCGTATAGTCTGTCTCCAGCAGCAAAAGCGGACGGTCCAGCCATCCCTTGAGCCATGCGTATTCGTAAGCATAATTATCGCAGAACTGCACCGTGTGATAGATAATGCCGTCCACACTTCCCGCGCTTCTGCGGATCAGCTCATCGCGGCCTGCCGCCTGCTCCATCCTCATGCATGGGAACTGACTCAAAAGTCCTCTTGCATATCCGGTCAATACATCTTTTTCGTCGACAAGGATCTTTCTGCCAAGTCCCGTACAGGTAAGGTCAAATGCCACATTTGCCCCGTTCTCCGCAAGGATCTTTTTTATACTCTCGTTGGCACGGGCTCCGATAATACCGATGTTAAGGGCATTGTCCTTTACGTCATACTGCCGTGCTTCCTCTTTTTCTTTTAAATATGCACAGAATTTCTCTTCGTCAAATGTTTTTCCCGAGAACTTCTCGTATTCTTCTATCATTGTACGGATACGCTGCTCATACAGAGTGATCCCCGCATCTTTCGTGATCCGGGGCGTATCCAGCATATAGATAAACTTGTCCGGGAATTCTTCTCTGAGCACATCATAGAGCCTGCGGATACTGTCGCAGCAGGTCGTCAGGATCACCCCTTCATAATCACTGCTCATGACCTCTTCCAGCACGCCCTTCGCAAAGCTGCAGATATTCGGATGCATCCGGATCTCCGCCTGATTAAAATTGGTCACATCCGGCTCGATCCGCTCCATCTGAACTCCCATGGATTCAAACACTTCTACCGGTGCGTATTTACATATATAACCTAGCATGCTCTCTCCTGCTCCTCCTCTGTAATCTGGCCCCTGCTGTTCTTACCGGCGTCTCCGTCCGTCTCTGCCGGGCTTCCGTTTTCCAGCATCTCCAGAAATGCTTCCAGACGCGTCTTGATCTGGCCGTCATGGCTGTTCCTCCGGTCAATGCCGTCTCCGTCAAGGATCAGCATGGGAATATCCATCTCATTTAATTTCTCTTTGAGCAGAAGACTGCCGCCCGAAGACTGCTTGCATCCCCAGTGGCAGAACTGGATGACAGCGTCCGGATGGAGGGTATCCGCCAGCTTTCCGACCATATCCGCCCTGTGGGAATAGGAGCCGTTGTACAGATTGCGGATGATCTTCTTCGCCAGCGCATGGAACGGTTTTGTCTCGTCCATCTCTTCCATGGAATCGATGATGATATCGCTGGCGATGATCTGGTATTTCCTGTTGGAGTTAAAATAGCTCTGCAGCGTCTCCTGATAGAACGGAAGCAGATGGATCCACAGGATCTTTTTGCCGTCAAACTTCGGATAGTTCTCGATATCCTTTATCATAAACCGGATCAGATCAAGAAATTCCTGCTTGCCGATGAGCAGATGCATTCCCATCATCATATAGAGATGGCTGATCAGCTCGCCGGGATAATACCGTTCACTCTGCAGTTTAAAGAAGCGCATCAGTTCTTTTCTCGTCTCATTCTCAATGCGTATTGCATTTTTCAGTTTCTCTTCGTCAAAGGATTTTCCGAAACGTCTCTCAAGTTCTGCCGTGAACTCTTTTAACTGTTCTGCCAGATAATCCACAGACGCCTCGTCATTCCTGTAAGGAACGTCCAGAAAAGTAAAGGGGACGCCCTTCTTCTTCTCCAGATACCGGAACGTATTCAGGTTCCCGTCGCAGGACAGTGAGGTCGTCACCGCATACTCCGGCACCGGCACCGCTCCGCTGTCGATTGCTCCCACAAATGTCTTGTGGTAGGAACACAGCGTCGGGGCGATTCCCGTATTCTGCGCGTAGTCGATAAAGAAATCTTCCAGATGATACCCGCTGAAATAGCAGGAAAGACACTCGATCGAGAGTGTGTTCAGTCCGAAGCACTCCATGATCTCACAGGGTGAAAAAATATTGCCCCACACATAGCTTTCCGGGCGGGCCAGCGAGTCCGCCACAAAGGACATCATCATGGCTTCCAGCTTCTGATAGCCCTTCGATATTCCTTTCTTCGGAAGCAGCTTCGTGCGGAGTTTGTTCAGTTTAAAGCCAAGCAGCATCTGGTCCCAGCTCTTACCGGGATGTGCCGTCGTCTCTTCTTTTACATGATCAATATATTTGTCAGCGATCCACATTGTAATCCCTCCAGATCTTGCACTGATATCAAAATACAGTTCTCTATAATACCAAAAATGATACAAGATTAGTATATACCACATTTTCAGGCAAATTTCCAGAGGGGATCTCAGAGTTTTAAGTATGATAAAAAGAGCAGTCGTCTCCGATTGCTCTTTTCATCCGTCATCTAAATACATTTTTATAAATCTATTTTTCCTGCATTCCTTTGTATACTTTCTCCGCAGTAATCGGAAGTTCCCTTACGATTACTCCCACCGCGTTCTGAACCGCGTTGGAAATTGCCGGAGACGGGGTGTTGATAACGATCTCGCCGATGGACTTGGCGCCGAACGGACCTGTCGGCTCGTAGCTGCTCTCGAATTCCACCCGGATGTTCCCCACATCAAGCCGGCTGGGAATCTTGTACTGCATAAAGGAATTGCTGTAGTTCTTTCCTTTAGAATTATACACCACATCCTCATAGAGTGCCATTCCGATACCCTGGGCAATGCCGCCCTCTGTCTGCACCCGGGCAAGGCTCGGATTTACCACGGTTCCACAGTCCACTACTGCCGCATAATCGACCATCTCGACCACACCGGTTTCCTTGTCGATCTCCACCTCGGCAATGCCCGCCATAAACGGCGGCGGAGACGTAGGAGATGAAAATGCCTCGCTTGCCGAAAGCGCTTCATTATTAAAGCACATCACACGGTTACCGATCTCTTTTCTCGTGATCGACTCGCCGGTCTTTAAGTTGACCACTTCCGCTCCGTTGAACTCCACTTCATCTACAGAGCAGCCAAGATACTCTGCCCCTCTCTCGCAGATTTTCTCCCGGAGAGCCTCACACGTCCTTACGACAGCCATACCGGTCACGTAAGTCGTACTGGACGCATAGGAACCGCAGTCATAGGGCGATGTATCTGTATCCACGCCGTGGACAATAATATCTTTCATATCACAGTCCAGACATTCTGCCGCCATCTGAGAGAGGATCGTATCGCATCCGGTTCCCATATCGGTTGCACCGATCATCAGACTGTAGAATCCGTCATCGTTCACCTTGATTGCTACAGATCCTGTATCCACGCTCGAAATTCCGGAGCCCTGCATAGCCATGGCTACACCTACGCCACGCACCTTGCCGTTGCCCATATCCCGGCACGGATATTTTTCATCCCATCCGATCATTTCTTTTGCCCGGGCAAGACACCGGTCAAGCGCACAGCTTGTTGCTGTCTCTCCGTAATACGCCGGCATGACCTGCCCCTCACGAACAAGGTTCTTTTCTCTTAAAACGGTAGGATCCATGCCGAGCACCTGAGCCAGCTCATTAACCGCAGACTCGACGGCAAAGATCCCCTGTGTTGCGCCGTACCCTCTGTAGGCCCCGGCAGACATCACGTTCGTATATACAACATCATACGTAAAACGGAATGCTTCAGCCTGTCCGTAAAGCGGAATGGACTTATGACCGGAAAGTCCTACCGTAGTAGGTCCGTGCTCACCAAACGCACCTGTATTGGATAATGTATAAAGGTCAATTCCCCGGATATGGCCATCTTTGTCTGCCCCAAGCCGGACGTGCATTTCCATTTCATGGCGCGGTGAAGAAGCGATCAGTGATTCTTCCCTAGTGTATATGATCTTCGCCGGTTTTCCTGTCTTCCATGTAACAAGAGCCGGATATACTTCCGAAACGGACGTCTGTTTTGCGCCGAAACCGCCGCCGATACGGGGCTTAATCACGCGCACTTTACTCTTCGGAATATCCAGTGCATTTGCAAGAATGCGGCGCACATGGAACGGGACCTGGGTGGAGGATACCACGTTCAATCTTCCATACGCATCGAGATAAGTGTATGTCCGGAATGTCTCCATCATCGCCTGCTGGTTTGCCTTCGTATGATAAACTCTGTCGATCACATAGTCACAGTCTGCAAGAACCGCTTCGATATCTCCGCTCTCACTCACGTCGTGGGCACAGAGATTTCTCTTATTGTCAGCTCCCACGGGGCAGAGACTCTTCCAGTTATCCTCCGGATGGACGAGAATGGGATTATCCTTCGCCTGTCTGAAATCAAGTACAGGTTCCAGCACCTCATACTTAATCTTGACCAGTTTCATCGCCTTCTTGACCGCCTCTTCCGATGTTCCGGCAACGATCGCAGCCGCGTCTCCCACAAAGCGCATTCTCTGGTCAAGGATGAGACGATCATAAGGGCTCGGCTCCGGATAAGTCTGCCCCGCCATTGTAAACCTTTTATCCGGACAGTCTTTATATGTGAGAACACATTCAATTCCCGGCACTGCCTCGGCCCTTGCCGTATTAATATCTTTGATCAGTGCATGGGCGTGTGGACTTCTTATGATCTTTACGATCAGGCAGTCTGAAGGCGCCAGGTCATTGGTATAGACCGCTTTTCCGGTCACAAGCGCCCCTGCATCTACTTTCGGCACCGCGTGATTTACAACACGCATCTCTTTTCTCTCCTGCGTCAAGTTCATGCCTGTGCCTCCTTTCCGGACTTTTCCTTCTGTGCAGCCATATACTTCTGAATTGCGCGAAGCTGGCTCATGTATCCGGTACACCGGCAGAGATTGCCTGCCAGATACTCTTTGATCTCTTCCAGATCCGGATTTTCAAGCTCTCTCTTCATCGCCAGTACATTCATAATAAATCCGGGCGAACAGAATCCGCACTGTTCGCCGCCCTCAGCTGCGAGGAAGCTGCCGAACTCGGCAGCCTCTTCCTCCACGCCTTCCAGAGTAGTGACTTCATGTCCGTCTATTCCCGCTGCGAGTACGGAACAGGACAGTCTCGATTTACCATCGATCCAGACAGTGCAGAGACCGCAGTTTGTCGTCTCGCATCCGCATTTCACACTCTTGCATCCGAGATCCCGCAGTACGCCAAGGAGCACCGTATCCGCTCCCACTTCAGCAGTTACCTGTTTCTTATTTAATGTAAACTGTATCTCCATCCTATCTTCCCTCCGCCAGAATCGAAGTCATCTCACGCC